>Ga0136643_10013060_pt1 | contig 12405 bp, 11 predicted proteins | sample TergutLab28metaG_FD_96883 | JGI IMG/M metagenome (GOLD analysis project Ga0136643, IMG submission 96883) | Labiotermes labralis P1 segment gut microbial communities from Petit-Saut dam, French Guiana - Lab288 P1 (version 3) (version 3) | ecosystem: Host-associated > Arthropoda: Insects >...
CCCTAAAAACATTAAATTTAAAAAAAAAAGGACAACACCATTTTAAATAAAAACACGCCATGTGGGCCCCTTCACAAGATATCCAAAATCTTCCCCCCCCCCCCCCCCCCCCCCGGTGAGTATTATTATTATTATTATTGCTGCTGCTGCTCTTGTAATCGTTAGTACTACCGCCATTACTATTAATGCTGCTGCAGACATGCTGATGACAAAGACAATGACTATGACAATGATGGCCCCTGGGCAAAAATTAGCAGACATAACCTCAGTTCTGCAATATCACCACATTTTTAACCGTTCACTAATAAACAATATTTTGTCTGCATTTCCTTTTTTCTACCGCCATACCAAATTTTATATGCCTTGCTCAAAAGATAAATTGGTTACAGCCACCAAACCACAAGCTCAATTCAGATTTCTTTCAGTGACCATTTTACTACAACAAAAATTCTTCAAATAATGCTGCATAGCTTTCATTACAATGCACAATCTCACAGCACTCACCTGCCTACCTCCACTAGCTTTGGTGGTTCAGAGTAAGGCAGGGTCAGCTGCATATCACCCCTGGAGTCTGGGGTGCTGGGCTTACCTCAACCTAATCGAGGACACAGCAGTATACTGATGCAGCTTCAAAAGCTGGATCCCATATGCGGTATGGAGAACAATGTTATCGGGCCACCATTTAGCTCTGAACCCAAGTTTTGGATTATTATGTTAACTAGAGAGGCGCGGACCAGGGGACCTAAGTCTCCACCTGCAGTTAAAGGGCCCATCTGGTATACAGATGGGTCAAAAACATGGAGTGGGGCTGGTGCTGGAGTCTAGGGGAAATCCTTGGGAACAGGGCTCATTGTCTCTCTAGGAAGATATGCTACAGTTTTCCAGGTTGAGATGTAGTTATCTTGACCTGTGTTTACAAAATTCAAATGAACATTAGGTCAGATAAATACATAAGCATCTGCTCTACAGTCAAGCAGCTTTGACAGCTATTCAGGCTGCTAAAACATCCCAATAGGTACAGAAGTGCCAAAGGGTGTTAAATGACATATGCACCCCAGATATTCTGGGATATGTGGAAATGAAACTGCCAATGAGCTCACACAGGAGAATTCTGTTCACCTATTTTTGGACCAGATCCAGCCTTGGGGATCTTGAGGCAGAATATAAAGAAAAAGATCAAGCGTTGGCTTGTTAACCAGCATAAGATTTTGTGGAAAGGTCTTACCTGCATGTCAAAGGCCCAAGTGCATCAGAAACAAAAGGTCTTGAGCCCACTGTCCATTCTACTCTATTCTATTCTACACAAAATCTGAAGATCCTAAATTAACCCTTATCCTGCTAATGTTAGCAAATGGCAGATGGGATTTAACTCAGTGTTTAAAGGGTTAAATGATTAATCTTTTTAAGAAGCTCAAGCAGTGGATACTGACATGACCTTCAAATCTTATGAGTTCTGGTAAGAGTTAGTTCAACCATGTGTTTGGTCCTAATGATAAGTACTGAAATTATGAGAAAGCGATTTAACTAAAAACCATCACTAAACATTAATGGCTGCAAACCAACAATTCAAAGTGCCCCACCCAATTTTTAAAAACCACTACTTTCAGGAAAGTGGATGAAACAAAAACTGTGTGTAGATTGAGAAATTATCACTACTTGGAATACATGCTATTGTTCCCTTTACCTGTCTGCTGCTGCTGTAGGCCCAGAGAGAACTGGGATGGGGGAGGGTGATGTTGTATCGTTTGTGGTACGGCATGACTGACTCCTACATCTCCATCCACTTCCATACCACTGCCAGCCACAACACCAGCAGAGTACTCGTCCTTCACCAATCGACTTGATCCAGATTGTAGGGATAACCCAGAGAGATCTGTGAATATCAATCAGACTCCTAAAACAGACTATTAAATTAAAAATTATTTACATGGAGCTCTGAAGGAATGGGAAGTCATGTCACTAATCGCTGGAATAAAAATTTTTAAATGAACTTGTCCTAAAATCATGAGATATCCCATAAAAATTAAGTTTTGTAGGCTGGAAAGATGCGAATTAATAATCTCATTTTCATTATCCAAATTAGTGAGCAGGATGGTTCAAGCAGTTAAGGCTTCTGACCTGTATTCAAGACATACCCAGTTCAAATCTTAGCTGGGGCACCAACTAAACATATAACTCTGTGGTTTTCCTCAGTCTGTCCATGTAATTGCTTAGATAATATCTTAAAATCAGGCCACAACTGCTTCTTTCTGTGACCTTTCCTATTCATTACCATTGCTATCCAGTCATTTAATGGTGAATTACTGACACTGTTAAAAAAATACAAATATTACCCAAATTCGATGACACATACATGTAAAGTGGCAATCCAAGCTATTCAGTTTAAAATAAACATTCAAAATGAAAATTTTTTAAACCTTCCTTCCCAATTTCATCACATTCAGTCAGAGGGAGAAGTGCTGTTCAACATCTGCAGTAGCAAACACAAAAAGTTAAAAGATAATTCATTTCAGTGTGTATGCAAACTAGGTTTAAATTACAACACACTGGCTATTTTAAATTTAAAAGCATTATACTAAAACCTTTATCAAAGCAATATTTATACATATCAGAAAATACAAACATACTTTAACATCTGCAATCACTAACACTGTAATTAGTTTCATTACAGTAAACTTTAAAGAGCCAATGGAGTTAAGTGTAATAACATTAACTGAACATTTTGACATTTCAGGCTTCCATTGCAGTGTAGATGAAATCTTCACTTTTCTGGGTTGCAATGCAAATATGTTGGTAGTTGTTTAACTATGTTTTAGGACAGCAAGCAGTCACAGACCTGGACTGCTTGACACTTGAAGATGGAATTGTTAGGCTGTCCCGAAACATTGGTAAACTACCAACATACATAGCCTAACAATCCAGATGGGTGATGATGTCAACTGTAAACTGTTTCACATTCAGTACCATGCTGTATGTTTATTTACTTATTTACCATTTATTTAATGGTGCAATCAGTATCTCAACTTGTGTAATGTGAAATGGCAGGTTCATTAGTGAATAGCATGTTTGTGTGTATCTATGAACATAATGTGTGCACATACATACATACACATCTAAGCAAGGCAGTGTGTATGCAGTACATACGTACATGTTTTCGAATGCATGTGCATACAAGGGATTTTCAATAAGCAAGGCTCCCTAAGTTATAAAAATTAAATGAGAGTCCATTACCACATTCAGTATTCACTAAGGTACCATTATTTTTCAACATAATCCCTAAGCACACTGATGCATAGTACAAGTTTAGGAATTTGGTCACAACAAAATCAGCCTACTAACAGGGAAAACAGATACACCTTTCACTCCTCAAACAAAACAGGCTGGAATACACTATGTGCCCCTGGAGTTGAGTGGGGAAAAACCACTTCGATGACTTCCAGTTCCACAGCAATAACAAAGAGAAAATGGCTCTTCATGAATGGCTGTAAATGTACAAGCCCAATTTCTACTGTAACAGAATTTTTAAAGTCATGCCAAGATGGGACATATGCACCAGTGTGCTCAGGGATTATGTTAACCCTTTGGCGCCGAACGACATATATATATATGTCGTACAGTGAGACCTTTAAATGGCCGAACGGCCATTAAAGTGGACAGGGGGATTTAATTCCGGCGCGAAAGATAAAATTCTGGCGTCAAAGGGTTAAAAACAACATGTCAGTGGAATAAATGAGCTAAGCTGTCACTTTAAAGACTTTTCATGTAATTTTGATGACCTACAAAACCTTCCACATTGAACATTATATGTATACATTAAATTTGAAAAAACATGGCCATGGCTTCTTCTGAGATAATATCCTGGTATCTGCTTTTTGTACTGAGGAAAACCACAAAATACTCAGAACAGTTAGTGACCTAGCTCAGATTCAAACTGGGTTCTTCCAAGATGTTTGTATGTTACTACTTGAGTCAATCTGCTCAGTGTAGCTTGTCGGCATTCTGACAGCTACAAATATGCTATGATGCAGCAAGAAATCAATGTCCTCCACAAAATCAGCAGCTGCTTTCACAACAAAAATGCAAGATACAGACAGGTGACTTTACCCAGAATACGACTCTTTTTTCCATCTTCACCTTCAATTGTTCTCCACTTCAAGCCTTTCAGTATGGACTGATAAAATATATCTTGTATTCACAATTTTTATGCATTATCCTTCCTGTCAAGTAACATGAGTCCATCCATGTGTCACAGACATTCTTTACATATCAAGTTTGTAATTAACGTCATAATGAATTCCATTACCATGTAATGACCCAAGCTCTCAGGGGTTAAGTATTAGCAATGTCCTTTCAGCATACTATTCAACTTGCAGATATGAAAAGCTCAGAGGAGGATGGGAAACATCGTAATTGGCAACATGAGAGCATAAAACATATGAGAGTCATACCCAGAATGTTTAAAGAAAATAAGAAAAGCATAAGACACACCTATTCCTGGTGATACTACACGTTCATAATGGTATGGATTTACACATACTGAATCACACTTCAGGTCAAATGCAAACTGGCAATACTTCACATGCTTCAACTCGTTCTTGTGTAAATCTGGCCAGCGCCAAATCCTTGCATAGATGACATGAGGAAATCCCTTGCGTCCTGCCACCTGCAAGTCACATGACAACACAATCACTCCATCATATGAAAGCTCCTCAAATTCAAACTTACAAAATACATGTACAAGAGCACAAAGCAGTCAAATGAAATGAAATATTTACTTTTTGATATTGTATGTACCGTGCCTCTTATGATGAATTAGTCTGCAGAACCAACTTTACATACACTAAATGTATTCTTCACACATTATCAGTTCTCCATGTTGCAGCACACCACACACACCATCTTTAGAGAATTTTTGTGGTTATCAAATGGTACGTGAGGTGTGCCAAAACATGTTGCAGAACTGATAACACGTGAATACACTTCATGCATGTAAAGTAGGTTCTATGAACTAATTTATTTATTGAGTCTCAAAACATTTTTCCTTATATCAGACATCTAACACCAAGTTTTTATCTCAGCACTTAACCATTATATTTAGTTACTAATTTCTATCATTATCTTACACCATTTATTCAATAAATAAGAAAGTTATAACCTATATTATTCTACAAAATAAAGCATTTCAATTTACAATGCTTCCCCTTCCTCCTCTTCTAGATTTCACAAAGTTTTTTTACTTGGTTTTCCCACCTGCATTTCGCCTTGCACAAAAGTCTGCCTAGGTCTTTCAATTCTATACTTTCGGAACAATTATTTATTTTCTTGTACGCTATTTCTTTATGTTTTAACCATTAATCATTCACATAATAAAAACAACTTTTACAATGACTACTTGCAATACTGACTAAAATCCACAAGAATGAATATAAAGCAAAGTTACTTCTGGTATGCGTCATTGGAATTTTTCATTGACATAAAATCCTTCCGATCGCACTATGGCCCTGGGGTCGACTCAGCCTCATAACAGAAACGAGTACTAGAAGCATTTCCTGGGGGTAAAGGCGGCCGGTGCGTAAGGCTGATAACCTTACCACCATCCTGTGCCATTGTCATGAAATCTGGGAACCTTAACTTCCTGGAACCCTCTGGACCACTCCAGGCCTGTAACGGGACTGCTTTATCTTTACTTCCAATATCAAGCAATTTATCCAAACACACAGCCTCAAACATAACCTGCTATACTAAGTGATAGTGCACGAAGAAGACACCTTCCATTGCAAACTAAACATCTCTGACAGGCTATCGCCAATTTCATTACAATTTTTTTTTTATTTAGCATGGTACATAACTACTTGCATAACAATTTCTTCCCCCCTACATCTGTCATAGGTTGATAAATGTACAACTGTAAGAGTTTACAATATTTTAAATAGTCCTTCCACTTAAGATCTGGAGATGATCATCTCCAAAAGCAATATATCTATTCAGCTCTTAGAACCATATAATTAGTACAAAACAACCTGGTGTATAAAATATTTAAACCTACACTTGTGAGGTCTTGTAAAATATTTCAATTTCTGAGTCTTTTTTTTTTTTACTTCAAAGTGGTAAGTGGATGATACAAAGCTGAAATTTGGTGTCCTTAGTAAGTGGTTTTGAGAAAAAGCTTCAGTTATGCCTGAAGCTTTTGTACTAAGCTCAAGTGCAGATATGAAGAACTACACCCAGGATACTGAGGTGGGGGGGTTGTTGAAACCTGAAGTCTCAAAATATCCCTCATGTCTATGTTAAACCATATGTAAAAAACTGTCATGTTGCTGAACCACAGGCCTTTTGAGTGGAACTCCTCCTCTCCCAGACAGACATAAAATTTTCTCAAGTGATTACACAGAAAAAGAAATCTTATTACAATTATAATGAACTACCACCAAACAAAATTAACCATAAATAATTAATCTCTGTGGCATCCCATTGTCCTAAATCACAAATATACAATACAACAAACTTTGCCATCTGCTCAACTATGGCCTTTATTATCACCAAGGTTTGCTACATCCTTTGACTATCACTAGTTATCCTAAGGCAAGTCTCTTAAACACACACAAATGTACTTGTACACTACTAACTGTTCAAATTTGTTCAAAAAATTATTTTAAGTTCTGCATATGCTTAGGCTGCTTTGGTATTGGGTAGGGGAACACTTGCACTTTGTTGGATTTTACGGACAAATGGAATGTGCAGGGCAAAAAATGGGGACCTTGATTTTTTTACCTGACAACTCACAGTATCAAAGGAATTCTCAAAAGCTTGTCCAAACCACTGTTTGTTGTGATGCAACAATGAGACAAGTCACACATTTCTGTCTCTGAAACTGGTGTTTTCAAAATATTCTGCCCTACTTAACAACATACTGTTGCAGTCCATTAACTTCTCAGCTGATGGAAAAATCTCCATTCTAATAATGATGTTGCTGATAGGAATTAGGGTTGTGTGCCATGGCGGAAAATTTTGAATCCCCACAATGTCATGTACCAACACTACAAGGGGATGAACCTACCCCTCCTCCCAAACAGAAAATTATTTTACAGCCACCAGTTGGAATGATCTTTATGACAATGCACGGTACTGACTGTATGCACTTTAGACTCGAGTAAACATGAGAGGATAATATTAAGATGGATATTTAAAAATGGTATAAGGATGGGGATGCATCTGGCTCAAGACGGCAACAACTGGTGTGCTCTCATGCACAACAGCAATAAAATCTTACAATGAAACATCATTAAATGTGCACATATTACCCACTCAAAGCAAAACCATGCATGAACACATTCTTATATGGATAACAAACATATTTTTATTTAAACAATAAGAATGAAATTTGATTCAAAATTAATGGTAATAAAACTTGTGTTCCATACCACGTGAGAATTTTATTGAATGTATGACCTTCCAAAGCACCCTGCTTCATGGGGTCAGTTGGATGGCTCCTTACATGGCACTATTAAAATGTGCACAAAATACACATGTTAAAGTAACATGGTGCCAAAAATATGCTTTTGTGCTTTAAATCAAGATTATGTTACAACCTACACAACTGCATACTTCGTGTTTTCAGTCACAATACAACACGAAGGGAGAACTGAACTTACAATACACAGATCCTTTACTGGCCTAAGCCCAGAATGTGGAACATGGCTTGCATGAGGTTTGGTTTGTTCATATACAGTGCCATTACTCTAAGTGACCTCAACTACTAGTCACTTCCCACCAGCTTGTTGATGATGTATATCAAATCCACTTGCCAGCCATTCCCACAATGTTTATCAGACAGGTTGCAATGTCCCTGTGACCCATCTGCAGTCACTATGCACATTTATGTATCAGTAAATTAGTGCTATTCTGAAGACATCCCTAAAAAAGCCTCTGGCATGAATTGCACACCTAATGGGTATGTGTATACGTCACGCCCCCTACCTACATTAAAAGAGGTGAATAACCCTGCTACTAATGCCTTTCTTTCCTTATGAAATGTGGAATGCAGATTATACACACATTCAATGATTTCAGATATAATGAAAATAAATTATAAACACAAATAAAGCTTGTACTGGGAAGAACTTACAAATATCACACTCCTTCAGATGCTTCAATACATAGGCTGATGCCAACAAGAGCTCTTAATTAAAAGTTACACAGTTATGCGACCTACTTCTATACACAATTTCCACTACACCTCAATAAACTGCTACAAAGGTTTCGAATGCTGAAACCAGGAAATATGCATATCTAGGCAAAGAATATTCAAATTCACTTTCTCTTGCAAGTAATAACAAAAAATCCAAACATATTACAGATGTCAGTTCATAAAGTCAATAAATTAACAAACAAATACTGGATGGCAATTCCAGTGCAAGGATCATTGTAGAGTACCAAGACACAGAATTTACTTAACCACCTGCTATTGATTACAAACCCTGTTCAATTTATAACATGTCATGGTTAATTTATACATGTTAGATACATGAACTTGTAATAAACCTGTTACAATATTTTTCTACTGTACAAGCAGCTCAGAACCACTTGAAGGACATGAATATCGAACTGCAACATTCACCATATCACAAAACGAAGATTTATACCTGCAGCCTGCCATCCAGAGTCCGCTGTATAGTCACACACTTGCTTGGATGAGCTCCATTTGTTGTAATAGCTGTTATTAAACTATCCAATTCATCACGCTTTTCCTGAAAGTATGAAAAATACACTACCTCATCAAATAATTCTGACATGCATGAATGTAAAATATATCACACCATTTAAAAATGTAATTACCTTTAACTTCTTTACCAGACTCTCAATAGCTCGCTTGGCAAATCCTTCAGATTCACCACCCTGCCGATGGCACATGAGGCTGTGTACAATACTGAGACAAGCGTCTGCGGACGTCGGGGCATTTGATGTTATGGCAGTCATCTCGTGTGCTGAAAACACAATGCAAGTAATCTGTAACACATATGATATTGAAACTCGGCAGGTTACAACTAAAAATAAAATTTATGACCTCAGTTACGTACCCTTAATTCTTCCTACGCCTACTTCAACCTGATGAGTGTAGGAGAAAAGATTCCACTATTCTTGAATATTACCGTATTAATGAGGTACCACATTTATAATAAGAAAATTTAAAAATTATTGTCACTATAAATAAAGCTGTAGTTACATAGTTTCACATTTTCATGACACGGAAATCTTCAAACTAACGCGTTTCTCATGAAATGATTGGTCACAGAAAAGCCAAACCTTCTGTTGTTGCAGGGCTGTAGAGGTGTCCACCGCCAGCAAAGCCTACCATTCTTCTTGAGGACTAGTCGCAAACGTTTGTAAATGATGCATATACAGTTCTATACCTAAGAACACATCAAAAACATTTTATCTTCCTCTTCAGGTATGAGTACCGATGCTAACTCTTCACTTACAAGTAACGTGAAAAGACTAATTATACACTACACACCACTTCCACTGCCACCATTAGAAACAAAGCTCCGCAAATGTCGCATTTCTTCCCGACGGGCAACCTAACATTCCCACAATCCCTGTACAAACATCACCTGAAAAATGTAACTGGCGACATACCACTTCAAACGCTTATCTTTTCAATCAGTTCCATAAAAAGTACTATTTTCGTCCCAACTTGTGGGCAGAATTATTTTTCACAGTCCATATTATCCTAAAATATTAAAATTATTCCCAATCTATTTGAAGCAGTTGGCCAAACTGCACTTCATATGCGCGCAAAACAAGGGTGCTTTTGTTTGAAAATAGTACACGGCTGTGATGTTCGAGAGTAATTGCCAAACGCACCAAAAAAGTAACCACGGATTAGTGGCGGTATTGAAAGACGTATTGATAGTCCAGAAATGCTTCGTTTCTGTATTCGAGTTGCGTGGTCAATTAATGTCTGTTTTTCCTATGTCTGGAAGAGTTTTCGTAACCTGACACCCGAAACCAGAACCAGGAAACCGCTGGGAACACCGTTTTTCGCTTTAAATTGGCACAGACTTTCGAACAGCAACTCACTTCAAGTAACTGCATTCCGGATTGTTCAGACAAATTTATTCTTCTCTTGAACGCCAAAAAACACGTATAGTTTTAAAAGGTCTAGTGTCCCAGGTGACCAACATTCGAGCGCAACTCTCAGTGCAAGCCTAACACACCCCACTGTTTGTAGCACCGACCAACTGGTTACCCTGAGGTCAATCGTCAGTAACCGTCCTTACATCCAGATTTCTGTAAATAACTGTAATACGGTTAAATCACTCTTCTTCATAGTTCACAGTTATTATTTTCTTTCCATTGATCCAGTTTTTTTTGCATGGAACATAATGATATGGAAATTGTCCTACATATTCACATTTACAAAAGAAAAAATGTTTATCATACATCAACAAATCCAAAAATATTTGTCAAAGATAGATACAACTTTGTATTATTTTTACAATAAATTAATTAGAATAACACTGTACAAGAACAAGAATAAATAAATAAAATAACAATACAGTGATCTAGATTTATAAAAAGACCAAGATTCTATTTATTGTTGTAATTAAAATACTCTTCTTCTATTGAATAAAATGAATGTAGATTAAATCCCTTTAAAGTAGGTTTGAATAGTTTTATTTAATTAGATTTTTATGTTTATTGGGAGGTGGTTAATACCTAACTTTATTCCAAAAAAATAAGCTCCCTTTTGAAGTGCAGTCAAATTGGCCTTTGAAAGTTGTAAATTTGTATTTTATCTTGTATTAAAATCATGAATTTAATTGTTAGTTGCATATACTTCCCTATTCTTCACCACAAACAATAATAAAAATATATATATATATATATATATTGTAAGAACATGGGTAAAATTTCTGATTTTTCAAACAACTGTCTATAAGAGTCTCTGTATCTGGACTTAGTAATAATTTAAAGATTCGTTTTTGAATCTTAGAATCATTATTACTGTAAAATGAATTCCCCTCCAAAATTATATCACAGGTTCTTATTGAATGTACATACGAAATACAAAGCGTTCTTAAAGTTTTTTCTGCCATAAGGGGTGTGACAGTCCAATAGTACAACTGGCAGTGCTCAGCCTTGACAGTAATTCAGCAATAGTCAAACCAAGAAACTTAACATTTGTGGTGTCGGTAAAATACTTATTTAATAACGTGATATTTAAATCAAATTTGACCATTCTTAGTTCTAAATTGCAAGAAATAGGTTTTATTAAAGTTCAAGTACAACAAGTTACTCCAAAGCAATGCATTAATATCAGCCAAGACAGTATTTACTTCAGCAAAAATTCCACAGAAGTGGGATTGCTAATTATTACACCTGGACCATCAGCACTCACTTAGCATTTTTAGATGTTAATATGGACAAATCCTTTACAAATAATACAAGTAAGGGACCAAGAATTGCTCCTTGTGGTACGCCATGTTTAACTAGTTCCCAACTTGAATAACTATTATTACTAGCATTATTATTATGTATTGTAACTCTCTGTGAGGTTGGCTTTAAATTTCCCTATTATTCCGTATTGTTCTAATTTTGACAATAATAATTCATGATTTATGTAATCAAATTCCTTCTTTAAGTCACTGACTATACCAATCCCCCCCCAGTAAATAATTTGATTATTAATGTATAAGAACCATTGTCAATGGATAATCCACTGTTAAATCCATACTGTTCCTTTGCATGTATCTGATTTTGGACCATGTATTGGTACATTCTTGAATAAACAATCTTCTCAAGGACTAGAAAAGGATGTTTATAAAGCTATTGGTCTGAAGTTTGTGATATTAAATCTGTCACCCCGTTTCAAAAATTAGTTTCACAATTGACAATTTTCCTCCAGATGGAAAAATGCCCAATTCAAGAGATTTATTACAAATTTGGGTTACAGGGGAATTGATGGAGTACTCCATTTTTTAATTTTAACTGAGACTTCATCATAGCCATGGCAATTTTTTGTTTTTACCGATTTTATAATCTTACCTATCTCAAGAGTTGATGTGTAGCTGAATTTAATACTAGAATTGAATTTTGGATCCTTTCTTATTCCACCTACTAGTGTTTTCCTGTCTACAACATAATAGCGAGACCAACAATCTTACATACACTTATGTTACATCTACCATTCTATGGTTTAATTATACAATGTTCTTTTACATCCTGGGCATCAATTTCCCTTGAATCTGGAAGCAGTTTTGTGAAGATTCGAGGGGTATGAAAGATTTAAGCATGTGCAAGGAACTGTGTGGATACTTTTGTGTAAGGGCGGAAGGTAACGAAAATTTTATTTGTTAACACTCCGATTGCTGATACACTATCACTGTTTCAAAATATTCCAGG
>Ga0136643_10013061_pt1 | contig 12405 bp, 2 predicted proteins | sample TergutLab28metaG_FD_96883 | JGI IMG/M metagenome (GOLD analysis project Ga0136643, IMG submission 96883) | Labiotermes labralis P1 segment gut microbial communities from Petit-Saut dam, French Guiana - Lab288 P1 (version 3) (version 3) | ecosystem: Host-associated > Arthropoda: Insects >...
GCCTCTACATGTTTCGAGCACATGTGCTCATCATCAGGAGGTCAAAATTGCATTACACAGCCTCTGGTATCATCACACCTATAGGTGTGATGATACCAGAGGCTGTGTAATGCAATTTTGACCATATAATGAACACGTGTGCTCGAAACATGTAGAGGCATGAAATAAAACTTATTGTGAAACAAACTTTGTGCATCAAGTTGGTTAAATACTGAGATAAATATACTGAGATGCACGGTCAGCAAAACGTCAAAATTATAGGAATTGTTTACTGTGTGGTGGGAAATTGATTTTAAAGTACTGTACGTGTGAACTAGTGGATTCAAAGTGTTGGTGTTTGTATCCTAATCCAGTGTGTATTTGTAACTTGCACTGCCGAGACATAACGAAGGTATGTAGATGACTGATGTGAGAGCTGTTTATGTTTTCCACAAACAGTTTTTGTCTCCCCACCCTTTTACGTGACTTTAGAAACATCCAGTTTCAGCGATTTTGTGTTCTTTGTTTATATATGCCACTGTGGACAAAGCCCAGGAGCAAAGTAATTCTAAATCCAAAAGTATTAATATTATTTTAATGTAAGATTCTCTACAAATGGCCTGAAGCTTTCGGACGATAGGAGGGTTGTTTGGGGATGGAAGAACAGAGATTCGCTCAGGAGCCAGGTGTAACCACACTGGACCCTATGCAAGGAAGACCCTTATGTGCTAATTCAACCTTCCTCTCGTCATGTAACTTTACCTTATATAGCAGAAAGTTTGTGGTAACCTAAGGATTTCGGTTCAATATCTGCTGCCCCCTGCAGATTCTGGAAGTAACCTAGCGGTATGTGCTGTTGTTTTAATGCTCATCGTGTTCCGAATGTATGGAATTGCACTTCACCTCCTAAGTTCATATTATAATAACTTGCAGTTGTTTCACGAAGACCTTTAACTATTGGTCATTGTGAAACAACTGTATTTGTCGCGGAAGAGTGTCCCTTGAATCGACGCCCGCCATACTTCCCTCGATCTGTTACACTTTCCTCTCTACCTCAGTTCCCCGTACGCATATTCCGTCCAATCGCTTGGACATTCTGTTGACATGAAAGTTGGTAGCGACAACTACGCATAATCTTCTGTAGTGACAGGCGCTTTGGGATTGATGATATAGGCAAAAGGTAACTGGAGGGAAATGTATCGGTAGGTAGTAAGTGGCAGCCATTGTAGTCGTCGTGTTTCCATTCACCTATGTGGCTTTTTGCACGGCCTCAGTGTGGTGTTTTGTTTACTGCCAGTTTGGTCGTTTGAGAGCGAGTGCATTAATAACTTATTAATTATTCCATGAATATTTTACTGCATAAACGAAACGTTCGTTTGTATATCAAGCAGTTGAGATCGACAGAACTTATAAAAACTTACAACGAGGGTACTTATTAGGTTTCAGTTTTCTCTCGATCCACGCTGTAAGGTTGGTATTTATGATCCAACTGCGTTCCTTTGTTTGCTACAAGTTCGATCTTACGAACTGAATGCATTCGTTAGTAAACTGTGTGTTGAATAATTCAATATATAAGCAGAATTTCTCAGAGGGATTTAAACATTTGAACCCCTTTTAATCCACACTGACTGCTAAGATCACGCGGTTCCATTAAACCATTAAATGAGTGTTAAATAACCTATACCCTTTGTTACACAGCCAACAGCTTCTACCGCGTCCCTGTCTTTATTTTTTTTCTTGGCGTTCTCAGTCATTAAAGCTCCCTGTTTCCGATTAGCCCGGTGTTCTCCCGTTTTCTGCCCCTTTGAAAATGTTCCATTGAAGGGAAGAACACAATTGAGGGTGTTCGAGAAGACGTGTGAAGAGGACCTGATAGTGAGAAAAGATGAAGAAGCAGAACTGTAAATGAGGAGGATCGTTACATGTCAGATGTTATTAGAATTATCAAATCAAGGAATATTAAGTGCGTCGGGCAGGCGGCACGAGAAGGGGCGAAGAGGATGGAGGTTATGGCAGGAATATCTGAAAATATGGGACTGATTGGGAGATGTCAAGATAATATTAAATGTGGTATTATGTAAATCGTCGGGCAATGTTTGAAGTGTATTCATCTCTCTCAGGATATGGACCAGTGGCTGGCTGTTGTGAAAGCGGTAATGGACATTCAGGTTCCATAACTTACGGCGTTCTCTTGGCTAGCTGAACAAGTGCAGACTACTGCCGCGGCACGTCTCTCCACTCTCCGGACTTTGTTTGAGCGTCCCAGTTTTGCCTTTTATTTGTCCCGTATCTCAGGGTGTGATCCAGAACTCTGCATGGAATAAATAACTCATACAACGCCAAAAAATGCATTGTTCTATAATTTATGCGTACAGTCTTTTACGTAGCTGCAACTTGTTTCGGCGCTATTATTTCGCCATCTTCAGGGAGCTGACACCAAAATTTCTGTAAAACATACAACAATAAAGTGAGTCACAATACACTTACGTATGTTGTGGTATCAGTAATGCAGAATTTTACAGTTGTTAAACGCCTGTATGCAGAATTATCGAGTAAAAATGTGCTTTAATTACACCAGCGAGTGCTGTGTTGGTGCAGTGACCGTAACTGTGGAGTTACTGTGGCAAACCCGTACCGTGGGAGCAGGGCTGATTGTAACCTTTGACGGGATTTCTTTATTTACTGACGCTTTATAATATGACGTGATTAGTTAAATTGAAATGTATCTTGAATTTCCTGCAGGTTACCATCCGGAACAACAAGGTAAACATTGTATCAAACCACATCAGAATCTTAACCCTATGCTTCGTGATTGCACTGCCGAAACGTCGCCATTAAAGAAATTGTGTCTGATGCTTATGGCTTATACAACGTTATGGAAGTAAGAATTCTGAAAAGCCTGGCATAATTGTGTCAGCGTGGGGTCAACAGTGGTGTGACAAGTGCTGACCGAAGTCTGGTATTTATTATCGAAATTAGGTTAGATAAGAGGCGTTTTTTCATGATCTGTCGCTGTAGAGCTGCCTACAACGAGTTGTGAAATTTCATTTTGAATTTACGATATATGTGACGATATTTCTGCATTATCCAATGTGTACAGGTCTTTAGAAAACCAGGAAATAATTTCTTTCCCATTTGCACATGAAATTACATCCTTCCCGCACATTAAGGGCAGAGGCATAGAGTCAGTAGGTCTTTTTTATATACCAGGTAAATGTCATATCGGAGCTTTCAGAACTTGGCTGTGAACTCTGTAACATATTTAACGTTGTGCAGGGCCCGTCACAGCCATAATCACGTATCTGATAATGCCAAGGTTATTTTTATAAAGGATCGGATGTATCCTTTCCTTTTTACCTAAACGCGCAGTGTTGCATTTTCCGTATGTTCCACATGCCGTAACATAAAAAACTGCATTTTGCCCACACAGTGTGTTAGTGTGTTCCGTATGATTCTCAAATTAAACAAAAATTACTTCTCTATATAACATCAGTTGATTGGACTTTGTAGTGTATACGAATTGAAATATAGTATTATTAAGTATTATATGGGTAAACAAAGTTCACACTGCGCACAGTGTAGTAATGACTTCGTTGTGTAGCAACTACTTAGGAGAAAACTTATTCGGGTGTGGTGCAATCTAGGACGCTATCACAATGAGTTCGTGATTTAGAATCCCTTTCTCTTTGCAGTGGGCTGTGACATAATTAGAAAGTGTAATTTACACAAGTCGTCTGATATTGTTAGGCTAGTGATTTGTGGGAGGCTACAGTGAACTGGGCGTATAGCTGGAACAGAGACGCAAGTAATGCTTACACAATTTTGGTAGGGAAGTATCTTTAATACCTTTCACTCAGGACGTCGGCTGTTTGAAGGAAATAGAATTCAATGTGCGGTGTAGAATAACACTAGTAATTACGAATTACATCAGTGTGTTTTCGTGTTTCACAGGTAGAGATAATTGAAACCTACTGTGACCCACGGGACTCGAAGGCGTACTTGGAACCAGGAGACGAAGCGAGTGCAAAATTATACACCAGTCCAGACAAGGATTATTCCCAGCCTTACACGACCGGTGAGTTTCGTTGAATTTTAAGTTATCAGTTTCAGTTCTAAAATAAGTTCATGAGATCTGTTTGCTTGGAAAAACATTAAATCAACACTTAGCAATTAAATTGGGATCCAAATCCTGGCCGTCACTTCATCTACACCAATTGATTTAGCGTACAGGGACTCGATATCAAGGCCCTCGTTAATGAGAACAATGCGTAGTGTTCAGGGCGTCTGTTCGGCCGATTGCCACCCACGGGATTAGAGGAATGGACATGGGATGAAGCTGGAGTGAAACTAACAGCGGAACACTGAGGCACCCGGAGCAAGGAACCTGTCTCAGTGACGATTTCCTATAAAAAAAATCCCATGTGACCTGCCATGTTACCGGCAAGAAGATGGCGACTCCTCACACACGTCCTGAAAGTCTGACCTCTCATTCCCTTGTCAGATTGAAGCCATATTACTGTGAAGCCATTTAAGGTAATTATTAAAGTAGACGGGGTAGGAGCACCAAACATTTCAGCTTGCTAACGCGATGTTCAGGTAGTCCGTGGAAACCTAACAATAACAAGACAAGCAATATACGTGTGTACGTAACACTGAGGCCCTTTCGCGAAAGCATTATTGCAGAGGAAAAGTGATCAGTATTACGTATTCTGAGTGTTTGTGACCTTAGTTATGCAGCACGCAAGGTGCATGCGCCGTGCTATGTTGTCATCTGTGGCCTGTCCGATTCTACCATACTTTTCCACATTTTCTCATAGCCGACTCGATTTCCGAAGAAAAAGTTATTAGACCCAGAATATGTTTTGATTTTCTCTACAACATTTGTGTGAAAGTTCTCATTCTAGGAAGTATTCAGCGAGATGTTATAAATGCGCACACGTCTTCATGTGAAGTACCCATTATTCTTGTCAGATTTTAAAGAGACTTGAATTTCACGGACATATTTTCGCAAGACGCTCAAATATCACATTTCGTGAAGTTTCGTCCGTTGGGAGCCGAGTTCCGTGTGGACAGTCCTGCGGACGGTCGGACAGGCAGGCAGACAGACTTGACGAAACTAATAGTAACTTTTCACAATTTTTCGAACGCCCCTAAAAACTAATAATGATTATGATAATAATAATAATAATTATTATAATTATTATTATTATTATTATTGTTATTAACTGCAATTGGGTTGTCACCCGATGGCAGTGGCTATTTTAGTTGTATACAAAATATGAAATTGGTTAATAATAAATTTTAAGTCGGGAGGGCTACATGAGAAGCATGTAGTGGCAACTTGGAATCTTGGGAACCATCTCAGCATTTGCTTATAGACACAGGGAAACCAAAAAAAACCTATGTCGAGGTGGCCGGTCGCTGGATCTTCCGAATACTGACTTTTAGCCAGCAGTCCGGCATAAACTCTTTTAAGGCTTTCAGTTGCCCATATGTAGAATCGCGCGGAAAAGTTTTAGACAGCGTTAGGTGTCCCACATTTAACGGACAGAAACGCATGCACATGGCCTGTCATTTTATAGTCGCATATCCCTGATCCGAAGTAATTACGCGAGAATGAATCCCAACACTGTTTCAAAACCTCTACAGGTGTAGGTCCGTTGCAGACCTTCTGCGTACGTAGAGAAAACAGGCATACATCCTGTTCCAAGTAGAATTCAGGCACATGATATGCGAGCTGTGGAAGGCCGCACGGAGAATTAGTGTACCGTATGTCATTTAATTAGTACAGTGACGATTTAACGATTCTTAAGAACGTTTAGTGCGAAACATATTTGTGTTTTGCTTATTCAACGACGATACAAGTAGCGTATATGCACATCTAGTGAGCAGGTGCTGAGTGTAGTGGATAGAATGCAAGGGAGCGGTCAGTGGCCGTGCTGTATGTTGTGGTGCTGTCCCAGAACTTGCTTCCAGGGGTTAAGGAAACTAAAAATACTGTCTTAATCGGCCCCTAGACGGTCAGTATTATAGCTTAATGTTATTGCCTTGAATTACGGTGCAATTTGATTCTCCACAGACGACTCAGCGTTACGGTGGAGTACTTTGTTTTGCTGTTGGGAAGGACGGGGAAACGAGTTAAGTGATGCTAATGCTGCGTGGGTGGCCTTTGCTTTAACCCTGTGTTTAAAAAAGAAAAAGAATCGTCGCTGGACCGAAGAGGAGTACAGAAGATGAACACAATATGCACACGAAAATCTCGTGGGAGGCTTAAAGGTTGTTAGGCTAAACGACTAGTTTCTTTTTGCGTTTGGATGTTCCAACATTTGATGGTCTAATCAAGGTTGTGAAGTCTACAGTCGCTAAAGGAAATACTAAAATGCGAGAAGCAGTCACTGTCTGTCAGCGATCAGCCATTACGCTATGCTGTTTGGCCACTGGAATTGCTTTTGAAGACTTGTAGTTCGTAAGTGCTGCATCTCCTTAATCTATTGTGAATTGATGTGCTGGAGAGGCGTTTACTGTTAGGTAGACAGACGGTAACCGAATGAATATTGCGCAATACTGTCCACAGAATACTCGGGTTTTGGTTTTGCACGGTGTTAAAACTGGACGCCGATCCCATTGGCCGCGCGCTCTAAGGCGTTTGTCTATGGCCGCCCGCTTTCTGGGATTGCGGGTTCGAATCCCGCCGGGGATATGGATGTCTTTCTCTTATTAATGTTGTGTGTTGTCAGGCAGAGGTCTCTGTGACGGGTCAATCACTTGTCCAGAGGAGTCCATCCGAGTGTGGCGCGTCTGAGTGTGATTTCGAAACGTTAACAATGAGGAAACCTAGGCCCACTAGGAAAAAATTAAAAGTTCTATAATATTGAGCAAATTATTGCACAGTATTATAGACTGTCGGGGCACTCTGTGGCTTCGTTGGTTGAGGCATTGCGGTACAAGCCTGAAGGTCGCGGGTTCGGTTCCGGCCGCACCCTATCCCTGATGTCAACTCAGAAATGAGCTTAGGGCTGACAACCTTGTCACCTTCCTATGTCTATTGTCCAGAAATCTGGGAACCTAAACCTCCTAGAACCCTCTGGGAATGTAATAGGCCTGTACAGGATTTTCTTTACCTTTATTATCGACCTCTAGGGATACCAGGAGGTCCCAGATGCTAAGCAGGAGTGTTAATAAACTTAACTGCAACATTTTTCGGGCTCAGATACCGCTTTGGGGTGGAGACGTAACAAATCAGGCAAAACAAATTGATACAAATTCAGTCTGTCTGATAAGAAGTAACGTAGTCAGCACGAGTAACAACACCCATAATCAGTCGTGAGCGTCATTCAACGGGTGACATCTGTTCGATTGGACCAATTGGAATACTCATGTACGGCAGAGATAATTTTGGATGCAAATGAGAACTCCTCCACGCCCTGTCATCATTTAGTGTCTGCCTAGTTTAATGGATATCCGTTCATTATTCTAGAGATGAATCATATGCACAGACACGTACTGCCATTCGTTTATCTCATACAAGGAAATAATGTATTTTTTTTTAATTTACATCAAGCTACCAACTTTAACTTAGACAGTTTTGATTCGAGTCTTTGATATCCACATACAGGTTTAGACAGAGGGAAGGATAAAGAGAAACATGGCCTAAACGGAGAGGCTTTTCTTCTGTGTCCTGTGTTTCTTTGTTTGAAGGCTCTTTTCATCTGTTTTTACCTGTCATTGATTTCTCACGTTATTTGCTTTCATCCGTTACTTTTGTGGATGTTTTCATTCCAACCACTGCCATTTTATCTGACCCTATTCTGCTTTCTTTGTTCCTAAACTGTGTTACGTCTTTCTGAAGGCAGTTCCTTTGTTCCTGGTTTATCCATTCTACTGTGCTGTTTGATTCTCTGCGTTATCCTTATTTCCTATATTTCTTCTGCATCGCTATATTTTACTTTATATCCGATATTTTCGTGTTTTTGTTTTAAATACAATTTAATCTGTTCTTTATCATTTGTATGTAAATACGAGGCACTGCCAGTAAAATGTTACGTCACGACGGCGATTAGTGCCGCTGGCACTCCCTGCTGTGACGTCATTTGTTCTTCAGTAGACAGGTGCTGAAGTTGCGTAATAATCTTGTGCTTCAGTCTTAAGACTACAGCAAGCACTACAGTGCCCTGAAGATTTCAGCAACAGGTATCTCAGAAGTACTGGCACCTGTACCAGTCTACGCGGTCACACATTTCTGAACACCGTAATATTGATTCATTTGCTGCACCTTCCCTCGTGCCAGTCACTAAGGTTTAGATGTTTCTGTGAAGTAACTTGATTTTAAGGCGCTTACGCAGTTGTGAAAAGCTACTAGTAGCTTCGTCATGTCTGTCTGCCCGTCCGCATGGAAAAAGTCCACTCCCACAGGACGGATTTTCATGAAACTTGCAATTTAACCATTTTTCGAAAATCTGTCGAGAAAATTCAAGTTTCATTAAAATCTAACAAGAATAACGGGTTCTTTACATGAAGCCCTATACACATTTATGATATTTCTTTCACTTCCTCTTAGAATGAGAAATATTTCAGGCAAAAGTTGTACAGAAAATCAAAATACACATCTTATGTTCAATAAGTTTCTTTTTCGAAAATCGTGCTGTTTATGAGATAATGTTGCAAAATAGGGTAGAGCCAGACGCCACGGATAATATATTACGGCCTATGCGCATTGCATACTGCATAACTGAAGGCTATAGATACACAATCAGAATATGTAATGCTTATTGCTTTTCCACGGCAATAATTATTACGTGAACGCGCCTCATTATTACGTTTACAGTACCCTACGTACATTGCCTGGCTTGTTATATTTACTTTGCCGTCTGAAGAATCAAATCGTCTCGGATGTGACGTCATGTTGGGTTATTAACACCACTGAATTTAGAAGCACACAGAAATAGTGTCACAAGGTCAGAACAGTTTCCTCAACAGTACGCCATATATAATTGGATTAAAAATCGCTTTCCTGAAATTATCACACACAATTTCACAAAATACTCTTAGAGGAATGAATATTATTTCGCCCTGTTTTCAACCACTTGTTCGACCTCTGATGCTGTCACTCTCTGAATTTTACTGTTCTACATTGGTTACTTTATGTGGCATAGCTTCGCTCACACCGCGTGCTCTGTATTACATACAATAGGATTGTAGATAAGTTACCTAACAATATTTTACGGTGTAAGGCATATGGGATCCCAAATGCACAAAACAAAACACGTAGAATGTTAAACGGTTCTTTGATTAGCCTGATGATGACTGTCACAAGTCGAAACATGTCGCAGTAATGTTATACTTTAAATGTTAGTTGTGCTGACGGAAACATATTGTAATAAAGTAAATATTGTTGTCTTAGTTTATATGCGGCTGTTCCTTCTGGTTTTTAAAGTTATTGGGTGTAGGTAGGTATATGTTACAGAGTATGCTGAAAGCATTTTAGTTGAAACTCCAGCGGATTTAAGATTGTGTGTGTGTGTGTGTTTGTGTGTGTATGTGTGCGCGCGCCGTGTGTGTAAATCCACTACTGTACTGTCTGAGAGGCGTTATGAACCACACATAATACTACAACTCACGAACATTTACACGTAACGCATAACTCGTTATGCTGTAGCATATGACACTAGCTGGTATTGTAACGTGGCAGTAAGCGGTAAGGTTTCATAAGCAGAGAGTCAGCGTACCAAACATACCGGTGATTGTCACAAACAGAACCAATCCCGATCCCAGTGGCCACGCGGTCTAAGGCGAGGGTCTGTGGGCACCCACTGGCTGGGATTGCGGGTTCGAATCTCGTGAATGTCTGTCCCTTCTGACTGGTGTGTTATGTAGGTAGCGGTCTCTGCGACGGGCTGCTGACTTGTCCAAAGGAGCCCTGCCGAGTGTGGCGTGTCTGAGCGTGAGTCTGAGTATGATGGTGAACCTCCGTTAACGAGGAGCTGTCGCGCGGTGGAAAAAATATAGAACCTAAGATATAAATTTTGTAAAGCCCCTATTTAAGCTGTCCAGACTTAGCTATGAAGAGGGAAGTACGAGACGTCAGAACTTTTGAATATAATACTGTGTATTTATACAGTCAGATGAGTTATGTGACTTCAAAGGGAAACGGAATTTAAGTGGAACATAATATCGTGAAAATCTGTTCTGAAATTTTTAATGTACTTTGAAACGTTAAAGATGGCTTCAAACAGAAAGGCTGTGAGGTTTTGGACAGATCTGTGCTTAATCGAAGTTCAGCCATGCAGCGATATGGGAATTACATTCCGCCCTAGACGGCAGCCTATACATTCAGGGGTTGAAAGAGACCGGGAGAGTAGGGTAATGATGGCTGTTTCAGGACCAACCGTTTTATTCACGGTGCAAAAAATGGGAAATTCCTCTTCCCCCTTTTTTTCTCGCTCGCAGGAAATAAAATGATATCACATTCAAAACGTGAAATAAACATCAAAGGAATCTGACACATGAAACGAAACGGAAACAGGCACGTATACAGAGTATCTGTTAATTTATTACAGACATAAAAATAGCTGCAAATGGCGTCTTCGGTGTCGTCTATTTGAAACTGATTACTCTTTCTTCTTTCTAACGGAATGGACTACGAATTTCAGTATTTAATACATACTCGGCACAGTTGTCTTCTAATGCACTTCCAGCTAGTAGCATAGTGTTTAATTTGTCGCTGCTAAATTTTTCGGCTACAAACCGTAGCTATTGGTAGGGAGGTACAGTATTTGAGAACACAAAGAGCAAGAAACTGAATATTCTGCAATAAGTTGAAAATAAAGTTGTATTAGTCTAAGAATATTCATTTGATTTCACATCTTTTGTAATTTATACACATAAGGTTATATGAATGAATAGGGATAAATAATTCACGTAAGAGAAAATAAGAACAATGAAAGCTAGAATTTAACCTTTTAAACCATGAAATTGCCGGTCCCAATGGCCGCGCGGTTTCAGGCTTAGGTCCGCGGCCGCTCGTCTGCTGAGACTGTGGGTTCGAATCCCACCGGGGCATGGATGTCTGTCGTGAGTGTTGTGTGTGTGTGTTGTCAGGTAGAAGTCTCTGCGACTAGCTGATCACTCGTCCAGAGGAGTCCTACTGAGTGTTTTGCGTCGTTGAGTGTGATCTAGAAACCTCGTGAATGAGGAGGCCATGGCCTACTGGGGGCTGTTGCGCCCCCCAAAAAACCTTGAATTTAATGTTAGTATTATTGAACAATCAAATCCGAACACAAAGTCATCTTCCTACAGCAGAGTTTTGTAGCCTGCTACATGTGTTAGTGGTGCTTTGCTATATATAGCAATTTAAATATTAAGATGAAATTCTCTGTACGTTTATTTGATCGGATTCAGGTCTACTCTCCTGGTGTCGCTTGTCTTTATGTTCCTAATTATTGCTTGAATTACAGTGTGTGTGTGTGTGTGTTGGCACGGCCTATCCCAGTGGTCTCGCGGTCGAAGTTTTAGTTCTGCGGCCGTTGTTTTGCAGAGATTGCGGGTTCGAATACTACTGAGAGCATTGATGTTCGTCTCTTGTGTTTGTTGTGTGTTGTGTAGGTACTGGCGTCTCTGCGACGGGTTGATCGCTCGTTCAGAGGAGTCTTACATGGTGTGTGTGTGTGTGTGTGTGTCTAATTATGTGTTGCATAGAAACCTCAACACAGACGGCCTAGGCCCGATTTGGGTTGTTGTGCCACAGAAATAAATCGAAATCTATATGCAAGTATTTATGCAAAATAAAATGTTTAGTATATGCGAATATGGAGTTGTGGTTACGTTATTTGTGCGTAACGGTTTTCACGTCCTAGCTTCAGAGATTCATTATTGTTTCTACACGGCGACTCTGCACGGCGACTCTGCGTTACTGTGAGAATATTAGTTTGACAGTAGGGTACGTTTGCAGTAAGTTTCCATACGTTAACTCAGGGTCCGATGATCTGCCTAAATGTGTCTAATGGCGCTCTCGCCTCCCAGTTTCGCGTCTGTCATCTTTTATGGCACTGACTGTAGGAATTATAAAGCACAACGCTAAGGAGGCCTCAGATGCCACAATTTCCCTACCGAGTTTTATTAGAAGGGTTCAAATTATTGAAGCGTTTAAATAGGGTGACACACGCACATACACCCTCACAAACACACACACTCACACACACACACACACACACATACTCACACACAAACTTACACACACACTCACTCATACACACAAACACACACACTCACACACACACACACGCACACGCACGCGCACACACACACACACACACACACTCACACACCCACACCCACACAAAAACACACACACACTCACACACACATACATACATACTCACACGCATACACACACACACACGCGCGCGCGCGCGCACACACACTCACACA
>Ga0136643_10013063_pt1 | contig 12404 bp, 5 predicted proteins | sample TergutLab28metaG_FD_96883 | JGI IMG/M metagenome (GOLD analysis project Ga0136643, IMG submission 96883) | Labiotermes labralis P1 segment gut microbial communities from Petit-Saut dam, French Guiana - Lab288 P1 (version 3) (version 3) | ecosystem: Host-associated > Arthropoda: Insects >...
GATAGGTAATATGACGTTGGGGAGAAATAAAATTGTTGAAACTGTGGATGCCGTTGCTGTTATGTATCTTTGTTCCTGACTAGGCTGTAGGAGTACACTGCTAAAGATAATTCATGTTGTTACGTAGTGTCTGTGTTCCAGTTTGTCACTCTATCACAGCAGACTTACATTGCCCTCACTGATGTCAATGAAAATGTTAATAAAGTCAAGTCTGACGTTTTCTCTATATCCATGGTAATAAAAGTTATAACGACGTAAAAATCTATTTATTCATTTTCGGTGAATGTTTCTGTGCTAGGATAAAAAAATGTTAGACACGGAGCTTAATAAGCACATTTATCTAATTTCGATATGTATGTCGAGGAGTTTCTGTCCCATAAAGTTTGCACTGAAGTAAAATTAAGTACATAATTTCAGTTTCAGTGCCGGTATTGCAGGTCACACAAATCGATATTCCGCTATTGGTAAGCATTTAATAACACTTTTGCAGGTGTTAGACGACGTAAGAATCAAAGGCGACAAAACGTGTTCCCACAGAGAGTTTCAGAATTTTTGTAGCAGACGCTGCTTATTGAAGTGTCAATTAGACTCACATTAAATCAAAATTCATATTGCATGTCTTTGGATAGGTGCTAACTGTAGAGGTTAAGGTTCGACATTTTAATATTTTATGCATGTAGTTCTGTTTTAATTTTTTGAGTACTATTTTTAAGGCTATTTCAAGTGGATGAAGGAATCAGATGCAAGAGAACAGTAATATACATTCGTATACATGCATATTTCTAAACGTCGTACTTAGATGACGTTAGGAGAACTATGTTCTTCGGTATGCAGCCAATCAAATAGACACTAAACGATCTCAGTTGAACAAACGCATTAAAAACCAGTCAACATTTACGCGACCGGTGTTTGCAGAAGGTATTAGGGAATTTGTTCGCCGTAAAATCTTCGGATTTTAAATAACAAATCAATGACAACGGAGTCAGTTTTGGTGGCGCGTTTTGTCCCATTCAACCCGAGCGACTGTTGTGTTTGTTGCAGGACCATGACAGCAATTTGCTTCGTTTGCAACTTGCCCATCCTGAGCCACCAAGTGGGTCTGGTATGGCAAGGTGGCAATGGGTGGGATGACCTCGTCCGAGAGCAGGTGGAGGAGTCCACCTTGCGACAGCGGCTGGGGGCAGGACGCCGCGACTCTGCCGCCCAAATCACCAGTATCAGCCCGCCCACGGAGACACAGGAGACTTCACCTCCTAGCTCAGGTATAGAAAGGAGCTGTTAACGACATTTCGGTATAACAGCCATGTGATTTATGTTATTCTGTCAGCTTTAAATCGGAATAATACTGTGTCCTGGGATGTGACGTCATGAGATTGTAGATGGTACTGTAAAAACTTGTCATAGAAACTTGTGTTAGGTATCTTTAAGATACAAGATGACGAGAGTATCAGCGGGTTTCTCCAAAATGTTAACACCCTTCCGGCAAACAACACTGTGACTCGCACCAGAAGACGTAAGCTTCACATAAAAACCCTGTGTACCCCACTACCCACCCTTCCCCGTGTCTGTGGTTGCTGGGAGTCATTTATACTGCATAATCCATAAAATAATCTGTCAATATTCATTTCGTCGTTAAATCGTCGAACTAATGAATTCATAATCTGCATGGCTTATAGCAGGCTGATTGAGACGCTAATACTGGTACAGCCAATCAAAAAATAAGCCGCCTGTTGTTGACCTCAAAGTTCTTTACCACATTCACAGCAGTTCATGACAGGACCCAGTAGCGTCTTTAACCGATCGAGGGTTCCCCTGTAAATACTAGCGAAATTACTGCCAGATTCCCAGAACTCTGACTTCTATCAGAAGAACGGCATTAAATCCTAAATAATCTGCAACAGATTTTAGCATTCTGTACGTCTGGGGGATCCCCCGCGCCGCTTTGTCTTCTGGGACCTTATCTTCACCACTGGCTCTTCCATTTTCTGGGTCAGAAAATTCCAAGCTCTGCCCTCAAACCTAATATTTAAGGTGCATTTTAATATTGTGCTCCCATTCAGAAATAAGGTTTTAATGTCGTCTCTTTCCTTCAGGATTTTCAACTAATGCTGTAAGCATTTTTCATCTTTCGTGCTACATGTTTTGTTAATCCTCTCCCCATTCATTCAGTCAATCATTTTTCTATTTATGAATGTATTCCATGTGGTTCTAAGTCTAATCGTTTTGCCTCTTTCCACCATTTTTCGGCCTTCAGTAGTTCCCAGTCTCTCGTTAATTTCCAGGTTATTCCTGGTCTAGCCTCCTCCTTGTACCCTGACGGATCCAGTCCATGCGTGTCTTTGTATTGTACCTTCTGGTTTACGTAGTGTCTGGCCAATCCAACGCCATTTTCTTTCCTTCACTTGTTGTTCAATAGGTGGTGGTTTTGTTCTCTGCCATAATTCCTCATTTGAAATTTTACCTGACCATTTGAAGTTTAAAATACGTTTTAGGCATCGGTTTAAAAACAATTGGAGTTACTTACCCGCTTTCTGATTAACCTAACACTATTTTTTTTTAGTGTAAACCAAGGAAATCCCCGGTACTCATATTCTCCATTGCCTTTGCTAAGTAACACTGTCTTCGCGTTATTTTAATGCCTGTCTTTATGTGTCACCACTAAGGCAAATAATAAAATTCATTGTTTACGAGCATTTAGTTGTCTATCCCAAAAGGTTTTTATTTATACGTGATGTTATGATTTACACGTAATGTGACACACATTTATCTAGGTAAAAATCACGATTAACTTTGTCCTGTTTATTTTAATTAAGAACACAGTATCATAGTACACGTTACTAGACAAATATCAAAATATTCCATATTTATTTACATGACAGTTACTGACAGGCTTGAATCATTGCACAATCATTAGAGGAATCATTCCTTGATCACGATTGTGGGAATTTCACCAATGTGTTAAAGTCAATAACAATTACATTTCTGTATATATATATATATATATATATATATATATATAATCACAGAATGTAATTATACATATATAATATATATATATGATAAATCAATAATGTGGAAGATTCTTAAAATATTTTATAAATTGAAATTGTTGTGTATGGAACTGACTTCTAGAATCTCAAAAACAACTGATTAATATTCCATAAGCATTTTTCTCGGTTTGTTTATTTAGTATAACTTTCGCATAGCTTTTAGTTGTCACGCAAGTTTCATACAAACATGTCTTAATTTCATATTATTATTATTATTATTATTATTATTATTATTGAATTTCTCACTTCTCAGCTTTGGCTGGGAAATATTTACCTATCCTGGGAAGTAATAATCAACAGAATTAGGCTCGGTGGTCTTATTTGTAGTTTAAAAAGTTTCTTAAAATTGAACTTGTGCCAAGAATTACAGATTTTTGCAGCTGTATATATGTATTCCTGTGCAGGTTAAGTCTTGTTAGACTTTGTGATAGTGACTTTGGAATTACTGCTGTAGGTGATATTATTATTATTATTATTATTATTATTATTTTATGTTATTGTGAAGGAAAGTGAAAAACTGGGAGTGACATGCAGTGAAGTGAAGTGAAGTGAAGATCTTTGGGGAAATGTGTGTATTATCATTGATTGATATTTATCTAGCTGTATGTAGGTTCTGTGCAGTACGTTGTTTCATTTGCTTCTCTTTGTTATTTTCTATTTATTCTACATATGTTTTCAATATTCTTTTTATATTTGTTTTCTTGTTTTGTGTATTATGTGTTTTATATTGTTTTGTGTATTTTTTTCCTTTCGTATATAGCTATCTGTATCCCGGTGGGGACGAGATTTTCCGCCCGTTCTGACCGGCCCTGGGGCCCACCCAGCCACCTGAGCAATGGGTACCGTATCTTTCCCAGGGGTAAAGTGTGGCCGGGCCGTGCTGCTGACCACTCACCTCCTTCTAGTGCCGCGGTCATGGGAGAGTAGAGCTATATCTCTACCCACCCTCTGGGCCACACCAGGCCTGTAACGGCAGCACTTTACCTTCACTTTATATAGCTGTCCGTTTCCTATTTTTGTACAAATTTACCGACCACTGCCACCAGGTGGAAACCCAAGTGCAGTAAATAAATATCTTATCACATCATTACCCCGCTGCAAATATGAAATGATACAAATTAACACCTGCACAACTACTGAAATTTTGTACCTTCATTCGAATGTTTATAAGATTTTAATCGGTCCTCATTAAGTCTGTAATAGTTATAGTTATTTAAAAACTATTTCAAATTTTGAAATATTTTATGAGTTTTTCATATTAATGGATTATGAAATATATATATATATATATATGTATGCTATGATAGTAATTTTTGTTAATGTTAAAACATTTGTTACCACTCCACTGATTGTGATCAAGAAATTGTTTGTATGATGGCTGAATTACTGATACAAGCCGGCAACTATTACATCAAGAAAGGAAGAAAATTTTATTATTAATCTGTAATATAACGGTTTTCATAAGTGAATCAAGCACATACACCTTCAGATATCAGTGCACAGACGAGAGTGATTCAATGTGAGGTATCATTGTATTAATGCAATTCTTATTGCGTTTATCAAATAGTTCGTTGTCACATCTACTTTACCTTAATGTACTCCATCTCCTATAAGCACACCTATGTGAAATATAAGTCAGTTTTCCTTCTCATCAGTCCAGTTCAGCATACACAAAGAGCCCATTTGATTTACCGTAGTGTCTTCTGAATTATGATACCTTGTAAATTGGTAAGTGTAGCACCCACATTTTGGCGGAACATACTTCCTTCGTATTCAGGTCATTTATACTTCCGAAATATTCGCGTCCAGTATCCGATTGCACATTGACCTAAACCAGAAGACTACAGTAACAGCCTTCAACTAAGTGAGAACCTTACAATAGCGTAAGTCATTCACTTCCGTGACATTTTATTTTATTTTTTTTTTTTAGTTCTTCTGACAGTAGGGATGGCGGAACATAAAAACTGCGAAGGACGGGAACAGTTTTTCTAATTGGAAATACATCGTCTATGTACATATCTCTTACGAAATTTGAAGTAGGTTTATTTCAGTGACATTTTAATTAGCCCATGTTGTATATTGTTTTATTTAAAAGTCAATTACTGTACCCTACATTAGTTCCCAACTAATTGGATCATTGATTGCTTTGAATTCAAAAAATGATTTGTAGTCTAGCAGTGTATTATTCGTTTTTCAATGCCTGCTGTGTACACCACATCTTATTGGCAGGACATTTTATGGTCTGTGTAATTCAGATGTGGCTAGATGTTAGCTACAACCAAGTATGTAATATACTCGTACAAATGTAATACTAAATACCAATACTTAACGTGAATATAAAAGAATGTGCCTTGGGAACCATAACGGACACCGTTCCGACAGTTTGGTCTGCTAATTATTGTGGTACCGACCGCTGCGGTAGAATGGATTGCAGTTCTGCTTCGAATTCAGGAGTTCCCAGTTTCATATGTATATCTGAATGTTGCTGTGATGGCATTCCTCATGGTCCTCCCCCCCCCCTATTCTATAAAAGTGCAGGAACCCTATTGACACCAAGATCGTATATCCCCACAGCCTTCTCGGATTGTCTTGTCTTAATATTCTTTTCGTTCGATGTTAGGACCTCCTTATAAAGCCTGAGCTGTTGATAGCGTCACTAAATAAAACACATACCCTCATAAAAACAAACATTTCCTATTCTGTCGTTATCCTATATATTTAAGCGGTAAAAGATGAAAACAATAAATGGTATAGAAATTTCTGAGTCATTTTTGCCTTGTCCGTCCTGCCGATGAAGTTTACATTGTAGCCCTCCACAGCATTACTGCTTAACGCATACTCTTATATATGTCAAATTCCGTATATCTTAGTGCACATGTTGCTGTTTTTCCAGAAGTTTCAAAGTCAGTAATGTTAGGTTTTTTAAAGCATCTTGTTACTCTGCGCAAAATATATAAAACGCGAGCAAAATCCTTGCGCCAATTTCAGTAATGTAATTGATTCCGTACAGTATCAATTGGTATTGATGTAGTAAATACCAATCAAACGCGGTTGACCATAACGGCTATTTTGTACTCCGTCCATGGGAACAAGTTAGGCAATATACACAAACGTAACATTGTGGGGGGGTTACGTAATGTTTGTACGTCCTCGGCTATACTATCAGTCTGATGCCGTAACAATGAATTGAACGCTTCTGTGTCGATTGAATGTCGCCAGCAACAAGAATACGTACAGAGTTGGTTTCTTATGTAAATTTCCAAATAGATTTATCCGATTTTAATAAAATTTGGAATTTCTCGAATGATTTTCATACAAATCCTCACTATCAAATTTCACATAAATTCTTCCAGCGGTAGCCGTGCTGACGCATGCGAACAGATGGGCAGATGGACGGATGAACGGATGGAGGAAGTAACAACCTGATACCTTTTCAGTAGCAGAGAGTGCTTTTATAGCTATTTGATGTCACCGGCAACAAGAAAACGTACTTACGTCTTCTCATAAACTGCCCTAAAGTTTTCCCGATTTTAACCAGATCTGGAGTTCCTCGACAGATTTGCAAGAAAGTCCCAGTTTCAAATTTTGCACAACTTCTTCTAGTGGGATCCGCGCTGATACGTGCCTAAAAACAGAGAGAGGAATATGACGAAGGTATCGACGCTATTCGCAACTATGCAAAAGTGCCTAAAATATTACTAGGAGTTACGTAAACTGTATGGTAGCTTATTTCGGAACCATAGATAATATTTCGCAAAAGACGTGGCTCCTGATTTTTGTGTTGAATGTTGCAGGAAATGTGACGAGGCGACGCAGGAGCTCTTTGGCGGCTCAGTTCACTGACATGTTTCGCGACTTTGGCGGGAGTACCAAAGGTTCCCGAAGCAAAGACTCGCAGTTACACCGTCGCGAGACTCTCGCTGACATCGCTAAGAGCCTTTCGTGGGGTCGTAGCTCCACGACCGACTCATCCACGGTAGCTCTCAGAAAGCGCCGTGAGTCTTCGGCCGATTCCGGTGTCAAACATCCAAAGTCGCGCCGCGACTCTACAGCCATGAGCAACTTCCGGTCTGACCTAGCACGTCTGTGGTTGTCGCGACGTGAATCAACCACCGTCATAACACCGCGAGATCCTACCCAGCAACGCCGAGGCTCCGGTGAGTCATCCCGGAGCGGTCGCAGAGATTCCACCAATTTGACCAGCTCACGGAGGGGCTCTGGTGAGTCATCGCGATCCGTAAGGAGGGATTCTATGAATACGTCATCTGCCGTGACACCCTCACCACCTAAACTACATCATCATCATCCTCATCAACATCACCATCACCACAGGAGAAGGGACTCACGCACAGGAGAGCCGAAGTACTACAGGCAGGAACAAAGACCCTCCACTTCCAGTACAGCGTCGGACAGTGGACCAAGTGTCAGCTTGCTGATCACGCAACCATCTACGGCAGGTACGAAGAAACAAATAGTCGAATGGATCGTGCTTTGTGCAGTGTCACTGTAAAAATTGTAGCAATTATTTTGCGTCGAAGTAATCCGTAGTTTACGGTATTTTAGGTTCTCACTTCTCGTTTCTTTCGCATGATGTTCTGCATATCTCGTAGGCCATTACGCGACGTTGTAAGCGACTCATAAGGTTGGTTTGGTGACTATTAACAGACGTTTAGAGGAACTAATTGCTTCCGTCTTCAGGGTGGAGACAGCAGAATTGTACCGCCTTTCTATTAAACTACGATTTGCCATGTACCTAAGGCTGTAAGCTGGTAGTCACTGCGATATTTTGAAGGGAATGGATTGTAAGTTATTGTGGCCATTTACTGGCACTGTTACAACATTCGATTGAGTGTACTGAGAAGTACCACAAAAATCTTATTCGGGATAATCTGTTTCCCGCCTATGTTTCTACATGACAACTACCGAATGCCAGTCAGAAGCTTTAGAAACGGCGGATGGTGTTGTGAAATTCATATTCCGGGACAAAACTACTAATAAAAAAAACACCAATTCCCTTTCTTCAAAGCCGGAAATTTCCACACATAAATTCTGTAGGTATTTTTCTTGCTCATAAGAGTTACCTGTTGAGCTCATACTAACTTATTTCATTGCAGACGTCCAAGACTTTTAATTGATTCCCAAACCTGTGTAAATGTATGTTTACCTCATAATTGAATTTTCAGTTCATAATTTTAGTGTATGGGCCGAACGTCAGAATTAAATTGTCAGATGCATCTAAGTAGGTTGTTCAAGCAAGCTTCTTCTCGGGGTATTCCCGGTTCTGATTTCGATTGAGACACCGAGCTAAAGAATAAAAAACCAACCAGATGTCGCTTGCTATGTTTATTTTACTTCTTAGAGACTCAACATGTTTCGGTTATTAATATGCCCATCTTCAGGAGTATGCGACTATATTGTTGAACTACCACATTGGCAGTTTCGCGTTCTTTGTTTGCTGTGTGCTGGAGTTTGGGTGCTGTTCGGCTGGGGTGGTATCCGGTTTGCCGGCAACCCGGATACCACTCCAGCCGAACCGCACCCAAACTCCAACACACAGCAAACAAAGAACGAAACTGCCAATGTGGTAGTTCAACAATATAGTCGCATACTCCTGAAGATGAGCATATTAATGACCGAAACATGTTGAGTCTCTAAGAAGTAAAATAAACATAGCAAGTGACATCTAGTTGGTTTTTTATTCTTCAACTATCACGATGATGCACGGTCCAATAAACATCAAATCCCAGATAGCTCTTCTAATGAGATAAGGTCGCCCACCTTGCACATACGGTTTTATACACTTGTCATCCTGCCATTCTGTGCTGTTTAGACCTGATCCGAGCTGCTGACACCTTCTTTGAAAAACGAATAAATAAAATATTCAACATCGAGTGTGAAGTAACTTGTTCGTCACTGTGTACTTTTGAACCGTGAAAAGCTTTCCCTCAATTCGACTTTTCCTCAAAACTCAGTTCGGGAATCCCTCGTCTTTACAAACTTTCAAACCCAATTCAATGTTTCAAAAAGTCCCGTTTTTTTACATGGCATATAGATGTATAGAAAATTGTGTTGTTCTTACGTTTTGAGCTTTATCTATGATTGTCATTTACATATTCCTTTATACGGACCGAAACACCCTAAATAACACATAAGAGTCCGTTTGTAGTTTTTAAAAAACATCCCGTACAGTGTTTACAAAGATACTTCTGTTAACCGTTTAACGTTAAGCTGTAATTATACACACCACATGCTCCAACGTTGAATGTGTCTGCTTTGTGACCAGATAGTGTGGCCCCTTTTTGCGTCTGGTAAGATTTCAAAATTACAGAACTTTTCTTTCCCTAATCAACGTAACGATTGGCTATTTTACTAAAAATACAGTGTGCTGTCTATGAGATATCAACGGAAATGAAAAGGATAAGTTTGTAACTGACCACGCCATGAAGGCGTATAGGGGAAACAGATGTATACCTCCACCCATTCTTGACATCGGCACTAGTTGGAGGTGAGATCAGTTACATGTATCACTACAATTTGTTTCGTCCTTGGGCTACAGTTATGGGCATCAAAGTGTCTCCTTTCGAGCCTCAAATTTATCTAAACGATAAATCAAAATTAAGTTCGTAATTTACAAAAAACACGCATCTCTAGTTATGTTTACGGAAACAATTGCTGTTTGTTCTAAAAGGGGAACGAATTTCATGAATAAAATGTGACTTACCATTGCTGCACCAGTGCATTGCTCACTCATGTTAACTCTTTTTCCATGTTGCATGTTTCTCCGGGTCCACAGCCACAGTCGAGCCACAACAGGCATTGCCGCCTCCCACTATCATCACCTCTTCCACGACGCCCCCCGCCACCTCTCCCAGCAACGCCTCAGTGCCCGTTCTAGTACCTTCAACCAACACCACCACGGTTTCTTCGTCACCCCCTGCTACGACCACCACAACCACAGCAGCTCCCACTGCTGCCAGCACGGCCAGCACTCCAGTGGCAACCACACATCCGTTGCTGGCCACCAGACGGGACTCCACCACGCAGGTATGATTACTGTGAAGTTTTACATTCAAATTCCAACCGGAAGCCCTGTTACACTGATGTATCCCTTCCCTCACACAGTCCGTCCAAAATAATGCTCAGGTGTTGCTACTAATTTGCAGTTTACGAGATAACTCCTGCATCTTTTACGTGCTTTCCAATTCATAGGTTACCTTCACCCTCATGCTGAAGGTAGATCTAAATACCTAACATCACAACGTAAAAGGGCTAGTAGTGTTACAACCGCTTATGATCCTTTTTCCAGTCTGTCTGAAACGTCAGTCGTATGTGGAGGCAAGTGCTTAGCGTTACGCTTCCTTCTATTATCCTCTGGAAAGAAATCTCGGTAACAATTGGTTATGATGTTGGGTCAAAGAGCCGACTGCAAACGGGGACGAAGAGAAAGGTCTTCTCTGTTCTTTAAAATGTAACGTCTATTCTCTGGTCGCCTATCCCATATCATAGTCACGCTACTAATTTACCTGACACTTGCAGTAAGCCTGTGCATTTATGATTGAATCTTGAAGACTTTGACGTATGAAATTCTTCTAAATAGCGTGTAAATAATCATTCATTATTTCGTAGAAACACTCTAATTTTTCTGTTACAGTGACCATCGAGGTATAATATTCGGCAGTTAACCAGTCTTCACACTAAGTAACACTAGAAATGATTGCTACAATTTGCGGTCAGAGTAGTAATTTCTCCCGGATATGTTGTTAAATTTAATTAAGAAGTTGCTGAATATTTGAATGATAAACGAAACGGCCAAAGTGGTGAAACGCAGAATTTTTTTACTATTTGCTGACGACGTCAAATTTCGAAGAGGTTCCTGGAATTTGAGGACAAGTCCGAAAAAAACCAGATTATTCTAATGGCGTACACATGTATTTATCAATTGTCTTCCTGTTCATTCATTTCGGATCCAAAGTCAACGCCCTTTTGAGATCATATTGTAGAGAGTCAGAAATCGTTTAATGATTTTGTTAAACACGTACTATAAAAAGCAAGTTCTCAAATTTCAATATTAAATAAATGGTAGTTTTTGGTTTATAACACCGCGCAAGATTTTAAGTTTACATTGACATTTCGGTGGAACGACGTGCCCCCAAAATATCTTCAGCGTCTACCAGGATTTGGTTGCTGAAAGCCGAAGATGGACGCAGTATATTGCTTCGAAATACCAATGTGAACCGATATTAGTTTGTGTAACCCAAATGTTCAAACTCGTAAGTCTGTGGTGTGAACCCTGAGAGTCCGATGCCGTTCGTCTGCTGGGGTCCTTATAGTATGCTGCTTTATATGCATTTTTGTGCTTTGTATGAAAGTGTCTATTGACATTCAGATGACCGTGCATAATGATATATTCTTATAATAAAACCAACGTGCTAAACTCCTGATAATGGGCGGAGAAACTGTCCGAAACATGTAGAGTTTTATTCAAAAAATAAATTTAAGAAATTAGTGCATCTCGTTGGTTTTATTACAATAATATCGAAGTGTCATTTTTATACGCAACGTCTTGGAAGATTCGGTCGGTACATAAAATTGTCTGACCACTTTTTAATAATTTCAGTGCGATTAGTTGTGAGATGGTTGTGGGCCGGGTGGCTCAGTCAGTATAGCGACTGACTACGGGCTGTACGGTCCGGGATCGAATCCCGGTGGGGACGAGATTTTCCGCCCGTCCAGACTGGCCCTGGGGCCCATGCGGCCTCCTGTAAAATGGGTACCGGGTCTTTCCCAGGGGTAAAGTGCAACCGGAGCGTGCTGCTGAACACTCACCCCCTTCTAGTGCCGCGGTCATGGAAGAGTAGAGCTATACCTCTACCCACCCTCTGGGACACACAGGGCCTGTAACGGCATCACTTTACCTTTTACCTTCTTTTTTTTTTTTTGTTGTGAGACGGTTGGAATTACCTCTTGGAAGTGAACAGCACTGCCAAAAGACATTTACAAATCAACAATCGTATTGATGTCTTTTCGTATCTGTACCGTAACCTCATACTCGGTTTAGCGAATGGATTTTTTTCTTCAAGTATTGTGATAATTAGAAGACGTCCACTGAAACCAAGCTTTCGGACTGTATTGAAGCCGATCCCGGTTGCCGCGCGGACGGAAGGCTTGCATGCCTCTTCTAGCGCACTATTTAAAGGGATATATACTTCAGTCCTTTCTTCTTCGTCATCATATGCTTGTTTATCGCCCTCTTTTCTCTCATGTAATTCATTAGTTTCATATTGTTTATCAGGCTTTCTGCACTTACTTTGAACTTTGACTTAATTTTTCTCTTCTCCATTCATCGTCATCATC
>Ga0136643_10013066_pt1 | contig 12403 bp, 7 predicted proteins | sample TergutLab28metaG_FD_96883 | JGI IMG/M metagenome (GOLD analysis project Ga0136643, IMG submission 96883) | Labiotermes labralis P1 segment gut microbial communities from Petit-Saut dam, French Guiana - Lab288 P1 (version 3) (version 3) | ecosystem: Host-associated > Arthropoda: Insects >...
TAATGTTTTAAAAAAAAAAAAAGGATAGGTATGGAAACCCAAAAAATAACAAACAAACAAGAGGGGGGGGGGGGGGGGGGACAGCATTAGTAAGAAAAATAATAGTAACTGTAATAATAACAACAAAACTGAAAACACCACCACCGCATGTAAAGTGATGATAAAGAGAACAAAAACCATCATGTTAAGAGACTTGTTTTGTGTTGGTAACACTCGCAGGGTCCTCCCGAAATTGTCCCATTGGTGTGAGCCCAATTTGAGGGTTATATTAGAAGAATGTATATTAATTTTAGTGGAGTTTGTCCTGTTATGTCATGACATACTAAATATATTGCTGTCGAACATGATTCTTTATTGCTTGTATCAATAATGCTACCTGTTTTGGTCCTTCTCACGGACCATCATCAGGCATGAAAGTAAAAGTAGTCCTGTTACAGGTCTGGAGTGGCCCAGAGGGTTCCAGGATTTTAAGGTTCCCAGATTTCATGACAACAGCACAGGATGGTGGTAAGGTTGTCAGCCTTATGTACCGGCTGTCTTTACCCCCAGGAAATGCTCCTGGTACTCATTTCTGAGTCGACCCCAGGATCATAGTGCGATCAGAAGGAAGCCATGAAAGTACGCATCTAAAATGCAAGCTTGTTTGCGAGTTGAATATTTTTAATTTGCTAGCTCACACATATTACAGTCATTTTTTCAATTTCGCATAGCATTAAGTTGGCAAATGTTTATTTTCTCATACATTTCATATGTTAAAATATTTCTCTAAAATTGGTTGTGGTTCTGAAAACGATGCTTCATTCCTTTGGTCACAATATTCAGCACTCCTGGTGTGTGTACTTTTGGGCGAACACGGTCACACTAAGAGTAACCATGTTCACCCAAAAGTACACACACCACGAATGTTGCATATTTTAACCATAGCAATGAAGCATTGTTTTAGAACTGCAACCAGTTTTTGTGAAATATTTAAACTTATGAAATATACAAGAAAATACACATTTGCAACTTAATGCTACACAAAATTGAAAACAAGTTTGTAAAATGTGTGACCTAGCAAATTAATGATATTCAACTTATATACATACTTGTGTTTTAGATATGTGTTTTTATGCCTGCTGATGGTCCGTGAGAAGGACTAAAACTTGTAGAATTTTTGGTACAAGTGGTAAAGAATTGTTATAGTCAATGGCATTACATTTAATAATATTGGACTGTATATTGTTTAGAAGGCACCTTAATTTGCAGTGTGTTCCACCTTGTCGTTAATCTGGTGGTTCAGATTATGTTGGGGATTCCATTGGAGATGGTACATGGGTGGTGGCGTGTACTGTTGGTGTACCTTGCTGGTGTTTTAGCTGGTTCTCTTGGCACATCTGTGACTGATCCAACGGTATACCTGGCTGGTGCATCTGGTGGTGTTTATGCTTTAATAACAGCGCATCTTGCAACCATATGCATGGTAAGTATTGTTGGATGATGGTGTTGATTTTACTGCGGATTAGCGGAAAACTCTTATCAGTAATTAATCTTGCCATCTTATTCTGAGTTTTCATACTGTACAGTTTGCTTCATTGTGTATTACCAGGTTTGTCCCTGAATAGTCTGTAATGTAAGTTAAGTTATGAATGCATGGGAAAACACACTTCTGATTACGTACAGGAGTTGGTACTTGCCAGAGAAATACCAATCTTTTGAGCCCCCTAGACCCTTGTTGAAGGCACTGTGGTCCTTTGAAATGTCAGGGACCAGTTACCCAGTGATGTGGTATCATATTGCAGAAGAAGAGTCCTCAACTACACCAACATGAAAACCTCAAGACTCACAAATAGCAATCTCTCCATTTTATATGTATGGACAAAGTTAATTGTGTGAAATGAGTAATGTTGGCACCCATGTTTCTCTTGTGAAGTTTATATGTATATATTCAGCTGTTGCTGTGATCACAGAGGTTCACCACTGGGCCCTAATCCTGGGTTGGTTCAATTTATTACCTATCTTTACTACCCATCTCTCTAACATGCATTTTAATATACCTTTCTGCTGTACCTATGTATAGTTAACAAAAAAGGCCAGTTGGAAAACTGGCCTTTTTTGTTTTAGACTTGCCAACAGATTTCTTATTTTTACATTTATTATTTTGTCTGTATATGCTCTGTGTCATATTCATCTTATCCAGTTTCATTTATACCTCTGTGCATTATTGTACAAAGAGTACAATTTATGAAACTTCTTGTTCATTTTTTTGTAGTTGTGTATTATTGTGTCTTGTGCCAAAACAGTATCCTGAGAACTTTGTTTTCAGTACCAGGTGGGTATTGTATTATAAACATTTTATTCTGTCTCAACTATTTTACACTAATTTTGCCACATTGACTTCTTATTTAACTTTGGTTTAGTTTAAAAACCACTGCTACTTTACAGGTACATTAGTTACTTTTGTGACAGAAGATGTATGTGGTAATGGATACATTTCTGATTGTTCTGAGTAATGAAGAAGCTGGGATAGTGCAGTCTGTATGGTGACTAGGTCATTGGCTGGGTGATGCAGAAGGGATAACAGAGTTTTCTCTTTCCCTAAATGCCCAGACTGGCTCTGGGGCACACTCAGCCTCCTTTTCAGTGGGTACTGGGGTTTTGTTCTGGGCGGTAAAGCGTCTGGGGCCTGAGGCTGAGAACTCACTTCCATCTAGTGTTGAGGTTAAGAATGAGTGGAGCTATACCTCCATTCTTGACATCTGAAGGGACAACTCACCTTTTACCAGTAGTGAATGGTGACATTTTTGTGTAATAAATGATTTATGTAATGTGTATTTACAGAACTGGGCAGAGATGCAGTTTCCATTATTGAATCTTGTGATCTTTTTAATCCTGGCTGCAGTAGATGTTGGCACAGCTGTTTACACAAGATATGTTCTGCAAATAGACAACAAGGTAATGTACATGTAAGAACTGAACCTTGTCAGTCATTTGATTGTGTTCCTCAGACTGAGGATAAACTGTATGCTTATGGTAATGAGCTTAATTTTCTCAGACATGGCTGGGAATTCATCGAGTGACTGCAAGTCTCTGCTGTTATATTTTTGAACATCCCCTTTCTTCAATGAGGTTTTTTGAGCATGTTATGGAAACTCTTGTCCAACAACATGAAGTATGAGGGCTGCATATGAAGTGTAACTTGTGCTGCATGAACAAATGCACCCATACCTTGTTTTATGTCTTTCTGGTTTAACACCCCTTGCAAATATACACCTTCTTAATTTGTACTGTCATTTTTGGTTTAACACCCTATCTGCATACAAACACCATGATGACACACCCAATCAAGGGGGGGAGGTGGGGGAGAAGCATGAAGATGAGTAAGTGCACCAATAATTTTAATGGTAGTAATGTCTATGAACTGTGGGTAACAATATGATTGTGTTATAAAGCCTGTGAGAGTGAAGTTACAAGCCCAATATCTACAAACTATGCTGGAACAGAAAGCTGATATGACGACAAATACCACAACCCCTAACCCAGCCATCATCATCGTACTTACTGATATGAAACTGGCACAGTTGAAACCTTAACGTAATTGCAGCAAGAATCTTGATGATGGTGACAGAGTGGTAAAGGCTGTGAAAGTGATTTTAGTCATCTATGAGAGTGACGATACGGAACGTGACAAGTGTATGCAAGTTGCTGACAATTCCGTTTCAATATACATAGGCTGAAAATTAATACTGTTCATTTCTAACATTAATATCAGTAACATAATAATAATAATAATAATAATAATAATAATAGTGAAGCTTGAAGCCTGAGCGGTGGGGATCACCGCTGGTTCAAGAGAAGTACCAGGAAGAAATGCCTGTGACAGAAGACATACATATTGTATAATAATAATAATAATACTCTACTATCCTGCGTATGAACAGGCTGTCACCAGTATTATTGCCCCTGACCTGTATACATTTCATTATTTCTTGTGGGAATATCATTTTTAAATTATGGCTCTGTTTTTTGTTTTTGTTTATGCCCATATCTGCAGGAACACAACTAGGGCATAAAACAGGAGTTGGATGTACTAACCAATGTATAAACTCTAACAAAAACAGCAAGAAGAGATAAAGACTAACACAGGATCAGAAATTTTCCTACAGTGGAGATTTAGTAGAGGAAAAATTATGTTGAGCTGATTAAGCTTGACTGTGATTCAAGCTAACTGGAATATACAGTTATGGTTTAAGTGTGTAATGTCATACAGTGTTGAATTTTGTAACAGCTGGGACACAAATGAAAACAATAAAGAATGTATTGCAAGAAACAGAGATATTAGCTCAACTGTGCTTCCAAGATTTGTCTAGTTGGAATGTGCTGAAATGTTCGCAGCTTAGACACTGTGAAGAAAGAAGAATATTTTGGCCCCCCCCTTAAAAAAAAAACGCACACGCGCGCGCACACACACACACACACACACACACAACGAAGCGAAGCGAAACGAAACGAAGCGAAGCGAAACGAAACGAAACAAGTTCCGACATTGAGTAACAAGATTTTGTTGCTTGAAATTGAAACATGACTTCTTTACTATGTGGAAAACCACATGCTGTATTAGAGAGACTGAGGATGTGGTAATGCGTACTTGGTGAGGGCTGTCATACTTTTGTTAGAGCCAAGTGCTGACTAGTCGACACACAGTGCGCTGCTGAAAATGCCGAAAGGTCTGCTCAAGCCGATGCCAAGAACGTGTCAATTATGGGACATTCTTGTACAGCCTGTAGCTGGTGTGCTGTGTCTACCTGAGTGCTAAAGTAATTTGTTTAGTGCATATGTTCCGTTAATCCTTCATTACTTTGAAGATTTACTTTTATGGGTAAATTTATTTCAAAAGAATGTTTGATAGTGTTGTTTATTGACATTAGAAGCTATTGGCTTTGAAGTGTTTGGTAGTATTACATTGTTCTGTGTTCACAGAAATTACTGAACCATTTGGCACCTTGTGACAGGCTGTCTTACAAAACAAGTAGAGATTTTCCTCTGTCAGGGTATCTACCTAAGATAGAATGTAATGTAGTGCTTGTGTGATCATTCTTGAACACGTTGTGTTATGGTTCAACAGAACATTCCACTTAGTTGAACATATGCATGTAGTAACACAAAGTTATGCTTATTGCAGATCGGTTATGCTGCTCATGTGGCTGGAGCAATAGCTGGTCTTCTTGTTGGCATCAATATCCTCCGGAACTTAGAAGTTAAATCTTGGGAAAAAAAAGTTTGGTGGGCCAGTATTATCTTGTACACAGTGCTCATGCTAGTCGCCATCATCTGGAACGCTGCCTTCCCATCATATTTCCAACCTTCAAGATAACCACTGCATCTAAAATGGAAAATTTGTTAAAAGTTTCATGTAAAGTGGGGAAGTTCATAGTGCCTCTTCACTGCAGATGTAAAGACTACATTACATAAAGCCTTTCAGTTATTGGGTGATGTAACACAATGTGAACAGTAAATGGTTCATTTGGGCAGTGCTTGCACAAAAAAAGCAGTTGTGGGGTGGAGAAATTTGTAAAATGAAAGCTTCCTGTCCAATTGTCACATGTGTTTAAGTTTTGTTGAGTACTTCCTGTCAGCCCCTTTTGTGGCCATTTCACTAGTGTTCACAGCTGTCTGAGATATACATGATATGAAGCAGACATAGTCTTGTAACTGTCTGTCTGACTTGCTCAACTTTGGTTACAACTATTTGTAGCTCGTCATAGGCTCGGATCCCTCTCAAGGAATATACAGGAGGAATTAGAAGCCGCTCTGCTTTTTCAGTAACTCTTTATTGCTGAAATTCCAGAAACGACTTCTTTGGTTGCTCGATGTTCATCAAGATTCCACAACCACGAACAGTGTACACCTGAGCACAACTGGCTACTCCATAAGCAAAAGCATCAAATCATATATGGAAAAGAAAGGTGTCAGCATTTTATCCTTATGTCTCTCCCCCTCTGTCAAAGAAACAAGCTACTGTAGGTAAAAACATGAGTGTAAAACATTGCCACAAACAATTATACATCTGCTTGAAACCTTAGTGACACAGACACTATAACAGTGAACACCTGTCCACAGCTGACACCGCAAAAGCAATGAGAATCAAATCACATGTGGGAAGGGCAACTCAGCAGTCTTATTCATATAGCCTGGCAGGTGCAGGTGTGCACACCAAAACAAATATTATCTCTTCCCTTTCAATATAAACTAGCCAGTGCTTGACTACCAGTTTGTCTTCTCATCTTCTTGGTTGCCTAGTCTGAGATTCGAACTGTGGACCCTGGCCGGTTACAGTCTGGTTGCATGTATACATCAAGATGACATATTGACGGATTTATTCCATTTGACAGGGTTACAGGTTAGCTACAGAAAGTTGTGTTGACAGATGAGTTACATTTGCCACACAAGGATGTAGTTGAAAGGGTATGTCTTCCTTTGTAGGAAATTCTACAGTTTGAAACAGAACGAGAAATTGTTTTGTGAAAGTGTTGTGAATGTTAATAATAAGTATATTTACCAGGGGAGCTGAAATGATTGAGAGCAAACATACACTGAAATGCCTTAGTCATAATGCCTACAAAAATTTCATATGAATCTGATAACATGAAACCAAGAAAATGTTCATAATATTAAATATTTTTGAGATAGTTTATTGAGAAGTTTAAGGCAACTGTCATTCCTTGTCATATAGTTATTTTGTATGTTGATGAAATAGTGATGCATTGTTTCTCAGATATTTGTGAAATATGTGCCCCTTTGATTAACCTGATATGAGTCTCAAATTTTAAAACCTTGATGCTGATTTTGGAGTTCAACATTTTTGTGTTATTCAGTTGATTCAGTGATTACCACATTTGATAATGTAATAGGTATAATTATGTAAAATTAATTATTAAATACTGTGCTGTAGGAATGTAAGTAATAGATCGAAGTCTTAGCCCTCTTATTTCTATCATTAACAAAGAGATATGAAGCCATTTTCTTAGCCAGTAAATGGAAGATATTCGATAGTATTAATGTCACAGATTCCTACTGAACTGGTTCTTGAAATTTCATTGCAGATACCTCTTTACATCCTTCCAAAAGAAAAGTTTACCCATTAGCTAATAATTACTTCCCTGGTTTTCAGATGAGAAATATAGCAAAAGTAAATTTATAGGACAGGTTGAAAAATAAGATAGGCAAGTTTGAGTGCCAGTGAATGTGTAAGAGGAATCTGAAGAGGCATGATTTTTGTTCTTTGTTAAGTAACTCTATTATGCTTTTGTGTCATACAAATAGTCCACGTGTGGCACTTCATGAAGTAGCTATTAGGTTGACGTTAGTATTTAATAATGTTTACGGTGAGCCAGTCCTGATAGCTGCGGGTCTAAGGTGTGGGCTTGCAGCCGCTCGCTTGGTGGGATTGTGGGTTCGAATCCTGCTGAGGGCATGGATGTTTGTCTGTTGTGAATGTGTATTATCAGGTAGAGGTCTCTGTGTCAGGCTGATTACTCATCCAGAGGGGTCCTACTGAGTGTGGTGTGTCTGAGTGTGATTGTGAAGCCTCGATAATGAGGCGCTGGCCCACTTGGGGCTGTTGGGCCAAGACACGGGTATAAGCACTGAGCCTTCACAGTAAAATGTCAGTATGGGATTAAACCTATCCACTGCCTTCAGTTTATTAATAATGCATATGTTACTTTATGTGATTTAATGAATTAGTTCCATTGTTGTTAAAATAATGATTTATTCACTGGCATAAAAACTTTTGTGCATATTTTTTACATACCGCCAGCTGCTTGTGCATAAATGCACAACAGGGATGCAATTCAAAGTGCCTAGTTTTTGATGTAATTATACTGTGTGACAGGTATGCAGATTTTTTTAGAGACAATATACAGTATATAATGGAATGATTTGTGTGATTGATGGATAATCAGTGCCTGCAGATTCACATCCTGTATAATGTTGTATGATTGTCTGTTTAACACCGTCCATGACATTAGCACAAATATGGGATATACCGAAGCCAGGAGTATGTTTCTGACTACCACCAAGTGGTTTCATGCAATTCTATTTTCTGATATTGAATATATGCCTTTTATTGATGTATCTTCTTCTTAAACCATGTTCATTTAAACGGTTGCCATCTAAATATAACTGACTGCTCAGTTATCACATTACAGAAGACTGTAGCCCTAGAGGTCTTGGGATTCTGAAATCTTTATGTTTGTTACGTTCATGTTCCTTAAGCATGCATTGTTAGTGTCCATATAGTATATAGTATGATAAACATATGAGTACATATTTATTGAGACAATTAGATTGTAAGCAGAATGGTGTGTTAACACAGCTGTGCCCAAAAAAATCAGTGTGCTTTGCTTTTGGAGAATTTAACTTCATCTTCAATTCAGGCAGAATTTATCAATGCAGCTTATCATACTTAAACCATAGTCATTGGAACTGATGCAGTTCCTTATTAATATGCATACGTACTAACAAGACTATACTTTTTATACAGTTTGAGTGCAGCTTGTATGTAATGTATTCAGTATTTTGATGACACATGTAATGTGTATATATTCGTATACATAAATAAATGTATATCAGTATAGTGAGGACTTACTTTCATACAGCGTCATAAAATTTTGCAGTTTTGTGTTGAAGCACTGTACATTTACCAGATATTCTTGGAGTGTGTAACTGAATACGTATTTACAGACCATGTCCAAAACCTTACCCTGTTATTATGAAAGAGCATTGGGACCTGGTCTCAAAATAGTTTTCAGTAGAATATCCATTTCTCAGGGTGTTTATTTTATGTAACTCCCAGTTACATGTTCACCATATGTATCTGTAAGATGATTTTGAACAGTATTATATTCATGTAGCTCTAACAATACTGCATTATGAATGTGGAGTTTCGTTCTTTGTAATTGAAAACATCTTCATTGTCCACTAAAGACAATGAGAACTGATGTTACCAAAATGAGGCATAATTTGCTGTATCTTTATCTTAAAACTGATTAAGGTTTTTTGGTTCGAATAAAGTGAGTACTTGTGGGATTTGTGTTGTTGGTTTAATGTATCCAGGTGTATGTTGACTTCTCTGACCTCTGGCAACCCATGTTATGTCCATTTCTTGCGAACACCAATCAGAATAATTCTGTATAACGGTGGGTGTGTTGAGGTGGACCACCTAGAGTTGTCTGCCTTCTGGCAAGTTCCAGTTGGGTCACATGATGTACAGCTGAACTCCTAAGAGTTGCCAAGTGTTCAGAATCTTTCAAACCACCCACTTTCCATGACTAAACTGAAAAATACAACAAAACTGCACTGCTGTGACTGCTCCAGACACCACAATTTTTTGTGAGACTGCTTAGTGACTACTGCAGGCTGCCACCAATCCTCTATTTTGATTCACTGTTGCACTTCCCAGCAAAGGGCAAGCTTCAAATGAAAGGAAATTGTGACGGGGGCAGAGAATCGACTTCTGAGGTGGAGGCACTTGGAGGTCATGTTCTGTTACTCCTGTTGATATGACCATTGTGGCAGATGGTTGGCATGGCCTGCTTTACATACGTTGCCAAAGTTCTGTTTAATCCCTGGTAAGGGTGGATGTTTTAATTTTTGAGAAGACAAATGTGCATACAGATCAGAAATTATAGTCCAGTGTCTGCAATGTAGACTGTTGACAGATACGTCTTTTTTTTTATCACTTGGGTTTCCATCCTCATTTGGCTAATGTATTTGACAAGATACAGTGATTAGGAAGGCAGTCCGTTGTTGCTTTTGTATTTGCTTTGTCCATGAAATCCTGTACTGTAAGTAAGATATAAGCCTTATGAAATTAGCCCTTTAAGGACGAAGAGTAATCTATTTTATTTAAAGACCCAGTTCACACTGCACAGTAAACACCCTCCATCTTGGTTATAAAAACAGTTATTTAATATTGTACATGGCAAAAGTCACAGTTTATTGTTAGATATACACAAAACACCAATATACTCTGCATGCAGGAAGGAGAATTTCTTTAAGTTAAACCTGGTGGTACATAAAGCTACCGCTGGGTTTTAAAAGCTTAGATACGCTTAATGTCGCTTGATGAAGTAGAAGTCTCCAGTTTCCTATTCCTTCTGACACAGCAGTATGTAAATTATACAGACATGTTTCTTATGTTACTGGTAACTATTTTGAGCTGTCAAATGTTATGAAACAATTTCTGTAGTGCCCAGTTACAAGTCGAGTGACTGATGTGTTAGACTGAATGAGAACAGTCATTTACTCACTGTATTGTATAAAATAACCCTACCATTTCTACCATCATAATAAAAATCAGTATTGAAATGTTTTTCAAGATATTTGAATTCTTGTTTTCCAGTTGTAATTACTGCATTCCGAGGTACAATATTTGCGTTCCTGTGACATGGATGGGACAGAATGCCATAAAATATTCATAATTCAAGAACAAGTTTGTAAGTAGAAGTTTAGCAATTACTATGGAATTTTTATGCCCATGTTGAAAGGAATAATGTTTAACATCAGTTAAAGTTTTTGTTAACAGCAGGTACTCATATAAAGCCAATAACAAAGTTGGCTTTACCATGAAACATTTTATCCACAAGACATTACAAAACATAATCCAATTACATCACACAGTACAGGAACTAGTTTTTCTATTAGTAACTTTTATGACTGTGAATGTACACTTTTGATGCCTGTTACAAATATTCCTGGTGTTTGCCTACCCAGTGAATTGAAAGACTACATTTTTAAGGAGGGAGAACACATTATGCTGATTCTGTTACTCCCCATATTAGAAAGAAGATATGAATGATGGCATGGAAGTGACAAATACAGCATAATATTGACGTTTTAACTTGACATTCACCACATTCACAGACTCTGCATTGAGGCAAAAAGTCAAGTATTCAATAATAATCCCCAGGGAAGTCAACTAAGAGGACAACCAAAAAAACAGGTGGTGGAACTGTGTACAAACAGATATTAAAATGTGATCGCGCCATGTCACAGCAATCTGCTGCCATCAGAGCACCGTACATGGAGCAGAAGCGTTATTTTTCAGGTCTCAGTTTTACTGTCTGATAAAAACCGCAACAGAGGCAGAAGAAATATTTTTCCAATAATGTAATGTAAGGGGAGGGCAGACGCTGTGGATTGAAAGGCGTGATACATTTATTGTGCCAGACTATATGCAAACATTACTGCTGTAGGCAATGAGTGTACCGTCGGTTGTGTTGAAATTAATACCTAACAGATTCCGAAGGCTTATCGGTATTAGTTTAAATGACTGTGTTGGCCTTCACAGAGCGTGCATTTAGACGTTAGTTGCAGTGTAAATGGTAGACAGGGGTAATGTTATTAAAAGCTAGGAAAGTTAGAATTCGCAGGGCCGACTGGAGTCTGGTGGGGAATCATGTTGCGTGCTTGCCACATAGTCAGTGTGCATCACGGACAAAAGCAACATTATTTAAATAACCTACATGCGAAAGTCAGGTAAAAATCAGTTCTCTAAGAATTGGCAACAGCGTATTCCGGCCGAATATGGTAGAGAGGTCGCCTCTGTGGCTACGTTGCCATGTTGTCATAAGGTAACTTTGAATAACGTTCCAAACTACAGCACTGATAAATTACGTTTACTGTATCGTGGCTAGAAGCAGACTGACTGATGTGGCAACAATGGCGAGTGTAGAGAGGGAGAGGGTAAACACTGCGTTGTGATGTGCACTGTTGCCTGTTCAGATGCAGCGACTGACATGATCCAGTACTCCAGTACCAAATGTTGAAAACAAAGTGTGCAGCTAATTATTTATCTGTGCTTCTCAAAATGAAAGTGCCAGAGCCGTGAAATACAGCTCCACTGTACAGCCGAAATGCGTAAATATGAATTGTATACACACATACATTCATATATTCACACATACAAACTCAGACGCAGATAACACATGCGCAGACATTCACGCATGCTTTTATACATATGGGTATGGATGCACGCATGCACAAACACACACAACCATCCATCCACTCATCCATACATGTAAAGTTAAAAATAAAGCTTAAGTTCAGCCTAAAACAAGCCACGAAATTCCGGATGGGTGTTAGTTCTACTCTTTCTTTAACCTCAGCGCTAGATGGTGTGGGTGGTCGACGTCACGCCCCGGCCCCCTTTCTCCGGGAAATACTCGGTACTCATTGTATAGGAGGCTGGTTGGGCCACAGGGCCGGTCTGAACGGGTGCGGAAAATCTCGCCACCATCCATACGTGTACATAAACACACACACATAAATAATGCCATTACTAACAGAATATTACAACACATGTTTACAAGATATAACAGTAAATATATCCGTCTCCACCCCACCAATGCATATAGGCCCA
>Ga0136643_10013067_pt1 | contig 12402 bp, 4 predicted proteins | sample TergutLab28metaG_FD_96883 | JGI IMG/M metagenome (GOLD analysis project Ga0136643, IMG submission 96883) | Labiotermes labralis P1 segment gut microbial communities from Petit-Saut dam, French Guiana - Lab288 P1 (version 3) (version 3) | ecosystem: Host-associated > Arthropoda: Insects >...
CGAAACATGTAGAGAGTGAATGACGACTACCCATGAAAATAAAGGATAGTCTACAAGTGACATCGTGTTGGTTATTTTAAAGAATTACAATGATGCACGGAACAATGAATGTAAAAAAAAAAACATATAACAATTTTTAGATACGGTAAACATTTCCAAATATCCACCAAAATATCGCGAGACTTTTGTCGGGCAACCGATGATATTGGAATAATCTCCGTTCACTACCGGCTGTCTTTTATTCTGCTTTGGTCAGTTACATTACACTCGCATTTAGTTACACTGTGTCCGTGAATGTTTTGCATTGTGACAGAGCCGCCTCTCTCACCGATGGTGACAGAAAGGCGCCCCGCCATCCAACATTTCCTGGAAAGTAAACCGAGGTGATCCTCCGGGTACGAAAACACATACTGGGGGTTTGTCCGTACACAATAAGTCGATAAACACTGAAGTAAACACGTGATGTACTCCGAACTCCCATTATATCAAATTCAGGGAATGAATTTTACTACATACGATAATATGATCCTCCTCTTTTCGGCGTAATTACATTTAGCTGCAATAACCCCTAGTGGGCCAGGACCTTCTCATTGTCGAGGTTACACAGTCACACTATAACACACTCGGTAGGACTCCTCTGGGCAAGTGATCAGTCCGACGAACAGACCTCTACCTGACAACACACAACGCTCAAAAGAGACATCCAAGCCCCCGGCGGGATTCGAACCCACAACACCAACAAGCGAGCGGCCGCAGACCCACTCCTTGGACCGCGCGGCTATTGGGACCGGCTGTAATAAAGAATACATGAGGCAATCGTACGTGGTCTGCCCCTTCCACCATCTCCGTTGTCATTTATGTTATGCAGACCCATATCCCCTAATTTACATTGTTTAAATCAACTCTGTGCTGAAAAACAAAGCATTACACACATTATACGCCACATCGATATTCTACTGTTCTTACTAACATCAATCGCTTCCATCCAAAGAATCTCCGCCCAACAACGAACGACCTTCTGTAAACGTCGAGCACCTGCAGCTATACTACGCCGTTTCGTAGCAACTGGTCGCGTCCTGCCAGGCCCCCTACTAACAGCACTCTAACAGTAATTTTCTGCAACCAAGTACGCAGTACACATTTTATGGTTCTGAAAAGATGACACTCTACCAGCAAGGTATTTCGGAGATCCTTTTAGTCTAGGTCCCCACGTAATAAGAAAATGAAGATGCCTGTTCAGTTGAGAAATCTAGATGAAACCCAATGTTGTACATATCCAGACACAGAAGCAATCCAAATGGTTGACTACATACAAAAAGCGCCACCAGTAACGATCGCGAAGTATTCAGTCTACCGGCGGTATTTTGCGCAGTGTTTTCTATTATTATTTCTCCATTAATAATATATATAGGTAAAGGTAAAGATAAATCACACTAGAACAGGCTAAGAAAGCCCAGAGGGGGAGTAGAGGTAGCGCTCCACTCGTTCTTTAACCTCGGCGCTAGATGGGGTGGATGGTAAACGCCACGCCCCGGCCACTTTACACCCGGGAAATGCCCGGTACCCATTATATGAGGCTTGGTGGGTCCCAGGACCGGTCTGGACGGGTGCGGAAAATCTCGCCCCCACCGGGATTCGATCCCCAGGCGGTCCAGCCCGTAACGAGTCTTTATACCGAATGAGCTATACCGGCTCCATTTACGTTTCTTCTGTAATAATCCTTATTAACCACACACGCGCGCGCGCGTGCGGTTAACAATTACGATAACAGAATCAACAACCCGGTACCGGTGGCAGTAATAATAAAATTTAACATCAACCTCCCAATACTGCGATTTACGTAACACGCTCCACACGTCCGGCAAGTAGCCATCGCTATGCGAAAATGATTGTAATGTACGCAAAGTAGTGACCCGGAATTAAGAAAACCACACAACACAGAAATAGCACCAGGAATGAGACTACTGATCTTCTCAGTTTCATTTAGCAAACCTTCTGAAGCACAACATGCCCTCCGCCCAACAAATCAGCAGGTGTGGCCGATGTGCAGGGCGTGTAGCCTACTTCCTGCCCATTAAAACAGCTGAATGGCAACACACTGATGCAGGAAGTCACAAGAGCAAATGAACGCCATGTAATTCAAATGACCCTGAAAAGTACACTCTACGAACCCTCATCGCTGTAACACCTCGTACTACTCACGTTTATAGCACACAAAACCCCTGCCGTCTCGTGTCCCTCAGCAATGTCACCGCAGACGACGAATTCCAGGGTACAAGGTACTTAATTGTATCTACTGAAGGAAGCCTGTTCCACACGTAAACACAGGGTGATTCGGGAGGAAATGTCAATATTTTGGGTGGGGACAGTGTCGGTCGTTGTGAGAAAAAAAGTTTATACGAACATGTGGCAAATTCTGTATGGGTACCGAGACAGAGCTGTTTGAAATCTCCAGGACCTAACTCCGTTAGACTTTTATTTTGTGGAGCTGGACGAAAAGCAAAGTTTACAGAACAAAGGTGAATACACGAGACGTACTGCTTGCTCGCATTCTGGATGCTGCTGTCCGCATTGAGAAACGTGAAGATCAACTCAGACGAACAACACCCGATATTCGCCCACGAGCTGCAAGGTGCACCGAGGTTGACTGTGGGATTTTCGAACATTTATTGCCAACTGTAACAAATCTGTCATTTCTGTGTCACAAATATGTCATTTAAACATTAAATTAAAACTAAAATGGTGTCACTGGAATTATTGACATAATCTTTCCGCCCGTACTATGGCCCTGGGGTAGACTCAGCCTCTTAACAGAAATGAGTACCAGGAATATTTCCTGGGGGGTAAAGACGGCCAGTGCGCAGGGCTGACAACCTTAGCACCTTCATGTGCCGACTGTCTTGAAATCTGTGAGCCTCAATCTCCTGGAACCCTCTGTGCCTGTCCAGGCCTGCAATAGGATTGCTTTACGTTTACCATTCACAAGGCTGTTGCATTTGTAGATTCAAACAGCTCTATCGCGTTAACCATTTAGAATTTGACACAGGTTCAAAGGAACATTTTATTTTTAACGAAGACCGATACTTTCTCCTTGATCTTTCCACCTCAATCACCCTGTACACAGTTCTTTTAAATTATCCGGCGATTAAAGAATTTCGCTCAGTTACGCAACTGAAAATACCCTAATCCCTCGACCAACATAGTATTTTGACGACAACGGAATTTTTCACAATAGCATCCGCAAACAACTTGGCAAACTGCCATAGTGGTGTCCATGATGACTGAATTCCTCTTACATTGCTTGACCCTGAAGATGAAGGCACCACGATCTTTCGCAACGTCGGTAACCATTTACCAGGGGACGACGTGAATGTTCAACTTGGTCATCAACTCGGATGCACCTCGTTCCATACTCAGCTGTGTGTGTGTGTGTGTGTGTGTGCGCGCGCGCGCAACTCCCGCTATCTGCAGCACAGTCCTTGAGAAGGGGACAGTCGTTAAGCTGCTTAACATGTCCCCGGAATACCGTTTAGGTACCCACAACAGCCTGTCACTGGACAGTACGCCGACTACCTTCACACCTTCCTTTCTTTAGCATTAGACCATCTTGCACGCCTTCTCTCTCAATTGGTCCCTTGCCTTTGGGTCTTCGACTAAGAAGTGCTTCGGACTCCCATCCCAAGTTTCGATCTTTGACATGACGCTGGACTGGACGGTTTTACCAGCATCCCCACTATGGAGCAAAAGTGCATCCACGTGGTGACTACCAATGTGTGACACATACATACTGCAGTACGCAGTGTAAAACACACGCTGTTACGTAACATGGCCAATTCCAATGACCGGAGTTGGCACTCAAAAGTAACGGTCGCTCCGCACATTAAAAAAATAATGGCCTATTATGGAACACGAAAAATCGTTGCCGTGTTCACAACCAGGGGTGCACAAATCCCAGACGCCAGGTCGCCGTCGCGACTGAATTTTGAAGGCTGGCGCCTAATATTCGTAGGTATTCAGTGTCACCCTTTTGGTGCGCACTATTTTGAGGTGCCTCCCAGATTGCTAAGAACATGTGCACCCCTGCTCGTAACAGTCTACCACTGGACCCCATCCTGAACCAGATGAGTCCATCATAACCTGTTCATTCAACATTCGCGCATGTGGAATTGCCCCATTAAAATACTGTACGTCGTGTCTACCATGCGTTCTACACACCCAACCTCCGAAACGATGGTATCTACATACAAACTATATGGTATAACAACCCAGACGGATTTAATCTTCAGCATTCTTGTTATATTACAATTTCATGAACGAAAAGCAGACACTTTTAATTGGCTGTCCGTATAAAAACGTTGTATCAAGTCACTGTTTTTTTTAGCGAGAATAATATTTAAGCAATTAGAATAAATGGTAGGGAGGAGTTCATTATGAGGGGAAAACTTAAACCTTAAATCGACTTACAAAAAGCCCATCGTTACTAGCAGTATTGTGCTCTAGCACACAACAATGTTCTTCGAACAATGGGAAAATAAATCTTCTCGAAACCACCTTCCTCTACACCCTCTGAACTTGCATTAAGCCCATCAGTAAGGACCGGTCAGATCAGCTCCACGCAGCAACGTCCACAAACACTTGCAGGGCCATCTTGCTTTGAAACAGACAGCCATTCAGATGGTCAACAAATTTCACATCTGTGGAAACCGAAGGTTCATGTCCATATTCACAACCTCCTCCACCAGACCCTACCCACAACCACATAAATCGAGTACCCGTTCACACACCCCGCTTCTTTAAGATATATTCCATACTTCCTCTACAATTACGACTCCTATGTAGTCTCTTCTCTTCAGTTCTGGAGCAAAATTCTGTACTTATTTCTCAATATCTTACGTTCAATTACAAACTTCCCTCTACATTTAGGAATACGAATGCATGTTATTCTACTGATAAGATTATTCATGTCTCAAAAAGCAAACAATGTAGTAAGACCACACAAAGTTCAGGTCAAAACACAACACTGTAACGGACAACCATTCGGTGCCTGAGATAGTCAAATCCGGTAGAATATGAACACTGCAGTATTACCCAAACGCACCAGAAACTTTAGCTAAGGTTTACGTTTTCATCGGCGACGGTCGGGCAGGAAATAAAGGAAGGAAGGCAACTGAAGAAGACCGTTTCGTGACGCGCATTCTACAGTGAACCAGCACGGAGGAAGTAGCCATAAAAGTGACAACGCTAGGAAACTAGTAACTCCTAATTGACCTGCCTAACTTTGAGGGGGGGGGAGGTATATGTGGAAATACATCTTAAAAAAATATGTAACTTTGGTGTACGAAATTGACTGGCATAATATAAAATATCAACATTGTATCTACAGCGTGACCGATTGTTATCCGGAATCGTTCGGCTGCTCAGGCCTCAGAGACAAGCTCCTGCACTCGCATCAAATCGAGCCGCATAGCTTCGAACTGCAACGGTCGAGACTAGCCGAGATCCAACAAACAATAAGGTTCCCCAGACGCTCAACAGTAATGCACAATACTACTGAGCGTAGTTGCGCAATAAAATGAATAATCTGTGTATTGCACTGCCCAATACTCATTCAGCTGCCCTCTGTCTGCCGAGCAGTAAACACGTCTTCACCACAGTTATTCCAGTTGACTGAGATGTAACTCTCAAGAATTTCAGGTTTTCAAAATTATTTCCAGTGGTCAAATAGCGTGGCGTAATGGATGAACGTTGAATGTGTGTGACTGACTACATCTCGCATGTTAGTATTGCCTTAGCGACTGTACGGGTAACAGCAATCCTGAGTATACCATCCAATGACTGACCGTCTAATCGCACAAAAAAGAATTTTGTAGTCGTCTGGCTCACTCAGCATTAGGTATAAGATTTGCGTGTGTGTATTGTGGTCTGCGTTGGTACCACTCTTGAACCCAGCGGCGGTTCTTTCCGTTAATTAAACACAGTGCTAAAGCAATGGCCACACAAGCCACATCAATACCACTCAACACGTTTTTTCTCATCCTGACCCACGAGCAAAATAAAATACTGCACAATAATATTGCGTCGTCTAGGGAGAAACATATTGCGCAATATTAATTAAAGGCAATAAAAGTGATCGTCTAGGGGCCGCTTTACAATTTGTCTTCCACATTGCTTCAATAAATCGCTAAACAATCGTCCGAGTACTGAAAAATGGACGGCAAGCGCCGTCACTTTAACTACCAGCGTTATCAGGCACTACAACGAAGTTCGATGCCCACTCGTCGGCAATATCCACCTTAGTACTCAGTCCATAGACACTTTCATGACGACTAGACGGTTGCGGTTAATTGAACGAACAAGGCTTCTTCATCCTGAAAATGAGGACTGAATAACGCAACTGTGAAAGCCACATGCGCAGGGCAGAAGAAAGCAGTAAAAAAAACACTGCTGTTGGTCGAACTGAGATCGAACAGCGGGTGGCGGTGAAGCTCCAGAGGCACAGAAGGATGGTTCAGAAAGTGATGCAACCCAGATCACCGGTCTCACTGCCGATGTGGACGTCAATTAAAAAAAAAACGCACACACGCTTTAAAACTATACCAGTAATTTGATAATGTTTTCTCCGTTCTCGCCAATACCAGCGGCCGCTCGCCTGCTGGGATTGCGGGTTCGAATCCCGCCGGGGGCATGGATGCCCGTCTCTTGTGAGTGTTGTGTGTTATCAGGTAGAGTTTTCTGCGTCAAGCTGATCTCTCGTCCAGAGGAGAACCACCGAGTGCGGTGTGTCTGTGTGTGATCTCGAAACTTCAACAATGACGAGGCCTACGCCCCCCTCGGGCTGTCGAGCCATAAAAGGAGTCCATTCTCTCTACTGATTAAACGTGTTCCGTTGCAAGCCTAACGCTGAGAAGCTGCTGACTGATATGCTAGTTTGTAGGTACGCACAGCGATGCACTTGGAGTCTCCGTTAATCTGGGAGGTGGCGCCGCGTACTGAGTGATTGATGACCGACGTTGCAAGACAAATAGTAGTCTCTCGAGATGGACCCTTGAAGATGTTTGTGGATTTAACGCGCTAGAAGTCGTTCCTATGCAGGGAACGAAGGCATATATGGGGAGGAGAGGTAGAGCTCCACTCATTCAAACCTCTGCACTAGAGGCAGATGACTAGTAGCTTCAAGCTCCAGCCCCTTCTTCCCTGGAGAAAGAGGCCCGGTACCCATTAAATATGAGGCTGTTGGTCGACAGCCAGTTTGTAGGCTTCGAAGACGAGTAAAATTCATCGCTTCGCGGGGAACCGAGCACCAGATCTCCAGCCCCCAGCCTAGTCAACATAACCCATATACCATTCCGGATCCACAGGAAGGGGAAAGGGGGAGTCTGTATGGACGCTTGGGAGAAGAGATGAATTTCTTGGCCCTATGAATTTCTTGGCCCTGCTGGGAAATCATCCGCCCAGCCCGCAGAATAGTCACTATACAGCCAGTCCGGCTTGTATTGTATCACACTACAACTGCCACAAGCAAACCTGTTGTTCTGTGCGTGAAACTTTGTCCCTCGTTCTGAAAGTAAAAACAGGGCGAAGGAGTTTGAGAAGAGAATCTTGAAGAGCAATGTTGGGCCTAAAATGGGAAATAAAGGACGGTAAAAATTAAACATACAGAGTTTCACATCTGTAGTTCTGAAAATATTATTATAGAGTCCAGTGGCGGGTTAATGTGAAAACTGTAATGAATGCTACGGTTACAGAATGCAGCTAATTCTATAACCATCTGGGCGACTGTCAGTTTGTCAAAAGAGAATCATACTAGTGTAAGACATCCCGCTGTGATGCGTACATAAACGCGTGGTTAAAAGGGCCGTCAATTATAACTACATTTGGACAACATTTCTGTTGCTGAGGGAGCTATACGTTTCGGCTAATTCACATGCCATAATCAGGTAGAGGTTAATGTGTGTATGTATGTATATGTATATATATATATATATATATATATATATATATATATATATACACACACACACACGAGAAGAATTTATGTGTATGTTATGAATTAAAATTACTAAGATCTCGGTCTTAAACTGTTCAAAAATGTTTAGGAATTATTCATCACCGCCTCAAGACCGACGACCTCTGATTCGTGCTTCCACTTCACCTTATTCCGCGCGCCATCGGTAAAAGCTCGAGCAACATTAAACTGCTTCACTGTAAATTGACACAGAAACCAACAGCACACCACCTCGGAACTTAGCTACAGTCAAAACGCTCCATGCAGGAGACGCATTCATCATAAACTGCCAGCTACTCAGCTAATAAGCGAATCCTCCGACTGCTAAGTACCGCACTGCTCACAACCATGTTATAATTCCTAATCACATTTCTCTCCCGTTCCTTGCATGCACAATGCCCAGTCCGGTCCACATCCATGGACATGAACATCCCTAAGGTGACTTATATTCGATACATAATCACACTAATCTGCATTTCGACTGTCATGTCATTGTGTGTCGTACTGCAGGCATGACCTATATATAATCAGAGTCACTACGCACTGACTATTGCAAGGCAATTATTAGTGCAGCAAATGTTGCCTTTATAAGGTCATTATTTACTAGCAACCTAACAAATATCGTGAATCTCAAGCAGTGTTTATCAATATTTATTTACCTCAGTATCATCACCATTATCCTTACAAAATATAAGTGTCAATATCGTAATATTATTACGAAGGTTTTGTTTGTTTTCGGTGCAACGGCCCCCAAGTGGGCCAGGGCCTCCTCATTCACGAGGTTTCTAGATCACACACACAACGACGCACCATACTCGGTACGACTCCTCTGGACGAGTGATCAGCTCGACGCAGAGACCTCTACCTGACAACACACAACACTCACAAGAGACAAACATCCATACCCCCGGTGGGATTCGAACCCAAATCTCAGAAGGCCAGCGACAGCAGACCTACGCCCTAGACCGCTACTGACGCAGTACGGCCCGTAATTACTTTCGCTTTGAGTATAAATCCTCGACATTTCTGTTACTTCCTCTCCCTTAGACCCAAATATTCTCCTCTGCAGTCTGTTCGCAAACAACCTCAATCTGTTTTATTAATGACGAGATATTAAGTTTCACATCCATAAAAATTTAAGGTTGAAATATGGCTATTAAGAAAATACGAAGTCTGTGTTGGACCCACCTTTGTCTTCATTTTGAGGTACCGGTAGATCTTGCATAAGGGACCTGGTGCTTTAGGCTTAGGCATTGTGTGATGGGCTAGACAAGCAGAACTCTCTTCGGATAACTTCTTTTGACACTCAGCAACACTACAGGAAGCTACACAATCGTGCTTCGGGAACGGAAAAAAAAAAAGCCTGAACGTAAAGACGCAGAAACCTGCAGATTCTTCCGATATGATATGTTCGATGCAGTCAATTTATGAATTCACAAAATAGTTCCCGTTAAAGCTACAAAAACCTACAACGATGTAAATAAACCGCAATTTTAGAAAGTAATACTATAACCGGCAGGGGCCGAAATAAATCACAACAACGCTTTCAACAAGGTTCTTAAGTTATTTTCAACACAAGACAATTTTCATCGTCACATCGTTTCAGGCGTCCTTCCTTCCACTCACTGCAGCTCAACTGACATTATGTCGACAGAGGCTCGGCTGAAGACGGCTAACACCGACGGCTCACGTCTCTCACAAGGCACACTGCACTGGCCACACACTTGTCCCACTTTCCACTACACTCCCAGCATGCTGAAACACTTTATTCTAGCAGAGATGAGCTGTCAATTAACAACACCCCTGCCTCGCTGCATATCCACTAGACGGCCGCAGGGGGCGGGGCAGTACGGTCGGTTACATTGCACTACAAAATTATCGACTGAACTAGTCCCCTCCTACCTTCTAACCGAAATGAATCACACAGAAATAAGTTTTCGTCACTACAAGCTGTTTTGTTCCTATGCAAGTGAATTCATCAATTAGCCAATCACGGAAAAAGATTCCAGCAAAACTCTGTGACGTCATAAGAGAAAGCTAACTTTTGCAATGCTGGAAAGAATTTACAGTACTATAGGCATTAAATCATAGCAGCGGCGCATGCGTTACGGTATGAAACAAGTTTTAGGTTCATCGGCCGGTAGGGAAATCATTATACCAAGCAAACAGACAGACCTGTTTTGAATTAGGGACCCCTGTACAGTCCATCTAAAAATACCAGTCCTATTTGACTGTCCGCAGAATACAACCATCAGTTGGCTCACTCACCACGCCACTACTATGGAAATGCAGTCTTGCGACGACTGGGGCCCCGAATCTAAAGAAAACTACGGAAGACTATGATTCGAAACAGCCACACAGCACTGCATTATTCAAATGCTTACATACACTCCAAAATCCACCTTTTTACAATCGCCGGGCGGCGGACGATGTTGGATCCTTTTCAGGCGCGTTCGCAAAATTGCAAAAAGCGACTACTGTCTTCGTCATGTCTGTCTGTCTATCCATCCGCATGGATCTCGGGTCCCGATGGAAAGATTGTCATAAAATCTGACAACAGGTACTTTACATGAACATTTACGATAATACTTCGCTGAATTCTTCTTAGAATGAGAAACGTTTCACACAAAAGTTGTACAGAAAGTCAAAACACTCATTTTATGTTCAATAACTTTTTCCCGAAAGTCGTGCCGTTTATGAGACAATGTGGAAAAACATGGAAGAATCAGACGGGCCACATACGACAAAACGGCGCATGCGCTATGTGTGTTGGCTAACTACGGCTACAGACACTCGGAATATGAAATACTTATTGCTTTTCCATGGCAACAATGGCTTCGCGAAGGCTCCTCAGTGTGACGTTTATACGCAAATTGCCTGTCTTGTCTTCTGACCAGACATGCCTGAATAGCTCAGTAAGCCCACTGACAGCGACAACTTTCTCAACACCTACCCGAACAGATAACCTTCTTACCGAGTACCATCCTCCTTACACTAGGACACAATCACGTGTTCACGTCATGGTACATACAAAAAAACAACTATGAAAGAAGCTGTAAAAGTGGCATGCAGCACGCAAGGATAAATTACATATGTACTGCACATGCAACAAAATTCTGTTGAAAAATTTGGTCCATAGAGAAGGCCTAGGCGTAGGTTGGAGGACAATTTTAAAAGGAATTTGAGGAAACAGGACAGCAGAATATGAACCTGTTAACAAGGATCAGGATATCATTCAGTGGCGGCTCTTATGCTCTTCCATACACCGCAGCACTGAACGTTTCCCTACAATGCTGGGATGTAGCTCCTGTTCAGCGACAGCGTCCTTCTGTTATTCTGAAACTTAATTTCTGTAATATCGATAATCTGAACTGCACTTCTTGTTAAAAAGTTCATCACCAAATTGTCTCCATGCAAGTCCATCCACGAATACAAATAAAAAGAATTAAAAATCCCTACCCACTCAACCAACGACATACCTATAGAGTAAAATAGACTGGCTTGCTTGTCAAGTTACAAATGAATACCGCCCGCTTACAGTTCACGATAGAGTGATCGCAGTAAAGTTCACGGAAATGAAAAAAGTCACACCCAAACAGTAAATATAATACCGCAATTTACAGGTCACAGAGCAAGTACAATGGGTGACAGGAAGGCGCAATCAGTATAGTGACTAGGTTATGGGCTGGACGACCGTGGAATCGTGGATCGATTGCCGGCAGAGGTTACAGATGTCTTCCAAGCCTCCAAACCAAATCTGGGGCCCATACCGTCACCTGTTCAACGGCAACCGGGTAAAGGTGATACTGATCACTCACGTTCGTCTAGCACCGAGGTTACGAACGCGTGGAACCGCACCTCCAACCCCCCCCCCTTCCAATCTTCATGGCGTGCCTCAGAACGACGTGATCTTAGGTGACATCGTCCGCTGTGTATTGCGACTAATTAAGGTGGTATATTAACCGACGAACACAACTGTGCGGATCTAATATTTTGGTCCTGTATCCAGTGCTACTACATGTTTCGGCTGTTTACATCAGCCATCATCAGGTAGGTGTCAGGTCACAAAAATAATACAAAGAGGAGAGAGGCCTCCCCTAATAAACAGTGGTGCGAAATCGTATAAAATAATAATAACTGTTATTCCGAAAATAGAATAATAACGTTAATACACTAATACAGGGTGGCAGTTACGTAATGCGTGAGGAGCGGCTGGTCCACTAGCAGTCCAGCTGTGGATCAGCCGCCCATCACGCAATACGTAACCCCCCCCCCCCCCCCCCCCCCCCCCCACCCACCCCCCCCCCGCACGATCACAAAAAACACCCACTAACCACTTCCCCCACTACCCAAACCAAAAAAAAGCCCTTCTATATATCTACCGCACCACTATTCAC
>Ga0136643_10013068_pt1 | contig 12402 bp, 6 predicted proteins | sample TergutLab28metaG_FD_96883 | JGI IMG/M metagenome (GOLD analysis project Ga0136643, IMG submission 96883) | Labiotermes labralis P1 segment gut microbial communities from Petit-Saut dam, French Guiana - Lab288 P1 (version 3) (version 3) | ecosystem: Host-associated > Arthropoda: Insects >...
CTCGCTAGCTCCTGAAGATGGACGTATTAACGTCTGAAACATGTTGAGCAATATATAATAAAGCAAGTGTCATCTAGTTGGTCTACCTTTATTCAAATATCAAGATGATGCACGGTCCAATACTCATAAGATTCTCCTGCCTATTCTTTGTGCTTATTGCCATGATAGCCATGATATACCAATGAAATAATTCCAACGATAGGAACACCATAGTATGGAAATAAATATATCTGATTGAATCGGTTCAGTGTGCTAATTTATTTATGTTATCTATAAATTGTTAAAGTTTACGGGAGTGTGTTCACACTACGTTCCTGTTGGGTAACAGTCTTTAACCGATATCACGTTATGTCGTCTGAATTACCACGTGTCACCCCTTTAATCGTCCAAATCTAGAAACAATAATCAAGACGAGAATTACCTGAGATAAATAGAGCCGTGATAGAATTCGGAGGTCTTCCGTGCAGACGAACTGTTTTTACACTGGGCTAGAACTCTTTATCGTTTAACGATGACATGACCACGAGAAGCATACTGTTCTTCACAACAAATGGCGTAAATATTTACCAGACAACATTTCGGAAAGTCACAGCCTGTACTGTAGTTGAAAATACGCAACACCACCTTCACTTGGGGTACGAAATTTTATGATTTATTTCAGTAGGCGGTACTGAAATTGCGTAAAGGTTTGATGCTGGAGAAGATTATTGATTGCTTCATCCGTACATCTGTTCGTGTTCATGCTATATTGTCTGCTGTTCATTGTGTGATGGACTGCGAGTGTGCACAAGGTTTACTGTTTTGTTTGTTTGTTTTTTTAAGTAAATGAAGTCTGTGAGGCTGTTTGGGGCCCCGAGAAGGCTTGTTGTATTTCAGATTTTTTATTAGACATATTTTGCACATGAAATCGTCATCACTTTAACTGCTCTGTTGTGTCAGGACTACACTATGGTCCCTAAATTTTACTTTTGGATTAGGCCCATACGAGTCTTAGACTGGAGCTGGTGTAAAGTGGCTGCAGTTTTTCTTTTCCAAATTACGGAGAAGTATGAGTTTGTGGTGGCGATTTACAGCGGTAAACTTGTCCTTCATAGGGAACCAGTACAACAACGTTTCCCGATTATCTGTGCGATTGTGAAGGATTACAACGACTTTTGCCTGGGCACCCTATACCGACTTCCAATATCCACTGTTTTTGTCCTGAAGTTTCTAGTAACTGGAAGAGGTTTATACTACCATTGTTACTTCAACTGACTGCGGAGTGCAAAGAGACCCTTTCAAATTCTTCCCAATCCTTGTCCGTTCCGTTGCTATTAGTACTCGAATGCCTTATACGTAGGAGAAAGTACTGTTAAAAGAGGCAGTGTGATGCGTAGGCTATTTTAAATCCTGGTTTATTTAGTTCAGAAGGACGAGAGACTCAAAGAAGGATTGCCAACCTCCATTGCAGACACACACACACATGTACAGACCTTGTAATATTATTTTGAACACAGTTCACTAGCCAAGCTGCAAGTAACGAACCAAAAGAATGACCAAGTAGAGTTCAGATTACCTCAGCTGTGGAAATCTTACACAGAAATATATGATCTTCGTCTCTACGTTAGGGAATATTAAATTGTTTGACACGTACGTCTTTGTACGAAAGACGTCCTGACGCATACGAAGCCAGTAATATACGTTCCCTGCGCCACATTTACACAGGGTCCCGTTGACGCGACTTCTTCAGACAACTTCTGGATGGACTTATTTTTTATTTCTAGGTTTAAATGGGTTTTTTTGTTGTTATTACAACTTCGTACATTTTCTTATTTCTTAATTCTACTGGCCATTAATAGATGTTGTCGTAGCAAGTTGTCACTGCTTTTATGATATACGAGGTTTGTTCAAAAAGTATCCGGACTGACCACAGTACATGAAGTACATAAGGCTTACGGGGTTTTAACCCTAATTGTCTTCAACGTAGTTCCCTTCCGCAGCTACACACTTCGCCCAACGTTTCTGCCACTGTTGGAAACAGTTTGCGAACTCCTCTTTCTGGATGTGTAATAGTGTCTTCGTCGAATTTCGTTTGATGTCCTCCGTTGCCTCAAATCGGTGTCCTTTCAGAACTTTCTTAAGCCTTCGGAATAGGAAAAAGTCACACGGTGTGAGATCTGGTGAGTATGGCGGCTGCTGCAACTGAGCGGTGCCGTGTTTTTCCAAAAACTGCTGCACAAAATGTGACGTGTGTGCAGGCGCATTGTCGTGATGCAGGATCCACACGTTTCATGTGCAGATCGTCAGTTAAAATTGCGTCGCATGAGCCCACGGAGATCCCACAGTCTTCCGCTGTCTCTCGTACTGTCAGTCTCCTGTTATTGCGAACGATTGTTCTAACTTTAGCAATCATTTCCCCGTTTCTCGATGTTGATGGTCGTCCCGAGCGGGGGTCGCTTTCAACGAAGGTTCTACCCTCTTTAAATCGACGGAACCAGTCAAACACTTTTGTACGACCCATTGCATCTTCACCGCATGCTTGCTGCAATAATTGATACGTTTCTGTTGCGGTTTTTCCGATTTTAAAAGCAAACTTGATGCAAATGTTTTGTTCGGTACTTTCACACATCGTAAAAATCGCTATGACACAAACGCACGTGTTACTTCCGCGACCTACTACAGCCAGCTGAGCAAACGCAGCCACTTGCAACTTGTGTCATGAGTTGCTAAGACATGTACGAACATGTCAAGACTGGTTGCAAACACATCCCACCCAGTGAACAACCACTACAATTCCAATCCGATACTATTTGAACAAACCTCGTAAAGTCAACATTTGTGCTGCATGCAATAGTTCTCTCTGCCAGTTAAGTTGTCTTCGACGTCAATCCATCGAATCACTTGTTCTACTGCGCCATTCTGCTTCGCGTGAGATCTGTGATTTGTACTTTAGACGAATTTCTATCTGCCTCCAATTCGCTATGCAGTTCATATGGACGGAACTACCCTGATCAAATTCCAGTATTTTTTGAATGTAAAACAGTTGATGAGACACAGGGCGTTTCTGTATGTACAACCGCAAATACAGAACCAAGTAGCTCAGTCAGTATAGCGACTAGGCAGACGGCCGGACGACCTTAATGTGCTCCTTATATCCCCCATCTCAATCCGATATTTATCTCTTTACCACTGCTTCCTGACCGACATGGAGTCCAACCTACCTTCTTGCCAGGAGTAAAACGGCCTGAACGTGACGCCGACCACTTATCTCTATGTGGTTCTCCGTCTCTCCAACAGAGCGCAGGCCCATAGTGTGTTATCGTGTTTGTGGTATGAACAAACTCATTTTTGGTGACTGGTATTGAGATAGACCGAAAACTGACATGAATAATAATAAGATTTCGGCTTTACGGCCTAAACCAACCACCAGCCTTGTGTATTTTATGGCGGAGTTTCCTTGATCCATGAAGGTAAATATGATACCTGATTTGAACTGGCCGCTGTTATCACCATTACTCATCTTGTATCGTTGTCGATATTATCAGCCCGTGTGTGACTGGGCCAATAATGTTAAACGGTGTATAACATCATGTTCTATCGTCGTCCATAAGATATGATCACGTGGCTCGGTCAGTAATATTAAACGGTTTATAACGTCAGGTTTTGTCGCGATCGATAAGATCTAATCACGTGACTGCGTTAGTAATATTAAACGGTTTATCACTTCGTAGTGTCTTACTCGGCTTTGGTTTTTCGACGACCGACCGACCGACCGACCGACCGAAGCTTCCGAAAGGTATTTATTTTTTTCCTTGACTTAATTTGCGCATTTTTGCTCTGGTTTATATATTTTAAATTCTTTGTTTACAATAATATTACGAAACTACTGTTCATAAGTCCGACTTTGTCTTCGTAGCGGAGTTGACAACATTATTTCTCAATATGAAATACTTATATGTTTTTCTGCCGCTGTCACGTTTACAAACGCTGTCCCCACAAACGTCCATAGCTGTACAGCTAGTAAATAAACATTGCATCTGCCATTTTCTGCATCACCACTGACATATGTGAATTATTCATTTGTTTATTGCCATGTGTGGCTTCCAACAAAATATCTAGTGTCCACCGGCAACTAATCACGCTCTACAATTTCTGTATCGTGAAACTATCTTACTTGGGTGTTTTTGCCTTTTGTACATGTTGTATTTTAATTTGTCTCGCGTGTATTGTCACTAGTTTTAAGTTGTCTTGTGTGTAAATGTTGTTGGTTTGACCGTGTGTATTGTTGTAGTTGTCTTGTGTGGGTGTTGTTATCTTATGTGTATTTATTGTACTGTGTGTGCGTTGCTGTTTTTTGTACTTTAGATGCCGGACTGCTGGCTAGAAGTCAGTATTCGGAAGTTCCTGTGACCGGCCACCTCGACACAGGGTTTTCTTGTTTTCCCTGTACCTAAAAGCAAATGCTCGGGCAGTTCCCAAGTTGCCACTACATGCTCCTCATGTCCCCCCCCCCCCCGCTTAAATTCAGAAATCACCGATTTTCTTTTTTTTATAAATGTAAAATAACCACTGTCACCAGGTAACAAACCAATTGCAGTTAATAAATATTATTGAACAAATCAAGTGGCAAAAAAATTCTGGCCGTAAAGACACATAATTTTGGCGACAAAGTTTGTGGTGTTTTGAGTCAATGGGCCGCTTGGCTATACAGGATGATCCGATATGGCTTTGCACTGCGCCATGTCGAATTCGTGGTGGAAAAACTGACTCCGGTGAAAGTATTTCTCGTAGTAAATGGCTTTCCACTGTCAATCCTTATGTTCCATAATCATCAGTGGACGTACCTCTGTATGTATGCGATGAGTCAGTTTAGCCAGGGGTTTATCATTTTATCGTTGGTACAGTGAAGCGCTGTAAGGAAACGAAGAAGGTCCTCACGATTGGCCGTGGAAATAAATGTATTTAATGACAACCAGCAAAAACGCTTGATGAACGCTGTGTGAAACAGATAAATAACATTTTCAAGTACCTTTCTACAATTCTTAGAAGAACCTAAAGGCAGAGGACTTCACTTCTTCCGATACGGCGGTACTCATACACAAATATATCTGTCGTATCTCAAAATACTGAAACCTTCTGGTGTAATTTAAAATTGCGGTCAACTACATATTCTGCCATTTGTATCGAGAAATGTCAGACTCGAAAGGCACTGACGAAAGAACCATATTTCGCGCTTCGAAGCCTCTGAAATCGAAGTAGGATTACGTATGTGGTTGCAATACGAGTAAGCCTGCAGCTGTGAGAGACAGACGAAAATATAAAGTGTGATGTGTTCGGTTGGGAACTGTTGGTGTTACGAAATCTTTCGTTTTAATGGCACACTCGAGGAATTACTTGTTCTTACAGAAGATTCGAGTATGAATTGAAAGTGCTGACTATGCAAACGTGAGAGTTCTTATGAAGGATGGCCGGAATAAGAATTGTAATTGGTATTACTAACGGTAGTAGTAGTAGTAGCAGCAGCAGTAGTAGTAGTAGTAGTAGTAGCAGTAGTAGCAGTAGTAGTAGCAGTAGTAGTAGTAGTGGTGGTAGTAGTAGTGGTAGTACTGCAAGTAGTATTAGAACTACTTATACTTCTACTACAATTCATCTGCTGAAAGTCTGTGTTGCATTTTCCGAAGAGATATTCGTTGTACGTCGCAAGTGCAATTACGCCTCGAATAAAAGGTGGCAGCACTGATATAATTCGCTCTCTGTGCACCCGAATTCCATCCTCTATCATTCGAAGTAATTCTTAGGTCTAAGCCAACTGGATCGCGCAATATCGCAGGATTTGCATTCGTTTTAAGTTCCGGTCACACACACACACACACACAACCACAAACAGCTAAATGTTATCCTTGTATTAAGTTCAGTTTTAATATTAATTAATGTTGGATATGGGAGAGATTAAATACTTAATTCGTACCGAATTATAACAAGACCGCCAAATGATGTTTCATTCTTGACATTTGTCTTTATAGAACTGTATCAACTGTGTAAGATAAATTGGTACCAACTGCCTAAATAATGTTCTGTGATGGAAAATAAACGAGCAGGAAGCTGATTAACTGGATAAGTGTTTTATGAAAACATTACATGAAATCTTGTTTATAATTTATGGAGAGGAGGAACAATTGCTTCAAATCTGTGTGTTTGCAGTTTTGTGTTCGTGGATCTGCTTAGGACGTACTCTAGCTGTACCCTTAGAAAATGACTGTTCGTGCATATTTATGAGTTGCAGCAAACAGACTGACACTCAGAAAGCGAATAATTTACAATGCCTGAATGTTTGGATGACTTTCTTCACGCATCATATATTCTTCCGTAATTTTGTTTATTAAATATGTATTGATAGAAACGTGGTAACAGATTATACTTTCATATTTTATAATACGTAAGAACGGTTTGTGTAAACAGAATGTGAGATAAGTTGTAAGGACAAGCAATTTTTTTATGGACACAACATTTTGACAGAAGATGTGTTTGTAACCCAACTGTCTAGTAATGTGCGAACCGCTGTTTGACTGATTGTGTGGGTTACGACAAATTGCCGTTTCGTGAGCGATATGACTTGTGTGAGCAATGTGCTCAGTGTCACAGATAGGTATTTTCACGAAAATCACTCTACTGGGTAGAAAGATATAGGTGAAAATATACTTTGGCCTTCATGTATAAAGAGCCTTTAATTAATGGCCCATTTCAACGGAACTTATATTCTGTTAACCCAGGAATCCAGATGCTAAAATCCACGAAAATTGTTCCACGGGGAGTCGAGATATAGAGGAAAAAGGGCTTTGTTCTGCAAGTAAAGTGCCCTTAATTATTGCCCTATCTAAACGAAAATTATGAGCGGCGTAAGGAACATGCGCGTCGTCCCAAATATAAATTTTAATTAAACTCCCGCCGATGGGTTCATTGAATTTTATTATTTATTTTTATTTCCCGATTTTAAAGGAGTTAATAATTTATGTTAGTTACTGTTTCATTAGTACTAATAATGGGTTATTGGTAGTGAAATGTTATTCGTCTTTAGTGGTTTCTGGTTTTCCAAGAAATGAATTTAATTCATACATCTTATTTAATTCCTGTTGTTTGTTTATTTTTTAATGTTAAGATTAAGGGGGATTAGCTCCTTATTTTTATTTTATAATTTTTTGTTTAATTTAGTTTTGTGGATTTTATAGTGATTTTCAATTTATGTTAAAATTTTATTTGTTCTTTTGTTTATTTTTTTGTGATTTAATTTTTTTTATTGAAATGAATGTAAATTGCTTAGTTAGAACTTGCGTAAAGAATGTTTGTAGGGTCCCAGATCTGAATTTTCACAAAAATTCCTCTTCTAGAAGCCTGGATATAGGCGAAAATGTACTTCGGTCTTCATGTAAAGTGCCATTGCTTGCCTATTTCGACGAAGCTTGATAATATATCTACGGAGTTTGTGTAGGACTCCGGATATAAATTTCCATGAAAATTACTGCAATTGGAGACGAGATATAGCACTTTGGACCCAAGTAAAGCTCGCTTAATTATTAGCCTACCACAACGAATCTGATTACGTTTGTCAGGACGTGTGCAGTAACCCAGACCTAGACCAACTGGTCTAGGTGCAAGTCGAAATAGTTATTTTTATAGAACGTAATCATTTCCATACAGAATCTTCTCGACTCATGATTCAGGACTATGTCTTCCTATTTTGTTTGGTTTTGCATAACCTCAGCAGCCAATAGAGAGTTGTGAAATAACATAACCTGCCCTACACGGGAGAGCTATTGACACCCCTGACAACAGACTGTGGATAACACAAATGTAAATCGCATCTGCTCATCATGTCGTAGAACAGAATATCCCGCCATGCTTTGCGTAATGTGTGACCACTTGTGTGGCCAGTGAGAAAAATTTTATTCTATTTACACAACTGACTCTCCGTGGACACTTTCATCATAAGGTCCCTTTATACAGGCGGTGCAGTACATAAAAGACACTACAAATTTCGTTCGTCATGGCCTGAAAGAGGATGAAGCCGGCCTGGTTAAAATTCTACCGAGCTGGGGACAGCGAGTAATCCATTTAGCAGACGCGGTGTTGCTAGAATGAAGTCATTTTCTATCTTCTCCGCCTGGTCCCAGAATTCTCGTCGCGGAGCCCAGAGGGTGCACGAGTTGGCACTTCATACTTCCTCTCATTTCCTACTCTCTGCCTAAGAAATTGATCCGTTTTATACACATTCAGAATATATTTGTTGAAGCGTTAATTAATCATCACAGAAGATGCTGGGAGCTTTGTCGGACTCCATCCGAGTAAGTTCATAAACCATCTCAACATTGTTTAGTTTATATTTGTATTGCCATTATATTACTTACAGAGACTGTGTAAGCTGCGCCGAGACTTTCCAATGAGTGACTGACTATATATTGTAGGCTTTGGAGTTTGGTCTAATTTATTCTGAAGATGATTCCTTACGTTGCTATGCTGAAGCACAAGTAAACAAACAAGTTCGGCCTACAACGAAAAGCGTTATCACACATCACCCGAGCGCTAAATCGAACTGTTTTATCGGATAATCTACAAATATTTCATTCATCTTATAAGTTATTTTCAGTGTTTCAGTTGCCGTCTTTACATTTTAAATGTAAGCTCACTGTGGGGTATTTCCTTAATCAACTCAGTGCGTACTGAAATCAATTATTGTAGGTAATTATAATAAAATTAAGCGAGCTGCGTTCATTTTACACGATTGTGTGAGACTTGTCACCTTTCAGCCTCTGGTTTAAGCCTGTGTGCTCTCTATTTAATATCTGCCGTGGAACACGTAAAAGAAAAATAGAGAAAGCAATTGCAAAGACATACAAGGCAGAAAGGAAAACGGTGCAAAGTAGGGCAGGAAGTAGGATTAATAGAAATTAGAGAGAAGACAACGGGAAAAGAAGGAAAATAGAGGATGAAATGTCAACGAAGCCGAAGGATCAGAAAGGGAGGGGGGAAGGAGACTCTGGGAAAGGAAGCAGAAAAACAAGAAGGAAATTACAAAGAGAGACAAAAATTAGGTTGAAAAAAAGTGAAAATGTTTAAGGACGATGAAAGAAGAAGCCATTGGTATAAATATGGGAAAATAAATCGAAAGAGAATAGGAGAAACGTAAGAGGGACGGATGCATGGGAGAAAGTAGACCTAAACAAAGATGGACAGAATCAAAATATTTTGGGGGCACATATGATCATGCTTTGATTTAGACACAGTATACTTTATTTACGTATGTGGGCTATGTTATCATAAATTATAGTATGTCGAAACACCATTATCTAAGCGGACGTGTTCCAGCATGTAATTACACGGAGAAGGAGGGCAATGTCTCTACGTTATGTTACGGTACTTCTGAAATATCAGAGCATGTGCTTGTTTTTGCATGACAAGGTTAATTTAACATGTTATGCGCTATGCATGTAGAACATGACGTCACTTGTATGTACTGATGATTAATCGTGCAGTATTGAAAATATTGTCATTGTGAGGTACTTCTTGTGGCCTTGACAGTTAAATCACATTACAGCGTTACACCGAGGGATAAGGTAATTTGCGTCATGTTTGCAATATTTTTGTTATTAAGTTAGTTCATTGATTTGTTGTGTTACCGCAGTACAGCTGCAACAAATGCTAAGTGGTGTTTAGGCCTGTAGAAACTAAAGAGTCTGTAGAACAAAGATAAACATGCTTTCCTTCTTGAACGTTTCAAAGGCGAAGAAGGCCTCACTTTAAGGTACTTGGGGTACAAACTTGGGTGGATTGTCATCTAGGAACTTGTTATGTTGAAGGACGTTTCTTGTGTATCCTCAGCTGTGCTTGTCCGACAGCCAGATAATACGTTAAGTTAATTTAAAAATATTTTTTTCTTATCGCAGTCAAAACATAATTAGTACAATATGTTATATAGCAGCTAATCATCATGTGATGCAACCTGTCAACGAAGGATAGTAACAAACAAAGATGCTGCGTTTGTATCATGAACGTCACGGGTTCAGCTCTTGGACTGTTCCTTTTACAAGGAGTAACTATTACCTCCACCCGCCCTCTCATTTCTCTTCTCTTTCCATAATAATTTCCTAATTATTTCGCGTGAGTTAATCTCCATTCAGTAGCAGAACTCGCAGCCCGAGGGGCGAAAGCCAGTCAATCGACTGAATTCCTTGCTAAAAATGTAGGGTCCAGTATCGTGGATATGCATTCCTTTCTCTTTGCGAGTAGTTTTTCCTGCGCGTGGCAGTCGTATCGGGCCTGTCAAGTGTCTGGTTTGTGTTCAGATGCTGTGATGTGGTTACCCTTAGTTTTCGCTCACTTCTGGTCAAACCGCCAGGACAGCGCATCCCAGAATGAATGGGTGTACCGTTTGGGTAGACAATCCAATCATGTCTATGTGTAGACCGTGAAAGAGTTCTATGCTATTTGCATTACATAGACTTGCATGAGGTTTGCGGATTGGACCGCACAGCGAACACAAGAATGTATGAAAACACATACATATGTCGATGCGAAAAAGAAGTTTCGGGTAGAAGGTCAGTGCAGAGCTTCTCATTGACGGTCTGAATACAAGAAACAGTTGAGCATTTGTATTGAATACTAGCGCTTTGATTTGTACGTGGAGAGTCTCTGTCGGGAATCAGACTGTACTGACCGACGGTTTTCGTGGTATCCCTCAGCCTCTATATGAGAATACCCTGCTTGTACCTTAATTATGCCGCGACCGCTTCGTTCAAGATGTTTTCCACTTATTTGTACCTTAGATATGCTATCATTCCACGTTATCCAGTCTGCTGCAGACGCAAATCTTTAATAGCCATAAATGATGCAGCAGGAACATTCTTCAGAAGCCAGTAGTCTCTCCTATAGTCTAGACATTTCCAGTTGTGGTGCAGCTCAAAGCCCAGTAGCTCACATGTTCAGAAGGGCCGATCACTGTGCTGTAGTTTGAGCCACATGAAAACATCCAGCAACTTCTGTGCCATCTTCCATCTCTAAAACTGAAAGCTTCAGCTGTCAGATTGTTAAGTGTCTCGTTTATCCGTATGTCCTACTAACATTATAGTTTTTTTCATGGTTCGAAAGCCTCAATGGTCTTAGTCCTCCGCATTGTTGAGGTTTGGGATCATACTCAGACACCCCACACGCGGTTGGACTCCTCTGGACGAGTGACCAATTCGTCGCAGATACTCCTACTTGTACAAAAAACAACACTCAAAGGAGACATTCGTAACCCTGGCGGTATACGAACTCGCACACCCACGCCGTAAACCGCGCGGCCACCGGCATCGTCAATATTTTAGTTAAGTCACAGTGCAGTTCATTCCCAGTCTCTTACGCACAACTGTTACATAAAATGACACGGAAATCCGTTCAAACGTTACGGAATTAGCCAGCGTGTTTTACGAAAACACAAGTACTGGAATGTGAATTATTAGAATTAGATTGGTAATATACGGCAGTAAGAGAATACTCAAGACTCTGTTTGAATCTGTGTTAATGCAATGAGTACCACGAATACAGATTTGAGTTTTCACTTTGTTGCTTAATACGCCTTTGAGCGGTTTTCTGTAAAACCAGCTGTGTGTATTGAAATAGATACCAGATAGCTGTTAGTGTCATTAATTTCTGGGACTGCAGGCAAATTTCCTAATTAAAGTACCACCAAATCGAAGAATCCGATAGGACAGGGTGACTTCAATATGGACCAACATAAAATAAAATTGCTAGCTGCATCCTTGGCTAACTATCCGCACTGCACTGTTACAGAACACGGTGCCAGAAATTAGTAGGTGCAGTGAACTGACAATTAGTTTCACTGAAACATAGTGTCACGAAAAGAAGAGAAAATATAATTTCCTACAAAATTATTCGCGGAAATGAGTTCTGTGAATAGAATAACAAAATAGTACACTGGCATACATATTAAAATATGGTCAGATCATTGGTATTCAACACAATAATGGAATTTCAAATTTAATTTCGTGTTGCATGTACGCCAGCGTTACATTATGTGTATGTGTGTGTGTGCTTGTGTGTGCTTGTGTGTGTGTGTGTGTGTGTGCGCACGTATATATATCCAGGTTTGAGATTATGCATATTTTAAATTGACTATGATCGAGCTGTTACATCTGACCAAAAAATATTTATCCTTCCTTGCCAATTGTTGGCCTTGATTTTCATTTACTGAAAATATGCATCTTTCGTAGCAAAGACTAGTATACTGCATTGTTAGATTTTTTTAAATTTCATTAAATATACAGCCAAATAAGAGTTTGCAATATATATATATATATATATATATATATATATATATATACACACACACACAACACACCACACAACCACACACACACACACACACACATA
>Ga0136643_10013073_pt1 | contig 12399 bp, 6 predicted proteins | sample TergutLab28metaG_FD_96883 | JGI IMG/M metagenome (GOLD analysis project Ga0136643, IMG submission 96883) | Labiotermes labralis P1 segment gut microbial communities from Petit-Saut dam, French Guiana - Lab288 P1 (version 3) (version 3) | ecosystem: Host-associated > Arthropoda: Insects >...
AGCATACAAGCATTAGCAACTTCAAAATAAGGCAAAACAAAACTCCCTGAAGATGGTCTTGACAGACTGAAACATGTAGGAGTTGTAGGAATTATTTTAACCAAGTGACGTGTTTTAATGTGTTAATAAGATTTTAGTATCACATATTGGTGCAATTAGTTGGTTATATTTTAATAAAATTCAATTATTGCACGGTAAAAACATGAAAATAAACAAACACCTCTTCGCATTTAACGATGTAAGACGAAGTGCCAGTCCTCGGAGAATCCACTCTTGTCTAACCGGTTTGTAAACCAAACAAATTTGAGAAGCTCGAAAGTAGAAGGCCATTGAAGAAGGGATCTGTATTTAACCTGTAAGCCGTTATTACATTACAATACAGTACAATCTGCTGTAACATCAGAAGCACTGAACTGTGCCTGCTGCCCACAGAAGGCAATTACATGTTTCGGATGATTCTCAGAATAAACAACGATTATTTATCTAAACAACATTAACTACTTGGTGTTTATAACAGAGAATTAGGTGTTATCTGTGCTGCTTTAACCGGGACCTTATTGTTTAGCTTTATTTGATGCTTTAAAGTATTCAAATGACAAAAATTCTACAATAATGTTTAGAACCAACTAGATGCAACAATAACAATTTATTAATAATTTCAATCAGCTCAACATGTTTCGGGCGATAATTTCGCCCATCCTCAGGAGCGTTAGACTGTGTTTACAGCTTATGGTATAATCGCCCGAAACATGTTGAGCTGATTGAAATTATTAATAAATTGTTATTGTTGCATATGGTTGGTTGTTTACATTATTGTATTAGTGATGCACGTTCACACAAATATAAAAAATAGACAAAATTTGTCTACTACTATTTCCTTCACAATGTCAGAAAACTTATGGGGTGTATACTATTCACACGCAAAAATAAGAGTACTTTACTGACATTATTCATTTCTATTCACCTTAACACCTCATGTAGATTAAATGAAATCTGTAGTAAAGAAGCAGTGCGGGTGGTAAGAAAGAAATCAACTGTTACTTTGCATGTTACGAACTCATTTTACAGATTTCATGACTCTACAGGCACGTGGTTTGGCAGAGTGGGGGGAATCTTAGACAGAATTTGTAATGAAGAATGCACAGTACTTTCCTAGTTCAGGTGGTACATCGTCTTCAGGCAGACCGCAGCAATCCGTGTAGGCATACTGTGGCTCATGGTCCGAGTCCACGGATGGACGGATCTTCGTGTAGTGCACCAGGGATCTGGACTGCCGCTGCTGAAGGTCCATGTCGATGGTCCATGCACTCGCGGGGAGGCTGCGATGTTAGCTCGCTGCGTGCTCTGCACGGAGCGACGCGGAACTGACTGGGTTGTGCCGCATGACAAAGCTGGGGTCAGCTCGCTGGGGGATGGGGTTGTATGTTTCTGACTACCGCAAAGCAATTCGAACGCGATGGATAACAATTGCGCCTGCGAATTGAATCTCCTTCACCTCAATCTGTTATACACGTAGTTACGGTCTTCATACGGAGTTCAGTAACTTCCAAATTGGGTTTCTGATTCCATACACGCGATTCCTGCCTGACTGCGTCGTAATGAGCAGGATATGTGTCTCGTTTATTAATGTAATTTTAATGGGACAGCCTCTATGCTTGACGGTATCAGTAAAAAGAATCTCACCTGTCGTTTCTCGTTTTGACATGTTGGCGAATTCTAGCTGCCGTACAATTATACATACAAACAAAACCCTCGTAGCACACAGTGCAATATTCGAGCACGCGATCTGTCCATTCAGATATTTCCTCTGCTCTTCAGGACGAAGTGCAAAGTATGAAGTAATAAAAAAGGAAAAAGAAACAAACTTAAACAAACCAAAAAAGGACAAATAATTTTTCGAAAACATCTAGCATATTAAAATGATTCTTGCGTTGACAATTATCTTACTCGCCGCAAATTCAAACGTATAATATCAATCTTTTATAAAAATATGTCTACCTTTTTTTCAATCCCGGTGGCCGCGCGATCGGAGGCGTGGACCTGCAGCCGCTAGTTTGCTGGGATTGTGGGTTCGAACCCAGCCGGGGACATGTATAGTGGTTGTCAGGTAGGGTTATCTGCGTCGGGCTGGTCACTCGTCAAGAGGAGTCCTACCGAGTGTGGTGTGCCTAATTGAGTGTGGTCATAAAGCCTCGATAGTGAGGAGGCCTTGCCCACTAGGGGCGGTTGCGCTAGGAAAATAATATCTAACATTTAATTCCTAGAAGCACGAAGTGAATATAAATATATTTTAAGAACTCAGTTCCTACCAAACACTGCATCCGGTTTTGAAAGAAGAAACGATTAATGCTGTGTAGGAAGATATCAAATGTTTATTGCGAAAAGAATAGATAAACGAAAATATAATGTGTGGGTAAAATACAGACTTACAGTACAGCAGGTGGTACACGTGAAGAATCTGCCTAACTCTCTGCATATTTGAAAACTTATAATATGTTGATTAGAGTTGAATTTATTGTAACACTGGACTAATATAATAAGATTTCTTGGGCAGCGAAAGAAAGAACAAAGGGAAGACGAACTGAGAAAGAGGAAGTTGATTCGGAGATGCGGGCTGCGTGATAAGCCACGGACAGAAACCTAACGGTAAAATATCAGCAGGGATATTTAGATGCAGGTACAAGTATGACATTAAAATAAGCCTTGAAGTATTAGAAGATGGTGTGGACGGAATTCAGTTATTTCAGAAGTTGGTCAAGTAACAGGGTCATGTTGACATGACAATGAATCAAAAGGGTCAATAAAAAGGGGGCAAATTCTTTACCAGCTAAGTCACAGTTCGTTTCAAGAATACGTAATTACGGTGTGTGGGCAAAAAGTGGAATTCATTTAACGGTAAAAGAAGTGCTCTATCTGATAACGACTGTGCTCTAAGGAGTTAAGTGACTGTGAAGTATTCGGTCTGAAATACATATTCGGATCTGATACAAGCTCAGAGCAATACGTCACGCCACGTTAATGATTAGAGGTGCTGGTGCTTGTCATGTACCAAGAATACGGTAATACCTCCAGACACCGCAGCAAAGTCTTCTGTTCACCTTGCACCAGATCGATAAATGACCGCCAGTACAGTATCATTGCGGCGAATTTCACCAGCCAGTGCGTACTGCAGTTATTGCTGTGGGGCACGCTCTCTTTATGAGAAAATATGATTTATCACAAACCTACACAGAGATTACTATTACTACTACTACTACTACTATATCAATAATAATAATAATAATAATAATAATAACTCATTTCCACTGTTGTTTACGTACCGAAAAAACAGCCTAATAACTAATTCAAAACAGGAATTAATACTGAAGTAACAATAAAAATAAAAGTAACTATAACAGTAATAATCACCATTATCTTCATCATTTGCACGTTGAAATGTTCTTCATATTTTACAACTGCCAGTTAAGGTTAAAGTGAAAGACCTATGTAATAAGAACCATCAAAATGCACACTTTTTACATTAATGTTTTAATTCAACTATTGTGTCTTCGACATGTTTCGAACAGCCAAGTGTTCACGCTCAGGAAGATTTGTACATGCAGTTTTATGGTATTTCTTCCATATATCCATATATGCATTCTGTTCCATGGCAGATGTGTAAAGTTTACAGTGACAGCTTTCATATATTTATGCGCGGTGACTTGTATTTGAAAGCAGCTTGTCTTCTTTCTTCTGTGCTTTTACTCGTAACCATAATCGCGTGTTCAATGTAACTTCGGTATGTTTAAGTAAATAAAGGTAAAGGTAAAGTGATCCTGTTATAGGCCCGGTATGGCCCACAGGGTGGGTAGAGGTATAGCTCTACTCTTCCATGACCGCTGCACTAGAAGGGGGTGAGTGGTCAGCAGCACGCCTCGGCCGCACTTTACCCCGGGAAAAACCAGGTACCCATTTTACAGGAGGATGGATGGGCCCCAGGGCCGGTCTGGACAGGCAGAAAATCTCGTCCCCACCGGGATTCGATCCCGGACCGTCTAGCCCGTAATCAGTCGCTATACCGACTGAGCTACCCGGCCTCCTGGTATGTTTAAATAAGACTTGTTAATTCATTGAAATAAGTATTATTTTCTTGTAGGGTGTGATGTCGTGTTATCTGGTAGATTTTACCGATGTTCATACCCTTAAGATGGGGGCAGCAGTTTCATCGGAATTAGTGACAACGACGTAGCAAATTCTACGCTCTCACATCCCAGAAAACAGTAATCTTGACAGAAACCGAGGTAAAAGTCTCAAATCTCACGTACTTAAAAGCCGATAATATGTTTTCATAGCAGATATAAAAAAATTGTAAAATAATATTGCACGGAGAGGGAGGAGGGTGGAACATGTTGGCAGGAGGTGGAGATTTATTGAGAACTACTTTTCTTTAGGAACTACTACTGCAGATTTGGTTCAGGGCTCAGTTGTGCTGTGCCTTCTAAGCCCTGGTACTGAAGACAGAAAACTAAATGTGTGACTGTAGGTGAACGTAATGAAAGTGGATGCAATAAACCTAATTTGTGATTGGGACTTGGTTTATTTAACGATTTTTTCGAGGTATACAGAATAGAATGGCTGCATAGCTGGGGAAAATTTACGGGTCTGTTTTACGTAAATACAACACAATTTGTCTGTAGTATCTAAGAAAATACATTGAAGCCCTCAGTCAGGTAAGGAGATTTTAGGAATGAAATTCCAGCCCGAAAAATCCTGAATTAGAAATGGCAGTAGTCACGTGACTGACGGTGAAGGCGGAGAAATTAAGCAAACCCAGACGGGTGATTAGTTACAATGTCGACGAAATTTCTATGTAGTGTCATTTAATGCCACTATAATTTTCGAATAGTTACTGCATAATTATTCCGAGAACTTAAGAGTGACGACGAAAATATTCGTGTAGGTGAGAAATATGTTGCTTTGAGCCCGTGACTTCTCTGTTCTTATTCATAGCGTCTACTTTCGGAAGTAATATTCTTCCATCTTTTAAGCTCATGGTTCCGTGCATCTTAATTCAGTGTTAATAAAAATCCAACCAGTTGCAACAGTATGCAGATATTTATTTACTGCAAAGTCAGTTTACATGTTTCGGGTGTCACAGCACCCATCATCAGGAGTACTAAACACTGTATGACCTGTACCGGAGGCTGCGGTTACAGTTTTTAGTACACCTGATGATGGGTGCGGTGGACACTCGAAATATGTAGAGTGACTTTGCAGTAAATAAATATCTGCATACTGTTGCATCTGGTTGGATTTTTATTAACATTCTTCCATCTGTTACCTTAGTGCAATTTCGCAGTTTGAAATAGAAGGCCAAGTAATATCTAGAAATATATTGTCTTGGTAGTTGCAAAGGCTTCTTGCCCTTATTATAATTCAAGATGTGAACGCTGACTGCGTCACTAGAAGATGGGGATATGAAAGATTTGCTGAATAATGTAGCAGTGCCAGCTTGGAGTTTACTAGCACTGCCGGATAAATAAGTTTTTCACAAGACAATGAAAAAGAAGGTGGAAAGCAATATCTTCGCTGAGGTTCGTAAAATTTCTTTATTAAAATAAGTTTTATTTCTTAGAAGGTGGGTGCTGCTCAAGTGATATTCACGAGGGTTCTTAGAACGTTTAGGGTAATTACGTTTGTTCCGATGTTCGAAGGCCGTTTGTCACATCGGTTTTCTAACTTCAATCCCTCAGTTCCCATTCGAAATACTTGTCTCCTCTTCCCTTTCCTTAACTCCAACTGGCACACTCCTTGCGAACTTCCTATAAAGTTGGCATTTTTGCTCCTCCAAGTTATTTCAGAAGCCTAATACAATCACCCACAATGCAGAGCAGAATTATGCTCCGAAACGTCTGAACAAACTTATCTTATGTGGCGTAAGATCCCAACAGGTCATAATATGAATAGCATGTACTTCTTGAAATATTTCGAAGGAGCAGATTCTTCCACTTGCGCGATTCTCATATGTCATTAAGACCTTTTTTCCCTTATATTCTTTGTAGGTCTAATGCCCTGTAAACACGTACCTTACGATGGTAGACAAGTGTAAAATCTTCCGTTTCATGAAATTAAATTGAGATAGAAACTTCTGTAAAGACAGACAGCCAAAATGGTAAAACGGAAACATTGCAGATATCAGAGTTTTCAGTCCAATAAGTGAGCCTTCATTTATGACTCCTTCAGTAAATTTGCCCCTCTTCACTCTACGAAGGACATAAAGACAACGGAGGTACAGATCCAATCATTTTAATCTCTGCGCTGGGTGGGTGTGGATGTTCAAAATGCTGTCCTGGTTCGTTTAACCGCAGGAAAGCACTCCGCTACCCATTAAATAGGAGGCTGTGTGTGTGCGTGTGCGTGTGTGTTTGGAGTGAGGGGGGTTGGACGTTTTTGAGAATAGAAAAATTACTTGCCCCTGTACCGATTCCACCCCCAAACCGTCAAGCCCGCAGCTGAGTAGCTATACCGATTACGTCATCCCGGCTCATAAAGCCTTGAGAGTCCACAAAACTAAACCTTGTAAGCTAATGTCTGAGTTACAGAATTCAACAAGTTCCACCCTAAGTTAAACATATTTGACATACCGTCTACAGAAACTGTAACAAAATTTACTCTGAATATCAGGTTTGCTTGGATGACACAATAGCCTGTCCAGCAGTGTTGAAAATATTCCGCACAGCGACAGCCACTGCTAGGATATTGTTGTATCCAAACAACTTGAAATGCAGAATGAATTTTATTATAGTTTCTGTAGGTTACAAGCTCATTATATTTTGTCGGCAATGTCCAGAAACGAAAGAACTGGCGCTGAGGTTTCAGTTACACCGTCTGAGGCAGGGGCAACACTAACGAGGTACAGGGGATCTACTTGTTTGCCCATGTAACATTCAACTGTTTTCAGTTCTTCATTCTCTAACACTAGAACGTACTTTTATTTTTTGAAAGAAGGGAATTCATGACAGACATGTTAACGTAGTAATAACACGTACCTTAGCATCCTTTCGCTATTTCATGGTATAGTTATACCTCAAACCACACTACATTAAAATTGCCAGCATATATAAGTAAAAATAATTGAATTAACAAAGTTAGATTTTTAAATTTCTTTGGTCAACCTCTTCGTTTTGTTGCTTTCGATTATTTTCCGTTACTTCCAAAATTACGGCGGGTTAATACCTCAGGATGGATTTGTTACTACATCGAGTTTACAATGATAATATCAGGTTACGAATCTTGATGTAACTTGCCATCCATTTTCTGCTGACGCATTTCATGTCTTTCATATGACAGTCTGGAGAGGAAGCTGGGAAGTCACGGTAGAGCAGTTCGTTAACAGATACCTTAATTTAGACGAATTTAATGTTCATATGACTACTGAGGACCTCTGATCTTCAGAGCTGATGAAAACGGCGTTATCGACTGTTTGCCATTTTTATATTCTCTATTAGCAGACAATCACATATTATCAAGCAGTGTTTGTAACATTCAGCTCCTAGAGCTAACTGCACATTTCCGCTTGGTGTTTATTATCGTACATTAGTTAAAATACAGTTCCAAAACACCTAAGAAGACCAATAAAAAATCGTTTCACCAAGAAACAAAAGAATGTGGCGTCACATATTAATGGAGACCGATACATAAAAGAGTGAAATAACCCCTTTTTGGTCAGGGGGATGAAGATGGAAATTCGAGACTCTGTGCCTTTTATCTCCTTCTTCCAATAGTCTACGTCAATTTTCACGTTTAATGCTTAACAAGCAAGCTCATATCTTACAACAGACCAGAAGGGTGTGTTAGCACAGAGGTGTCCTGTAGTGAATCGGGTACGGGTTGGACGACAGCGAGATCGGTGATCTTGTCCAATCACAGGAGAAAATTTTCTCTTTTCTAAAGTAACCAGACAGACCCTGGAGCCCACCGAAGCTCCTATTAAAAAATGCAGTGGCAGCCTATCCTTGGGAATAAAGCGGAAACAAATTAACCTCCTACCTTAGAGCAGAATTTACAAAGTGTCAAAATATTCCTCTGCTTCTTCTCTGATTTTATTGAGTGAAGCCCAGTGAGGAGCAGAAAGAAACTTACCTTATGCCTCTACCCACAGACCCTAAGACTGTGAACACAGTAACTAATGTGGCTCCACATGTGTCTGGTTGAATCCGGTTCACTACATTTCTACCCGTACATAGCAGGTCATTCGTTGTGCGCAGAAATCGCTTAAACATATCGCACTGCGTGTTTCGACCGTGTCGACTAATTCTGAGGGTCTTCCTTTGCCGCAGCCTATTCAGTCTCGAAATAATTCGACTGCTGTCTTTTCGATTGGTTTTCCCGCACCCCAACACGCTGGTCATCAGCTGTCACCTGCTTCTAATTAAGGTGGCAGCTAACTGTCACTGTGCAAGGTTTGACAGCGTGAACAGATCTCTGAGTCGACAGTAACTCTTCAGATTTTCATGGCGTATGAAGGTTATTGTCTTCTGGAATGTTAGGCCACGTAGTCTTATGGGTAATATTTAGGGCAGAATCTTAGGCCTACGTGTTTATCTTGAATACGTATGGAACAGGACGTAAGAAATGCTAGCGCTATCTCTAGCATTGCACATCGACGTATTCCAGAAGACAGAAGGAATTTTATTCCTACTAAGGGTATCAAAAAACACGAATTATTATACTGCCATAAGAGGGTCTTGAAAATATAATTAGGTGAGGTGAATTTTTGAGATGTGAGGAAAATTCCGTAATGTTTATTTAAAGGTCATGTAGTCCCTGTGCACGCCCTGAATGCATATGGAAGTGTAGATCCACTCATTCTTAACCTCATTACTAGATGGACGTAAGTGGTCAACTTCAAGCACCGGACACGTTAGCCCTGGGAAAGAAACTCGGTGTCCGTTGAGTAGGAGGCTGGCTGGGTTCCATGGCTGTTCTGGACCGGGATACGACCCCGGACCGATCATCCCGTTGCAAGTCTCTATACTAATATTAAAGGAATATTTTTAATGACCTGAATTTTAAATTTGTATTAGTACGTTTGAAGTTTAAGAACAATTTGTTCCGGTGCACAATTAAATAACGCTTCGTCGGTAAGCAGATAGAGACGAGCAGTAAGATTCCCGCCTCAGTGGCTTTTACCAACCCTGACGAAATAGCTACAGCTACTACTTGGATAGGTGGTAGGTTTGGACCTAAGGACGGGTTTGAACGTTGTGGAAGAGAGAAAACTTGTTACCTCTGCCGGGAATTGTCTCTGGTTCCTTGGTCCGTGTCGCCTCAGCTTAGTTACTACACCGACATCTGTGCAACAAAGCCCAAATGATATTCACATCATACGTAGACTGCACTGCCATCTTTTAGGCAGGAAAGTTTCTAATTTTGACGACTGTAGAATAGTCGGTAACATGGCTAACTACCCTTTAACTTCCTTTTCCTCTTCCTGCTGCCGAAGCTTACAAAAGAGAAATTAGTAGCTTTTGCTGTTAATGCCAAGATGTAATTCAACATGCACTGAGTTTATCTCAAGCTAGGGTTCTGAATTCATGAATATATGGTTATTAGGGAAAAGTTACTAAAGAGTCAAAATTGTATTGTTTGAAATGCGAATATGCCATCCCTAATGGCTGTTGTTATTTTCATCAATATAGTTTATTTTTATTAATATATCTTCTGAAGAGCAAGCTGTTTCTTTATAATTTTGTAAACCTAAACTCAAGATTCACTTCGTCCAAATATTCATAATTTACCGGTAAGTAGGCCTACTGCGTATATAAACACGTAGGAAGTTGGTAGCGCATAAAAGCACACCAAATTTAGCATGATCAGATGGAATGGACTGTTAATTATTGCTATGAAGTCGGAACTCCAAATACGCATTTGAAGCAACAAAGGTTCATTGTTTTTCTGCAAAAATATTAACACCGTCAGAAGTAGCACGTTTTGTCAAGAACATATTATTACACCAAGCTTGAATTAAGGAGCCTATGTGTTTCTCGGACAAATCCAGCAACGCGTACATCTAAAAAACCGAACTTTGATGATCGACAACGACTCTAATACATTGTTTTGTCCCCCAGCAAGACTGAGATGCACGTATATTTTTTTTAACAATTCGACAAGAAAAAGCAACGCGAATTACAACACGTACACAGATCATTTTTCAGATATTGGCAGTGGAGAAAATGGGTGCAAGTAATTATCAGTCTACATCTGCTGAATAGCACGGATTCAAAGAACATAACGCATTCCATCTCCTCAAATTTAATCTGCAGAAGAACACGTACAAATTTCCAAACCATGGCGTAGACAGAGCCAAAGAGTTGCAGTAGGAAAACTGTGACGACAAAGGTTTTCAATTTTTCTCTGCCAGCTAAAAAGAAATACCAGACTTTATTTTTGATAGGTCTGCATTAGAAGAGCCCAAATTTCTCTAAGAAATTATAATTTCCTCTGAAGTGAAAAAGATGTTCAACAAAAATTAGAAAAGTTTTTCAAATACCTGGAATTCTAAACAACATGCTTAAACCAAATTTGGTCCAGACATTTTTAAGAATAAAATCACATAATGCATTGGCTGTCCTCATTCTTTTATATGAAAGCGATACTTGGACACTTAGTAAAAAGGATAAAAAACGATTGACATCAATCAACATGAGATTTTTCAGAGGAACAACCGGAGACACCATATTTGCCCACAAAATGAATGAAGAAATTTTGGAAGGGTTGAAAGTAGTATCAGTTGATGAGAAAATGAGATACAAATCAAACTGGCTGCGACATGTAACAAGAATGAACAGCAACAGGATGACAAAAATAATGTTGAATTATAGACAAAATGGATGAAGATGACTTGGTAGACCTTTGAAGAAACTATCAGACGAGGCCGAAACAGGTCTATAAAGGCTTTACTCGTGACGGATGATGATGATGATGATGATGATAATGATGGTGATGAATTATAATAGTTTCGTAGGTAGTTATTTCATTATGAACGCACTGAATGCTCCAAGTCAAAATGAGAGAATGTTAAACTCTAGAATCGCTCACTGCAGTTCTCTAGCAGAAGGAAGAAACAATTTAAGTATTAGCGGTTGCTGATTCGGCCGTCATAACTGGCAGTCTGTTTTGTTTCAATGCAGCCTTCTTTACCACTTCCTTTCTCAATTATTTCCCCATTTAATGCCCCAATATCTGTACACAACTTTCCTGAATGTATAACAAACCTTAACCGAGAACAATTTACTTATTGCAACTCAATCTGTACACTGAGCTTTCTTTTTGACGTTTAAAAGTACCGAAAATTCGGCAATTATCTTTTTTTTTTTTCGTTATGTTACTCTCAAACTGAACCTTAAAATTTCTTCATCAACTGGGCATTCTACTTTTGTCATGGTGTACGCTGTGAGATAAACTGTTGTCATATTTACTATCATCTTATCATCCAATCCTACCACCCTTATCGATCTGTTACTACATTTACCACTCACAACCAATGCATTTTATCGCCAATCACAAGATATCAATCCCATTATATTTATTTTGGTAGGAGGTAAGTGACGTTCCTTCGTAAAGCATGTCGATTTTTAGGTTTTCACTAATATCGACAAATATTCTACTTTCATTTGCAATAACACTTCGACAGCCCAATATTCTTGAGTGCCAGTATCTCCAGGACTGCCTTCGTCATATTTGGTTACAGAATTATCCAAATATGTTCAAGCATAGCAGCGTACGAGCACTGTTACATTTCTGTTTGCAAACTGCCTGATTCCATTCACACCAGTTTTCTCAAACTCCTTATAAAAAAATTTTAAGCGTAGTATAAAATTTTTATATGCATAAAGTTTAACTCTTTGCACTAAACACTCACCCATTTAGACGGCCCTGGGGCCCATCAAGGATCCTGTACAATGGGCAGAATTTCCTTATCTTGATTTATATTGATAGAACCAAATATACCTAAATTAAAGTTGAGCAGTTACGGAGATAATAAGGCGAGAAATGTGGTCTCCTTGCCCTTCTATGAAATGTGTCTACTATTATGTGCTATACGCTACGCTGTGCAGGTCCGTCCTTGAGCCGAAAGCTAAACAAGACATGGGGAGGCGAGTGCTCTATGTGAAGTACTAGGAAGCTTAGGGGCGATTCTTAAGAAGCTAGTGGGAGTTTTCTTTACTTAATAGTGTAGCCGCTGGATTAGGTTCGAAGCCCTTGACGTAAGGTTATACATTTGTCCTCGTGTAGATTTACGAGTCCTCCAGGGTGACACTATAATTGGGGGGGGGGGGGAATTTGGTCGGTTGAAGGGCGATTTTGATTTCCAAAAGTGGGGAGGTAAAAAAACCTCAAGGGTTTCTTGGAGGGCCG
>Ga0136643_10013074_pt1 | contig 12399 bp, 15 predicted proteins | sample TergutLab28metaG_FD_96883 | JGI IMG/M metagenome (GOLD analysis project Ga0136643, IMG submission 96883) | Labiotermes labralis P1 segment gut microbial communities from Petit-Saut dam, French Guiana - Lab288 P1 (version 3) (version 3) | ecosystem: Host-associated > Arthropoda: Insects >...
ACTGCTGGCTAGAAGTCAGTATTCGGAAGGTCCTGCGACCGGCCACCTCGACACAGGTTTTTCTCGGTTTCCCTGTGTCTGTAAGCAAATGCTGAGATGGTTCCCAACATTCCAAGTTGCTTCTCATGTAGCCTTCCCTACTTAAATCTATTAGTAACCAATTTCATATTTTGTGTACATGTAAAATAACCACTGCCACGGGATGACAACCCAACTGCAGTTAATAATAATAATAATTATTATTATTATTACTATTATTAAGAATGTACAGCAGGTGTTATGGGACAAATCAGGATAGTCACTGATTAATTCAAGCTTTAAAGTATCACTCTTTTCTATTTACTAAAAATATTAATATAAATTTATAAACAAAAGAAACGTAGCAGTAAAGACATTGCATAAAGTGTGGTGAACCGTCAGGTTGCTGCCGGGTTCAGGCACTCGTGAGGCTGTAACTAAGTGCTGAGTATTTGCTGAACTGGGAGGAATGAGTGACTGAGCTCCTTCCTGCTTGTGACAAACTGCAAAATTCCAGGCATCTACAAGCACAAACTAAATGAGTAAATGTAAAGCAGTCCCATTACAGGCCTGGGTTGGCCCAGAGGGTTCCAGGAAGTTAAGATTTCCAGATTTCGTGACAACGGCGCAGGATGATTGTAAGGTTGTCAGCCTTAAGCACCGGCCGCCTTTACCCCCAGGAAATGCTCCCGGTACTCATTTCTGTTAGAGAATGATTCGAGGCCAGGGCCATAGTGCGGTCGGAAGGATTTTATGTCAATGAAAAGTCCAATGACACCAGCTGAGATCGAACCAGCGACCTTCCGATTTGTAGCACAGCACGTTAACCACTGTGCTAGTAATATAAAAGTTGAGTATTGTTACATTCATTTCCATTAGTTAGCTTGTGTTTCGCGGTACTGTATCAAGTGCAGCCGGCACTTGATACAATCGTGTCGACGTAACCTTCGGCAACAAGTTTTAGTATCAAAGTTTGACATTTCTTGTGGCGTCGTTCCTTGATACAACCCCTTCCAGTGCTGCAGCATCATTAGGCTGATTGCCTGCCCGCACCCTTCATTATAAAGCTAAACTTTCTTCACAGGCCAGCAGCAGTTCACCGTTCAACATCGCGGCTGATCACAATTTCCCAATTCCGTCATCGAGAACGCTCCGATAAAATTTCCTCAAATTCCTGTTTTTAGTATGTCCTTGGGATAGCAAGCATTGGAATGTTGCAAATCGGACGAAGCCAGTACAGCAGATTTCCTTATTATAAGTTAATATTTCGTGTGTATTGTTGCTAGTTTTAAGTTGTCTTGTGTGTAATTGTTGTTCGTTGGCCGTGTGTATTGTTGTAGTGGTCTTGTGTGTATTGTTCTAGTTGTGTGTATTGTTGTAGTTGTCTTGTGTGTATTGTGTTAGTTGTCTTGTGTGTATTGTGTTAGTTGTCTTTTGTGTAATTGTTGTTGGCTGGCCGTTTGTATTATTGTAGTTTTCTTGTGTGTTGTTGTTAGTCCTCTTGTGTGTATTGTTGTTAGTTGTCTTGTGTGTATTGTTGTTATTTGTCTTGTGTGTATTGTTGTAGTTGTCTTGTGTGTATTGTTGTAGTTGTCTTTTTTGTATTGTTGTTAGTTGTCTTGTGTGTATTGTTGTTAGTTGTCTTGTGTGTATTTTTGTAGTTGTCTTGCGTGTATTGTTGTTAGTTGTCTTGTGCGTATTGTCGTAGTTGTCTTGTGTGCATTGTTGTCACCTTATGTGTATTTGTTGTACTATGTGTGTATTGCTGTTTGTACTTTAGATGCCGGACTGCTGGCTAGAAGTCAGTATTCGGAAGGTCCTGCGACTGGCCATCTCGACACAGGTTTTTCTTGGTTTCCCTGTGTCGATAAGCAAATGCTGAGATGGTTCCCAACATTCCAAGTTGCCACTACATGCTTCTCATGTAGCCCTCGCGACTTCAATTCAGTAGTAACCGATTTCATGTTTTGTATACATGTAAAATAACCACTGCCACCGGGTGACAACTCAATTGCAGTTTATTATTATTATTATTATTATAACAAATCAACCAATTTCCCGCGGTTTATTGCACCAGAACTATATTGTCATGCGCACAGCGACAAGCCAAATGTTTCTGTTCCGAGCCACATGCAACCAGTCTACACTTTCCTAAGATATTTATTGAAAATCCGTTTTAATATTATCCTCCTGTCTATGCTTTGATCTGCCAGGTTGGCCCTTTCCTACCAAACCCCAGTATACAGCACGCCTCACTCTGCTATGTGCCATATTCCACGACTTCATCGCCAGTATAATATTTGGTGATTGGTACTAATTATGAAGATACTCGACGTGTATTTTTCTCCACTCCGCTGCTAGCACTGTATTCTCGAAAAAAATCCAGTCAGTGATCTTCCCTAAATTGACAGACCACGTTCCACACCCCTACAAGACAGCAGGCAGTTTGGTCCCCATCAATCCAATTGTGTGCACAAGTGATGTAGAGAGGAACTGGTGACTGTGGGGATGTGAACTGTAACATGTCATGGGGACAGAGGGTTGTTATGGGGTTTGGTATATGTTGTGGGTTAGGTGCAGAATATACTGTGGAGTGAGTGCTTATGGTGAGGGCACTATAAACATGCAAACATACATAAATATTACATAAATTATACATAAATGTATCTATACATACATATACGTACACGAATACATTTATACATAAAAACATACATACATACATACTTACATACGTACATACATACATAAACACACATACATACGTACATATACACATATACATACACACATACATACATATACATGTTTGCATATATACATGCATACGTACATACATACATACCTACACACATACATACGCACATACATACATAAACACATACATACATAATACATACATACGTACATACATAAACACATAAGTACATACATACGTACGTATACGTGCATACATACCTACATACATACATGCATACACATACACAAATACACATATACATACATACGTACATACATACATACATACACACACACACACACATATACATACATACATACATAATACATACATACATACATATATAAACACATATATACATGCATACGTACATACATAAGCACATACATACAAACGTACATACATACACACATATCTACCTACCTACCTACATACATACATACATACATACATACATACATATATATATATACACATACACAAATACACATATACATACATATATAAATACATACATACATACATACAAATATAAATACATATAACACACACAAATACATACATAAAACCTACATACATGCATACCCACATACATACATACACACACACATATATACATACATACATACGTACATACAAGCATAACCTCTTATTGCTTGTCTTTTTCACTAAATCGAAACATTCCAGACATCCCCTAACTCTGCTGTCACCCACTCCTCTACGTCACAACTTACCAAACTGCTGTTCCTTCCAACATCTTGTCTTCTTCCTAAACTGATATCGCTATCGGCTATGTACCGTAGCCATGTTGCATTACCAACCCGATATCTAATGTTATTACTATGACCAATATCGGTCGGCAGTTACGGTCGGCTTTGTTATCGTATTAACCTAACCGAATTTATCGGACGTGGTGGTCACTGTGTGGTACTGACAGACGGCAGTGGTCACACAACATAATGACACTGTCCGTACGCATTTAGCAAAACATTTATTGATAGCTGTCATTCTGGCGTGTAATTTGTAAAATGAGCTGACGGTGTAGTGACGTCACTCGTTACTTTGCAGTTTGTGGTCCAGTAGTCATCCTGTATTTGTGGGATACCACTAAGGTACAGGTTGTTAGTGTGACTTGGCATGGATACTGCAAGTGAATTTGGAACAGACATACGTCACTTCCTGCGGTGTGCATTTGCTTATCTTGTGAATATGGCAGTATCTTGCGTGACAAATGGTGTAAATTGAAATTAATTATGGAATTTGGACCGAATGTGGGACATGGACTGTATTACAGACATGGGACTGGGTTATGGATTTTGGACAAGATAATAGAATAGGGACTGAATTATGCTTATTGGCCTGGAATATGGAACTGTGACCGAATTATGGAACTTGGACTTGATTATAGAAATGGGATTGAATTAGGGATCTTGGTTTTGATTATAGGACTGGGATTGAATTATGGAACTTGGCCTTTATTATAGAACTGGAATTGAATTATGGAGCTTGGACTTGATTATAGAACTGGTATTCAATTATGGATCTTGGCCTTAATTGTAGAACTGGGACTGAATTATGGATCTTGGCCTCGATTATATAAATGGGATTGAATTATGGATCTTGGCCTTGATTATAGAACTGGGATTGAATTATGGAACTTGGCCTTGATTATAGAACTGGGATTGAATTATCTTGATTATATAAATGGGACTGAATTATGGATCTTGGCCTTGATTATAGAAATGGGATTGAATTATGGATCTTGGCCTTGATTATAGAACTGGGATTGAATTACGGATGTTGGCATTGATTATAGAACTGGGATTGAATTATGTATCTTGGAATATATTACAAAACTGGAACTGAATTACTGTGTTGGACTAGATTATGGAAATGGGACCGAATTATGAAACTTCAAGTAGATTACAGACCTGGGATTAATTATGCAACTGGGACTAAATTGTGGAACTGGACAAATTTACAGAAATTTAACTAAATTATAGAACTGAGGATCAGTTATGGAACTAGCACTGAATTATGACCTAGGACTGAATTTAGGAACTGGAAATGAGTTGTGGGACTTAGACCGAATTATAGTACTGAGACTTAATTATGCAACTGAGTCTGAATTCTGGAACTGGAGATGAATTAAAGAACTGGGACTGAATTATGGAACTAGGTCTGAATTATGGGACTGGGACTGAATTATGGAACTATGTGTGAATTATAGATTTGGGATCGAAATGTGGAACTGGGGATGACGTAGAGCTAGCTCATATAATATAAGAGCTGCGTACTTGTATGTAGAATAAAATAGAAATGGCCAAAAGTCAGAACACTTTTCGTGTAACTACCGAACTCACCACCTAACGGCACCTAACCTACTGCAACAACACACATCGCCCCACCTGACCGCCTGCTGCACCTGTCGCGCACAGAATTTATTGCTGCGTTCCGTATAGCTCAAAGACACGGCAGCTGTGTGTTCAGAACCAAATTAACAGACCGATCCTGTTTATGGAGGTGCGGCTTGCTCGGATCTGTGAATGACGGATAGATATCAGCATTACACAACATAAACCAAAGAAATGCACATTTCTACACTAATGTCTTGATTTTTAATTTTGTTGATGTCTACGTGTTTCGAACCCAAGTATTCATCTTCAGGAATGGTACAGTTATGGTACGGTACGTTTTACATGCATTGGTATCAGCAGTCCTGTTGGTAGAAGAGTGTCTTCGATACCGAACGCGTCCTGTAGGTAGAAGAGTGTCTTCGATATCGAACACGTCCTGTAGGTAGAAGAGTGTCTTCGATATCGAACGCGTCCTGAAGGTAGGAAAGTGTCTGCGATATCTAACACGTCCTGTAGGTAGAAGAGTGTCTTCAATATCGAACACGTCCTGTATGTAGAAGAGTGTGTTCGATATCGAACACGTCCTGTAGGTAGAAGAGTGTCTTCGATATCGAACACGTCCTGTAGGTAGAAGAGTGTCTTCGATATCGAATGCGTCCTGTAGGTAGGAAAGTGTGTTCGATATCGAACACGTCCTGTAGGTAGAAGAGTGTGTTCGATATCGAGCACGTCCTGTAGGTAGAAGAGTGTTTTCGATATCGAACACGTCCTGTAGGTAGAAGAGTGTGTTCTATATCGAACACGTCCTGTAGGTAGAAGATCGTGTTCGATATCGAACACGTCCTGTAGGTGGAAGAGTGTCTTCTATATCGAACACGTCCTGTAGGTAGAAGATTGTGTTCGATATCGAACACGTCCTGTAGGTGGAAGAGTATCTTCTATATCGAACACGTCCTGTAGTTAGAAGAGTGCCTTCGATATCGAACACGTCCTGTAGGTAGAAGATTGTCTTCGATTTCGAAAGCGTCCTGTAGGTACAAGAGTGTGTTCGATATCGAAGACACTTTTCTACCAACAGGACTGCTGATATTCATGCATGTAAAACGTACCGCACCATAACTGTGTATACAACTGTCTTCCTGAAGATGAATCCTTGGGTTCGAAACACGTAGACACCAACAAAATTAAAAATTGAAGTACGAATTCATAAAATGTACATTTTGTTTGTCAACGTTGTGTATTTGTGTTACAGTGCACGGGGCAAAAACCATTAAAAAACATGAGCATATCAGCAGGTGTTCTGCGGCAGGTCAGCGATAAGCAGCAGAAATTCAGACGCAACGAGAAGGAAAGGTTAGCGATATTTTGTTTATATTGTGATAGACGCACAGCGGGTACTGTGACCTTGTGTAGCCTGCAGTAGAGGCCAGCCGTGACGGACACAAACATAACTGACCAACTCTTGATTGAATTCTCAGTACACAAAATCTTACCGAAGTCCTTTCAGTAATGTTTGAAACGCCATACGTCACCGCCAACACAGACAGACGTTACATTACCATTGAGCCTTCATTTTGTGCAGTGTACAGAACACCGCACACAATCAGAGAGCATAGAGCGGTGCCTAGTGTAAGCAGCAGTACTGCTAGAGCAGGTACGGTCGCCGACAATACAAAATGACGCATCCACCTGATACAACGTAATAACAGTCGCAAGATTTGAGTTCCTAGCAGCGATGTTGATGAAGTTTCAGGTCTTACTGCGACGTGACGCCGTGTAGACTGGTATATATTTACAGGCGTGCTGGGAGAATAAAGTGCCTTCTTCTTCAAGATTAAGCGCTGTTAGGAACAGGTCGGTAGACACTTACAAAGCAGCAGAGAACTGCTCAGGGTAATTGTAATTGTAATTTATTTGCGTTCTATAAATATAAATTAGGATACAATCCTGTGGATATAGACATTGTCACATACATACTGATATAATATACATAGTGTTGGAAGAATCTTAGCTATAAATGAAGTACAATAATAAAACACCTAAAACCAATTGTCAATTCAATTTTCAATGGAATATCTCTGATAATTAAAATATTCTTTACTATTATAAAAGAAATTTATTAGTAGAAACCTCTTTAAAGCATTCCGAAATGGTACTGTCTCATTAGCTAAGTCTTTGATATTGCGAGGAAGATTGTTAACAATTTTAATTGTTGAGTAGTCCACTCCCTTTTGGAACTTCGTCAGATTAGCTGTGGGTGGATGTAAGTTGGTTTTAAAATCTTGTGTGAATACAGTGGATCTGATTGTTTGTATGAAATAAATGTTTGATTTTTATAACAAATATTGATATTGAGAAGATATATTGAGAATATAAGGGTAGTGTTTCTCATTTTTTGAACATTTCCCTACATGAATCTCTCATTCTTGAACTTGTGATAATTCTAATCACTCTTTTTTTAATTTTGAAGATCTTATCACTATATCGCTGTATACGGTCTGGCATATTGAATGGTGCAGGCCACAAGCAAATTCCCTTGTTAACAAAGTGTATCTTCCAGACTTCGCTCTGTGTCTATGTTTGTAACATTTTACGGCTAAAAAGTAAAATATTGAGCTAGTGGGAATGTTTCTGATGGCATGTATGTATGTACTGACACGTACAGTATATGTGGCACCACTAAACGTAAATCGAAGTGGAATTTGATAAAACATCAAAATGTTTACTCGATTTTCTGTTGTCAGAAAAAATACCGGGTGTTTTATTAAATTAACCTGATATAACGACGAGCTATGAATTTCGCATGGCAGCCATGATAATGTTATCGAAGGTACGAAATTGATAGGGAAGAGAAAGGGCAAATAATTATGGGATGGCAGAACAAATTTGTGTGAGCATAGGTCAGATGTCCACCGATTTATTAGGAGGGACGCTGACAGTGGCATGCATGCGGATCTGACGTGCGTCGTGTTTTTCCTTGCTTATAACGACGGCCGTGCCCGTTAGTCGGCGGACTGTCAGCGCCGAGGACCGAGTTCGATCCCAGCTTAGTCCATGTGGTTTTTGTGGTAGCAAAAGTGACACTGGGACAGGTTTATCTCCTTCTATTTCGTGTTCTCTCTGCTGCGTTATGCATATTACTGACGACCCATGTTCTTGGAGATGGACAGCCCTGTAAGCAACACCTTCTTCTTCTTCATCCTCTTCTTCTTCTTCTTTTTCCATTTGAACTACAGCCCACTGTGGGCTTTGGCCTGTCGAACAATGTCCTTCCATTTTTTCCTATCTGCCACCAACTCTCTCCATCTTCTCACTCCCAGCTCTTGAAGATCTCTCTCTAGTTCCTCTTTCCATCTTTTCCTGGGTCTTCCCCTTCTTCTCGTCTCTTCCAGTTCTTGAGTGGAGATCTTTTAGGGCATCCTATCCTCCTCCATTCTCCCTAGGTGACCTAACCAGCTTATCCTTTGCCCTTTTATCCATTTTACTATATTTTCTCCTTTGCTCATCTCTTCCAGTTCTCGATTCGTCCGACTTTTCCATTCCCCGTTTTCATATTTAGGACCACATATTCTTCTAAATATTTTCCTTTCAAAAATTAGCAGAGCTTGTTCTTCTTTCTTCGTTAACGTCCATGCTTCCTCTCCATACGGCACTACCGGTCTTATTAGTGTAAGCAACACACATTCCGAAATCATTCTAAAGCAGAACATGTGCTGTGTGCTCGGCGCGTACAGACTACAGGCTGATTGATATGCACGACAGAGTCCCTCTCTCTGGACTGCATTGTTCTGTGAGAAGATTCAGAAAGAAAGTAGACTTTGAATGTTTACTAATTATGACGGCTGTTCTGCTGTCGTAGTGACAGTAACAGGCGGTACAAATGTACTGTCAAGTTGCTCCATTTCTGCAGCTGGTAACGTCCGGCTGTGGCAACATCGCGCTACAAAGGCATAACTGAATTCCTTTCGGCTCGGAGCTGCTCCAAACAAATATTTAATTATAGAATAGCTGCAGTGTTATGACGATTCAGTGCGATGTGACGCGGAGGCAGGGAACATTAATTTGAGGAATGCGTGCTGTCATTACGTTTTGTTTGGAACTTTCGGCATTTCGTTTTTCAGTCTAGAAATGTAAATGTTAAAACATGCAGAAATATTAAGTTGTGTCACGTGATGACTGGGAGAGGAAGGGGTTGAGGAAGACATTTGTGCCTGGCAAGGGGGGAGTGTGACAGCTGACTGGAGAAAAACTGCAGGTTGAGAAGTTTTGTGATCTGTACGTGTTATTGGTATGTCAAATTGTGCTACGGTCAAGGTGAGTAAACTTGTGTGCGGTTGTGTACCAAAATTTGTGTACAGTTTGTGCCAAAATTTGTGTGCAACTGTGTACCAAAATTCGTGTACAGTTGTGTACGCAAATTCGTGTACGATTGTGTACCAAAATCTGTGTACAATATGTACCAAAATTCGTGTTGTACGATTGTGTACCAAAATTCGTGCATGATTGTGTACCAAATTTCTTTACAGTTGTGTACCAAAATTCGTGTACAGTTGTGTACGCATATTCGTGTAAGATTGTGTAACAAAATTTATGTACAATTGTGTACAATTTTGTAAAAAATTCATGTACGATTGTGTACTCAAGAGTACCTTGCTGGTAGCATTATGCAATAAAATTGGAGTACCCGTCGAAAAGGATTACAGAATTATTCGGGTCATTGGATCAACAAGGATGAGATGGATTGGGCGTGTGGCACGAATGGGGAAGAAGAGAGAATCTGGCAAGGTTTGGTGGAGAATCCTGAAGGACGAAGACCAATTGCGAGGCATAGGCGTTGATGGGTTGACGGTAATCAAATGGACCATAAACTGTTCTGTAAATTGTGGTAATGGAACTGTAAGAGGGCAGCAAGCCTGAAAAGGGTGTAGTGTATTCCAGAACGGTAGGACAGGCGTCCATATTGATGGTCGAACCGGTGTGCGAGGCACTTCACGTGCTATGTGAGTGCAGCGCGGGCCAAACAACTCTTCTTGTCGACGAAGCGGCGCTTTGCTTGAGAGGTTGCCCGATCAGTAATAACGAGGATGTGGAAACAGCTGTTCGTTATTGGTTGGTAATACGAGGGTCCAATTTCCACCGCCACGTAATTTTTAAATTCTTATAATAAAACCAACTAGATGCACTAATTTCTAAAATTTATTTTTGGAATAAAACTCTACATGTTTCGGACAGTTCTTCTGCCCATCATCAGCAGTTTTTCACTCTACACACAGCAATGATATATGTCATACAGCTTGCGAGCGTCCTGACCCTGCTCGCAAGCTGTATGACATATATCATTGCTGTGTGTAGAGTGAAAAACTGCTGATGATGGGCAGAGGAACTGTCCGAAACATGTAGAGTTTTATTCCAAAACAAATTTGAGAAATTAGTGCATCTAGTTGGTTTTATTATAAGAATATATCGCGATGCACGGTCAGCTGAACGTCAAATTTGGGAATTTTAAAACTCTTTTCAAAGTGGTACGAATGCACTAATGTGTTTGGGGATTGGGAGCCGCATAGTAATGATACTTGGATGAAATTATTGAGTTGCATCAAACGTTGTAGTGACTTTTCATATAGTTTTTATAGGCTGGGGAACTTTGTTACTGGACATCATTCATGTGTACGTGTTCAGTGATTCGTATGTGATGTGCCGCGACATCAGGTCTGGCTGTGGGAACAGACGATTTTGACTGCAACCTTAGGACAGAGGGATTCCAGACTGCAATTCGGTTCAAGTGTGTTCTGAGCATATAAGAGAGGCCCGTTAGTACTGGGTCAAACTGCCTGGACCGTAATTTGGCCAGTTCGCAGAGCTGAGAAAAGCAACTGTTAAATTTTTCATGTCTAGCTGTCCGTCCTTCCGTCCGCATGCGAAAATATATTGGTTCCTAGTGGACAAATTGAGGATTTTTCGAATTTTTTTTTTCAGAAAATTCAGTTTTGGTTGAAATTCGACAAGAATAACAAAATGGCGGCTCCTCTAAAATGGCGGGTCCTCTAAAATGGTGGCTCCTCTAAAATGGAGGCTTCTCTACATGAAGACCGATATACAGGTAGCATATCTAGTTGGATTTTTCATATCACAAAAAAAATGTAACACACAAAAATTAGAGAGGAAGTAAAAAACACGCCCTTTGTGTTCCATAAATTTTTTCCCCGAATATCCTCCCGTTTATGAGCCAATGTGTGAAAAGTGGCCACATAATACGGCGCACGCGCTGTGCATGCTGGATAACTAAGGCTACAGACACACACTCGGAATATGTAATAGTATTTCTTCTCCACTGCAACAGAAAATGTCCATAATGTTATGTATATATGTATATTATGAGGCTAGTCTTTGAACAGCGTGACGACGGTCCTTGTGAAGTCGCGTATCTAGACGATCTGTCTTGTTTACTCACAGCGTCTCCCACTGCGTCTGTTGTTTGTTAATGGCAAGAAACGTCACAGAAATTGTTCCCACATTACACTTTAAAATAGGAAACCGCCTAATATAGATAAAACTGAGCGAATTTCATAATGTGGAGCTGGGAACAGTCAGAGGCAATAACATGCTAATCGCTGAGTCGATATAGTTCAGGATCCTGACAAAAACTGTTAGAAGAGAAGAGAAAGTAATAATCGAGGGACGAAAACGCCGTAAGACAGTGCGTGTGTGGAAAGGATGTCGTTGGCTGCACGGCAGTTCCTTAACAACGGGAAAACTCGCACAGACTGTGACAAAAGTTACTGAAAATTTGTGCAAAAACGGTGAGACTTGCACAGAGTAAACACATTTCCATTGTTAAAAATTGCCAAGTACGGGAAAAAAATACTAGCAACTGTATACAGTTCTTTCTTACACTGCTGTTTTATAACGTTTGTACATGTTGTATTTTAAGATGTCTTGTGTGTATTTTTGTAAGTAGTCTTGTGTGTATTGTTGTAAGTAGTCTTGTGTGTATTGTTGTAAGTAGTCTTGTGTGTATTGTTGTTAGTTGTCTTGTGTGTATTGTTGTAAGTAGTCTTGTGTGTATTGTTGTTAGTAGTCTTGTGTGTATTGTTGTTAGTTGTCTTGTGTGTATTGTTGCAAGTAGTCTTGTGTGTATTGTTGTAAGTAGTCCTGTGTATATTGTTGTTAATTGTCTTGTGTGTATTGTTGTTAGTTGTCTTGTGTGTATTGTTGTTAGTTGTCTTGTGTGTATTGTTGTTAGTTGTCTTGTGTGTATTGTTGTAAGTAGTCTTGTGTGTATTG
>Ga0136643_10013076_pt1 | contig 12398 bp, 9 predicted proteins | sample TergutLab28metaG_FD_96883 | JGI IMG/M metagenome (GOLD analysis project Ga0136643, IMG submission 96883) | Labiotermes labralis P1 segment gut microbial communities from Petit-Saut dam, French Guiana - Lab288 P1 (version 3) (version 3) | ecosystem: Host-associated > Arthropoda: Insects >...
ACACAGGTTTTTCTTGGTTTCCCTGTGTCTAAAAGTAAATGCTGAGATGGTTCCCAAGATTCCAAGTTGCCACTACATGCTTCTCATGTAGCCCTCCCGACTTAAATTCAGTAGTAACTGATTTCATGTTTTGCATCCATGTAAAATAACCACTGCCACCAGGTAACAACCCAATTGCAGTTAATAAATATTATTATAAAACCACCATATACATGTTTCAGCTGTTAACAAGTCATTATCAGGCTGCTTAAGGGAAATAAAAAAAGTTCAAGTTGTGTTTGATGGATATATTTATTGGTGCACCACACAGATTTCTAAGGCCACTTATTATTATTATTATTAATAATAATAATACACCTGCACATATTACCTTCGCTTCTGCCACATTTGCTCAACCGCATCTGCCAATTCCTGACTTGTTACCTCTTCTGAATCTTGAAATTTGAGAAAGCCATCACCTCCATGACCCGTGAGATAAACCAGTATATTACTCCCTTCATCTGTCCGTAACTGTTTTGAGCGAGGTGTACCTGGCGGTAAGCGGCCAGTCAACAGACGCACAAAATTTTCCACTGTCACCTGCAGTTAACAATTAATGACACACACATCCTTCGATATTCTTCAACTTATGTATAGAGTTCAATAAAATTAGAGGGTAATAATTATACAAGTTAGTGACCCATTTCTGCACATGACTGCAACTAGTACAGTTTTCCTTTGCATTAAATTTATTGGGCATATTTGTATGGTTACCATATATGTCATCTTTAACACAAAATATGAACAGATTTCAATTAGTACATACCTGTTGTGCTTTTCAGAAATAATTTAAAAACAGTAAATGACACAGAGAATCTGCACAACAGTACCCTTTGTTTTGATCTATATACTACTGCAATATGTTTGGCCACTGTATATGGCTGCATACAGTGGCTGAAACCAGTTGCAGTAGTGCACAGATTATAGCAAGCAGAAATGTTGTGAATATTAAGTTATTTATGTGATTACACTATACAAAAGTGTTCCAGATAAAATTCATGGGCATGATTCTACATGCCAGATGCCTTAACTTTAAGTTTCATTAATTATAACAGTCAAATGTATGGTGAAATACATATTTTTCATTCACCCTGTGTCCATTACATTCTATGAATAACTGTAATCACCTGCATATTTTTCAAAGCGCAATTAACACACAAAATATCAGGATTTTATATCAAGTGGAACTAGCATTGCTAGAACTTCAGGAATTTGATTTCCAACATTGGCATTACTGACAAGAAAATTAACAGTTTAAATCAGTGGCTCCCCATCTATTCAAGTAAGAGCAGTCCTGCTCAGCTTCAAACTATTTCATGGACATTCACAAGCTAAGTGCCGTGCTTTCAGGTAAAAATACATAATGGTAAAAAACCACTATGATTTCAGGAACTGCTGAACATGAAGTCACATTTTATTCATCACAAACAATAGCTACAGATGATAACATACAAAACTATATACTTGTTGGAGAAGCAAGATTTGCTGCAAAGCTGTGTGAATTGCCACAGCCCTTGGAATAATCCCCCTGAAAGGTGCTTTGCCCACAGGTATTACACCAGTAGGCTTCAAAGACATGATCTATATTGTGCTTTATTTAACACAGGACCAAGCACTGCAGTGCAGGAGGTGTCACTGCCCCTGTGCAGCAAAATATTGTCTGCTCTATGGTGCACAGTTCTGCATGAAAGAAAATTCCCTGTACATACAAATGTCCATGAAAATACGTTACTTGATTCAACAGATTTTTAGGGAAAACAGGCACAAAGACATGATTACACCATAAACTTACTTGTCTACATAAAATAAGGCAAGTAGGTTAAGAAACAGGTATGTGTTGACTACACTGTTCTCTCAGAGTGTGTGTACTTACTTCATACCCCCTGTAATCTACTTCCACATCATCTCCATACACATTGATATGCTGGTTGGCATTGTTAAAGACTGTTGCAGGGCGTGGGTTCCTAGGATTGCAGGCCATATCGTCTGCTACCATTAAGATGATCTGGCTGTATTACAGTCCAAAGAGATCAGACAGCTGTATTTATACCTTCAGTATGTACTAACAATAATACTGTTTATGATTAGTTCTTAGGGTACTCAACAAAACAAGGTCAACTCCAGAACTGGCAGCATTTGGAAGGGATGGGAAGATGATTATAAATTATTTAGGTTTATTTAACAATGATTTTTCAAGTGCCTATGTTATATAGTGCAGAATGCATGAGTGACTGTGTGAGTGATGACTTGGGAAGGCCACTAAAATGAGTTCTAAACTATTTTTAAGATACAATCTCAGCAAGTGCTGGAGGAATAAGGGAAAACTGCAGAAAACTCAAAGAGAATGGCAAGCCTCCAGGCTGAGATACTAACCCTCTTACTTGAAGCTGAAGTGTTAACCATTCAGTTGCTACATATATATTTATATAATACACAGTCTTGTGCAACACAATTATGTGTCTTTCAGGTTACTAGTGTAGCTGAACATTTTTGGTATAGCTGTTTCTTAGGTTTGCTGTGTCAGTTATGGATGGTTCATGGCCATATAAGTTTAATCTGTCAACGTATGTTCAGGAACCATTGGTGACAGGTAGGAGGGGTTGTACGGGAAGAGATTTAAACAGGGAAACAGTTGGCAGCAGATAAAGGATGCTAGCAGTCCAGTGAAAAGACTGAGTTATTTTACTACAAAATGATTTAGTTGTTTAACTGGATACAGCACACTTTTTTTCATATCAAGAATAAAATGAATAATTATAACAATAAGAGAAAATAACTGAAACTATGTGTGATTTGGTGAACCACACCCGTCTCCCGGAAGTTGTTCTCCTACCAGACTGAGAACGTCGGGTCAAACAAGGTAAAAGGGTGATCATGTAGACTAGTTTTGGCCCATCAGCCAGGCCATCATCAGACCTACACAATGTCAACAGCCTTGCAGAAAACCATACAAAAGCTGTATAAGCTGTTATAAGAAAGACACAGACTGTCCCACATATTGAACATGTTGCAACTGCCAGAAACACAATGGATTACCTTCATGTAGATTGTCTATTCTGATACTGTAGTAATGGGGACTGCAGTGTGCCTTACAAAGAATTTTTAAACTGCCTACCATCTATTTCAAAAACTTACTACTGTTCTTATTTTCATCCAATTTTACATCATATTTTAACATGTGTTTTATGACGTATTTGCAATGGAAATGAGATTTCTATAGACTTATATCACATTTAAATATATAAGGTTTTTTGAAGGCTTTTGACATTATAACGGTCTGATGGCAGCCAAGCTAATGGGCTGAAAACTAATAAATCTTAAAGATTTGTAATTGTGTTGTGGAAAGTCTGTGTATTAAATAAATATATACTGGCTAAAGCGCAACAGGAATGTGTTACCTAAAGATTCAGTGGCTGCTGGTAAGAGCTCCATGAATGGTGAGTAAAGGACTAAAATCACCTGAAGAGACTGAAGAAGAAAAGAGTAGGGATAAAATGAAAATTTCAATCATTGCAAGGTTGAAATTCAAAACAGGTAATAAAAATCAGACTGAAAGGCTATTCCTTATGGTTTCACAAGGATGCAGGGAGTAGAAGAGATTCTTGGATAATAAATTAAGTTTCAATATTAAAGGTATTTCTGAAGAATGATGGAGATCAGTTGGACTGATTGTGTGAAAAATGAAGAAGTATTGCAAAGAATCAAGGAGGAAAGGAACTTCTTACATACAACAAAAAGAGTGCTGGCTAACTGCATTGGTCACTTATTGCGTAGAAACTGCCTTCTACAAGTTACTGAAGGAAAGATAAGAAGGAACAATGGAAGGACCGGGAAGACAAGGATGACATGACCAGCTACTGGAAATTAGAAAAGGAAGCACTAGATCACACTCTCTGAAGATTCACTTTGGAAGAGGTTATGGGCCTCTCATAAGACAGACTATGTGATGATAATGAAAGATGCTGAGACAGATTACATAACTGAAATATGCTGCCTCTTTCAACAAGTTCTTTTTCTCTTTTATCAAAATATGGTTACAAGTAAAAAACACCTTTAATATCACTTCATTGGGTTTGCAGTATATGGAAACAGAATAGCTCAAGAAAATTCTAACAGAGGCAGGAATAATTCTCCAACAACTGCACAGAGACCAATTCTTGGATCGCCCTAGATCCAATCCATACTAGCAGCAATCACTCTTTTTTAAATAATTCTGAACAATGAGAAACACTGTAACTAGAACTATGAGTTAGGTTATACTAATGACTCCATTCAAAGTGTGGTAGACTGGGTGACACCATTTACTGTACCCCACTTCAGACTGCAGAGGCAGCCTTCTCTAATATTACCACACCCCCCCTCTCTTATATCACAAAAATAACATGGTTTTGTCAAGAACAAACCATGACGATGGAATTTAGTTATTTTCATCCCACAGTTGGAACACAATGCTAGAAAGCAGCAGACAATCTCGCTGATGAAACAAGATGAATCATACAGAATCTACACTGAAGACACATGAAATGATACATAACCCACATAGAAATTATATATTGATCACATTTTGTTTACTGAATTATTCTTTTCATCTGCATCAGCTATTTGTCATGACACAAGAAGACGGATCAAGAGACATGACCTATTTAACATACTAACCCAGCAATGGCCACAAGAGACTCATGCAAATATAAATGTTTTAGTCACAACAGCCATTCACCAGACTAATGTTCAAAAATTTAGCAAGATTTCCAAAATTAAGCAAGACTTCCATTACATACTTAGCATTATGAGTTGCTTGCCTAAATGTCCCCTCTTATGTATTAAATATATTAAACATATTGATACATGTCACTGCATCAGGAAACATTACTCCAGCCTCTTCATGATAGGTATAAAGTTTTGTTTTTTAATTCTAAAAATGTATTACAGGTTAGCTGATGCTGAAGATCTGTGAATATCATACATGTCCACAGATTCACTTACACGGAATTTAATTTAGCCCACGGGAAAATTTTTGTACAGGAAATAAGTTACAAGCAGACTTAGCTACACATATACATACATAAAATCTTATATAAGGGGCACATCTGTAAAAATACCTTACAAGTCTATGACAAATCACTCCACATATTCATATATGTAACCATAAATTTAGTACTGTCTCACAAAACATGTTAAAGAATTCAAGCAGTTGTTGTGCAATGATGCAATCTCCGTTGTGAACTTCCAGATTTACTAACCTATCAGGAATTCCAAGTCGCTTCACACTACGATATATTGACAATACATTGGCCACATGGCGATAATTAAACCAAAATCTCGATGTATCTACTAATACGGCCCAATTGTTTGTATGTCCTGCATGAGCAAAGTTTTCAGGCAACTGTCAAAATAAAAAACATTTATTATACCTTAATGTTACTTAAATCATCACTGCTTATAATAAGAAAGATAACAATATCTATAATATGGTGATTTTAAAAACAAGGTTTTGTAGTTTCTTCCACTTTTTGTACCAGTTAAGTAAATTATTTACTTGCTTGCAAAAACCATGATAAAATTTCCATGTGAAATGGTTAAAATGAAGCTTTATCAAAACTACCTAACCTCAATCTTCAAGCAAGGTCTTTGTCAGTAAGAAACTGACCAACCATAATTGGCAGTGGTATAGTGATTTGGGCCTTAGACAAACAACAGTGACTCTGTATGAGGTATGTACATACATATATATACACATTTTGTACTATTTATACTACACATATTGGATCCTGTTACGACCATGTATCATCAACTGTAAGTCTTGGCAGTGTCACTTGTTGACCTGTAAATGCCACTATGGTGATGATCTAATTGGATTGCAACATGTAGAATAGCAATATTCATGTGTAATGTGATGGTAAATTTCTCATGTACAATTCTGGCTTAATGTGAATCTTCAAAGGCCATGCCATGACTCAGGTGGTTAGTCACTGGCCTCACACTGAAACAGCCTGGGTTCCATCCAAGGCCAGTCCATGTAAAATATGTGGCAAATGAAGTGGCAATGAAACAGGCCTTCCCCTGACTACTTCAGTTTTCACTTGTCAGGATCACTCACCAGTGCTCCATACCAGTCATCTATGTACTATTCTTGCTAGAAAGACAAATGGACAAAGCCTGGGATCCTAAAAAAAATGTGATGTTCCTTCAGAAATAGGGGTGTGCCGTCAACAATTTTTATTCTTCATCCTTTAAACCGGCTCACGCCGTTTCTCGCCAGCCACTCACCGTGGAGGTGCAGGTTCGATACCGGACCAATCTAGGTGAGATTTGTGATGGACGAATTGACACTGGTTGTTTTATCTCTGAGTACTTCGGTTTTCCTGTCATCATTCCACCAATACCATACACAACATCTGAATACTACGGTTATTAGGCCAAACGGGCAAGGAACTTTCAAAGTAATCTTTCGGATAACGGGGTGCACTGAACAGAAATGTACTTTTACACTGCTGCTAATCATTAAAGGTTAAAAAAGACTAATGTCATTAACACAGTGAAATATACACCGGCATAATTCTAAATGGTTTACAAGCATTCTCGAAGATCATTACTTTTATGGTCGCCCAAGATAAAACGCTATTAACCTGCCAAGTTTTTGATGTACCAAATTGCAATATACGTGTACAGCTAATATAACATAACCTTACATTATACATGCAGTGACAAGATTGAATTATGACGTCTTAGAGTTCCGGAAAATTTGTAAACACCAGACACATAGTTACAAAACGTGACATTCAAGTCTCATGTAACACTTCTATTTTATTACGTATTAACATTCATGTTAATGTTCACTTACTGATCTATATACCGATGATGTACTGCTTATAAGCAATAACAATAGAAAAAACACTGTATTTAAACCAGTCATCATGTTGCTTCAGCATACGCAGCGTCAGGCAAAAATGTTCGACCCATACAATCGGCAATACTCCCTTCGTAACACGTCGGACATATGTCACCACCTACCCAACCATCACGCCATAGATAACCGCCATGCTGCGTACAGCGGTGGGACGTTTTGGTTTAGCGGAGGGTTCTCCTTTTGGATTTTGTATGTTAATTCTGCGCGTGTACCGTATGTGGCGCTCCCATCTCTCGACGGTAATAACGCAGATCTGCCGCAGGTGGCATATCCCACATATCCACCACACATTAATCCCTTCCACCAACCGGTGTCTCCTTCCCTTCCCCTAATACCGATATCATCTCATTACTATTCAGATTAAAGGTTAGTCGTTTGTTCCATTCATTATGTTCCTTTATTGATTCCTTTGGACCTTGTCCAAACTGATTTTGGTTAGTTATTCCTAGTGATTCACCTTGGAGCCACCAAAGAAGTAAGATCTGTGACATCACATACTACATAGCGACCAATTCCCATCAAACCCAGGAAGATATTATTAAAAAGGAATGGTTTTGTTCATCTATTTTTGGAGCAGAGTTGCTGATAGGGAATAGAAAGAAATGACCTAATTATGTATTTAAGTAACTACCGAGAACACGTGGCAGCACGTAAAGGCATTTCTCAAACCTTACAACTGCATGGGGGACTGACTAACTCTATGACCTTGCCCACTACACGTTTTCCGCGGGGTGCCGATGCGACAACATGGGCTATTTCACAAAGTTCATCGGCTTCGTTGCAACCATGGCCTGGTACAACTAACCTCCATCGCGGTCATGTCGCAACGTGACTTGCCTTCGCTCCACTCCGCACATGTTAGCTTGTCGCGTGCACATCACCACGGATGGTCTCACCTTCCTTCGTTGTGCTCTGCGCGCCGCATGCCGCTAAACTTACGAACTAACGTACAAAATCCGAACCACAGATCATCTCCGAAAGGAGTACTAAGTAGCGCGTATTACGTAGCCATCTATGATTCGGTGCGTAGATATCTATGTGGTGTTGGCTGTAGGTAATGTGGTCATGTTGTGATTCGAAGATCAACACATTTTCTAAACACTTTTCTAAAGAATGCATGAATAAGTATCCCAAACGAAATAGAGGCTAGGTTGTTTTAAAAATGTGATGGAAAACCAGCAAACATATCTCAACCGAAGAGAACTTCACTCTTCTGAGTTATTATGCAGCCGGTAGTGGCAATTTCTGACCGACGTTTCGGGACAAGCTATCGGTCCCATCTTCAAGGGTAAAGAATCCAAAAAGGAGGCATACAAACTGCATAGCTTTTTTTGTGCTGGTAGATTTATTGGCTATTACGGTCATTATACTGCAAATATAGTTAATATATGGGAGAGCTTTCATTAACTGCAGATGTAAGAAGTTATATGTATGTACATCCACAATTTTCCTATTTGATGTGTTGATAATATCTGATGACAAGTGTGTAGAATCCCATGTGGTTAATACATTAGAGCACAGCAGACTCCTACAAACTGTATGCTTTGACCCTTAAGTAAAACAATGTCCATTCCAGCTCTGGAAGAGTAAGTACGGTAACATGGTTAGTTTTATTTCCCCACATTACTCGTATCTCCTTGATACTTTTTCCTGATTAATACTTATTATCAGCAGTAATCTATGGACTGAATGTTAGTTTAAGCTAATACTTTACTGTACCACTTTTAGTCATAATTATGTATCTTTAACTGCATAACTTAGTGTTGTACACTTATATTGATCATAGAATGTATATATATATATATATATAATTTTGTTCCATGCATTTTCAGTGACAAATTCTGTTCCTATAGGTCTATGTACCTTTGTATGGATTTTACAGAATGCATAATAAATAAATCAATCAATCAATCAATCATGGAGGCAAAGGTGTTGTGTGAAGATTCAAGTCTTCTGCGGTTGTTACACCATGTCAACAGGGCCTAACAAAGCCAGGATACATGAATATTCAGGTACACCACTGTGAGGACCTCAAATATCACATGGGTGGTATCAGATTTCAGACTAGTGCCTTTCCTCACCAGTAATACACATTACTTTTATTTTTCACAATATCTTCCCCATCAACAAGACATATGGGAAGATGATGAGTATTTTGACAGGATACTTGCAATAAAATAACTCATTCAATTGTGAGAATTTAATAAGCAAATTTGTTAACATTTATATCTACATCAACTACAATATTACAGAACTTTTTTTTCTTTTTGCATGCATAGTCATGCACGATCGATCGAATACACACCACAGATTCAAATTCTTGTACAAAATGAAGTATGTGCATAAAAAAATTCATGTACTTCTTTCACCCATTTTTCTTACACAATTACTGGAATTGGGAACAATAAGTTACAGTCTTATTTTTTTACGATGACTGGCCAAATTAATATAATTATAAATACGAAAGCTAGGTTTTTCACTATTTAATAACAATACCACTGGCCAGCCCTTTACTTCTGAACATAACTTCCACATAATTGCACAATGACTGAAGACATTACAAAACTAAGGAATAAATGTGTGTGGATCTGACATGTATTTCTGTTGTTCTTATATTTCTATATTAGATTTTTCATGAATGATAATTCACAAATTATAACAAAAATATTATACACTAAACTTGACTGACACTCTTTCTTCCTCTCGGAGTTACATGGACATTGCTCTACAAATATGTACAATAACCACGAACAAATACATACTCGATCAATCGACGAATCACAATTTGTTTTCTGTCCTCAGTGGATTGAATTTACAAAAGACTGCAAAATGTATAGAGTGAAAAATAATCTGAAATGACTGTGTTAATGTATAACTAAATTAAAATTATCACAAATACATGAATAAACAGTGACTGTGGCCATAAGCTGAAAATGTTAAAAATAATACATACATATATAAGCTCTATTATGACTGTGAAACGAGTATAATTAACTGTATAATTAAAGCACATTTGATTTATTTCCTAAAGCTTGCAAATAAATTAGGTTTGGTTAACTTACCAACAAGACAATGATGGCACATACTCACTTTATAATAGAAGGAAAATACAACCCCTGAACAGCATTATTTCGCCTTGCTGTTAATTTAACCAAACTTTTATATTTCCAGAAATTTAATTCATAGTTAAATTATGTAGTTATAAATTAATATATTAAGTATGAAGTTTCTCTAATTGTATAAAGTTCAAAATAAAAGGTGTGATGAAGCAAAATACATTGTTACATTTTTGTTATTACTGTATGGAAACTGTATGCTGTTACTGGTTTCAGCTCCATTACCATTACAGTTTACATATCTTGCAGTTACAGTGTGTTATTAGCACAGTTAATATGGTTGTAACAAAAAAAATACACCCCACCTCATATTTTAAATCAAAGACAGTTGATGTATAAAAATATCTTAGAAAATAAAATATCTAACAATTAACAAAACTTCATTCCATGGGACAGTAGAATCACACGGCAATTTCCAGTGATATTTAAAAACTGTAACAGAGTGGTCCCTCATAAAAATTATAACAAATTTGTTGAGCTCTTCAGTTCCAAGGTGTAAAAAGCAACTAGAGAATTTTAATGTGTGAGATGAATGTGCCATTAAATAAATGAAAACATGAGAATCTCTGTTCTGAACGTCTTTTATTGTGCAATTCTTGCTGCTATAAGCCACACCTTGTAACTTGTGGAAATAAAAGTATTTTGATTTGAGATTTGTTTTTATGCCAGTATCAATACGCACAATCCCTAAAGTCTGAATGGTGCACGCGTTTCAGTAGGTGTAGCAGCTTTTGAACTCTTGCGTGATGTTCCTGTAGCTGTGTCAGAGGCACCAGATGTCTTCCTTGTCACTTTGGCACCACTTGGAATTGGCGTGCTTGAGCCAGATGGTGTACGGTTCCTAAAAGAGGAAAGAGGTTAACTTGCTTTTGGTTAGTACACATCCAGTGACCAGTGCATAACACTCATCTTTCAGAGAGTGAAAAAACTTTAACAAATATCTCTTAAAAATGAAAATATGTAGCATTACATTAAATATTACAGTTTTTACAAAACACAAGGATTCTACCTATTGCTGTGAAATCAATCAATATCTGGGGCAAAGGAAATGGTTACAGTTAAAATTTCCACTTGGCCAGTGTGTAATAAAACAGGATACTGCCACCTTATTATGAAAACAGTGGTGTGTTACCATTTCCACTGCACTTGCAGTGCCTTACTGCAATATTTAAATGCCTTTATCAATGCTCTGAGTTACTAAATTCCAGTGAAACTGATGTTCTGTATGTTAACATTTAAGAGCCTTGGGTACTACAGGTACTGAATGTTGAAAAGTCTCTTCCTCGTGTGCCATTTACTAAGATACAATAATGAAGGAACATGATAGTTCATGACACAGATATGTCATGACATAAAGCAACTTACAGTTTCTGTCATATCGAATCATCCACTATCTAAGCAACTAAAGTCTCAAACATTTGTAATTAAAGGCTGTCAAATTTTTGAAGTTGCAAATATCATGTGATGTGACAGAGTTCAGTGTCATAAGGTGGCATATTCCTGAAATTAAATCTTGAAGAAGGTAAGAATTCTGTACAAATGTAGTTAAAAGAACATAAGCATTACCTATATGACCCCTTGACTAGAACAGGGATGTTAGAAGCTGAAGTCGTCCTAACTGCTGAACGTCTGCATTAGGAGAAGAAAGCGTAGAACAGAAGTAAAGGAACATAGTGTTACTCAAGCACTTACCATGTTATACAACCAACACACATTTTCCATGTCCCTGTTCACCTTAACATGCAAAGCCACACAGGTTCAAATTCATATGAATTTTTATACGAATGTGCCAAAATATATAGGTAACGTATGCTGTCTGTAACAGTTAGCAAAATAATGCCAGCTATCATTCAGGTTTTGTTGACCTTATGCAATAGGACTTTTATATGTGTGTGTGTGTCTTTCCGAACCTATTAGCTTATTTACTTTTATAAAATAACATTCCTTGGCTCTGAGTAAAAGCAGGTTAAGGGAGCTTGTTCATTCATTCACTCACTCACTCACCCACTCACTCCCTCACACACACACACACACCACTCAGAGTTGACGGAGTTATGTAAGTTATATGCCACATCACGTTAGTTCGATAAAATGGTAGAAATGCACTAAGAAGAAGAAGAAGGTTGGTAAAGGTGGCCATGCACAAATGAATTACTGTGTTTGAACTGTCTTACAATAAGAAAATGGCAAGGGTTTTTTGTTACGCACTGAACACTATGGAAACATCTAAAAAAAAAAAAAAAATAAAAGCCCAAAAATTAAAGCAGTTATTTTTTAAAAAAAAAAAAATTAAACCAAAAATAAAACCAAATTCAAAAAAAAAAAAAAAAAAAAAA
>Ga0136643_10013079_pt1 | contig 12398 bp, 7 predicted proteins | sample TergutLab28metaG_FD_96883 | JGI IMG/M metagenome (GOLD analysis project Ga0136643, IMG submission 96883) | Labiotermes labralis P1 segment gut microbial communities from Petit-Saut dam, French Guiana - Lab288 P1 (version 3) (version 3) | ecosystem: Host-associated > Arthropoda: Insects >...
TATTTGAATGTTAAGTAAAACTGTTTAGCAAAACTTCCAGTTGACTGTATTAACCTTCTGCTCTGGCGAGAAGTTATTACCAATTTTCACATGATTAATAATCACATACTTGGCGTTTAGGTTTGTTCATTGCTATTCCCAGAGCTATTGATGATGCATGTCCCATAGATCCAACTGTAAGAAAGTCCCTTTCATGACCTTGCTCTTGAGCTACTCGATGCTCAAATAACTCCCGAGAAAGCATTCCCGTTGTGCTGACGACTGCATCACTGTCATGAAGTGAGTTTAAAATTATCTTAAGGGCCATTTCTCTTGACATTGGATATCTGCAAATTAAGAAAAAAAACTCTACCTAAAAATGTTACAATACAAAAAACAAAATTAAAACTTCTTTGTTCTCCATGATACACAGTAGGTAAAAATATCAGAGGGGATTTCTGCTGTAAAAATTTACATTAAAATGCACAAGAAATAAAACTGACAAGACTATGACACACAGGGAGTCCTAATTGACTATACATATATTCCGGTACATAGCATAAATTCGAGGTGATGCAACTATAATTTGATAAAAAGAGCTCTAATTAACAGAACAAAGGATGCAGGCTAGTTCAAAATAGGCACAGTTCTAAATAAATAGAAGGAAATATTAATTTACTTATACAAGAGATAAAATACATAAAAGGGCACACAAACAAAATGTGGTCCACAATAACAAATACCAAAGCTTGGCACACTGTTCAGAGCTGTTTTTGACTTCAGGTAGATGTACTGTGTTAATGTACTGTTAAACTGAAACCAGTGTCACTGCTGGGGGAGGAAGTTTACTGTTGAGCTTTATGGAAATGGACGAGAAAAAGGGGCCGGGTGTGAAAATGGTACGTTATTGCTCTCAAGATCATTTTATTAAACAATCTCCAACAAAGTGCACTGTGTGGTTGTTCATGAAGAGTGCAGGAATCAGAAAAGCTAAAGGTGCTTCCTGTGCTTAATCAAGCACTGTGTCATAAAGCCATATGAGGCAGTGGAGGTACAGTTCCAAACATTCTAAACCACAGCATGAAAGGAACATGGTCTGCTTCAGGCCCCTGCTGCTCTATTCTCACACTAACAGCTCCTGGTACCCACTAAATAGGAGGTTGGGTGGTCCACATTGCTGGTCCAGACACTATGTGGAACAGAAAAATTCTTGCCCCTGCTGCGAATCAAACAACAATTCTTCAATCATCTAGCTAACAGCCCAGGCACTAAAGAGGTTGAACTATTTCAGCTCTTGTTCAAGGGCATTAGATTTAGTAAAGGGCACAATAGGAGGCAATAAATCTCTGCACATAAAAAGTAATGGGTGAAGTTCATAACAATATCCTATATTCCCGCAAAGATGGCGGAAGTGTACTGTGAAGGAACTTAGAATGAATGTGAAGCCCATAAAAAATTACTCTAATAGGTTACCAATCAGTTACAAGCATCTGATATGGTATAAACATGTGTTATGCGGTAGTATTCTTAAAAATGTACATGAAAATGAAATATTTCTGCACAATTTCTGGTACTCTGATGAAAGGCATGTTACATCACCTGCAATATAAATCAGCAACCAACATGATTCCTGTGTTATGACAGTGTCGAACATTTCCTGAGTACACAAAACAGAGTGATCAATGTTTATTATTATTATTATTATTATTATTAGTTTGACAATACTGTCAGCAACTCAGACTAAATGCTGTTGAATGTTAGGAAGATTAATGAGTTACTTGGCAAGGATATGGAAGGAAGTGATTATGGCCTAACTTTGTGGTGCTATCACACCATTCACCATGAAGAACTGAAAGAAACCATAAAGAATCTGTTTGGATAACTGGTCTACACAAATACCCCACTTACGAGGCAGAAATGCTAACCAATGGATCATGATGTTCACATCTAAGAATAAAAGATACTTACTCTGAATTTGATTTTCTAAGCTTATAGGGTAGAAATGTTTGCCTCTTGACTAAAAGTGCATAAGGACTGCTATGGTTTCTCATGTACTGTTTTGCTGCATTCAGAGTCTTCTTAGCCCCTTCAATATAATCAGGAAGTGGTGAAAATGGGATACCTAATGTGTCTAGGAGAAGAAAAATATTACATACTATATCAATACAGTATTATGAAGAGAAATGTAAGTATTCAATTGTGATAAAACATATTTCCCAAATCTTTGCATTTAGATGTAAATGGAATAAGATTAGTTTCTATTAACATATTTTGAAAACTATGCTCTGATAAATTCAACAAAATTTTAAGTGCAGGACATAACGCAACATACAATCCACTTACTATTATGCAGACAGAAGGATCAATACAGTTTAGAAAATGATCTGTTTTTACGTTTATGAAAGTTAATATCCAGTCAAGATGACTAGGATATGATGTCATATCAGACTACATGGCACCACAACTCAAAAAACTGTAATCTTAATACTGCCCATCAATGCAACTCAGATCTCATAACACCTTCCCAATTTTCAAAAGCCACATTTTTCTGCTTAGCATACTCCTATGAACATGAACATATTCCTTCCAGTTCCATATTTCATTTGGTACTCCGATAAACTATAACAGACTTGTAGGACTGATCAGTAAAACAAGAATATGCACTTGCCCAATAGTTGAGATGTAATCTGGCCCTGAATCATGTGCTGGGGTTCATCACGCTTTCCTGGCTCTCCTCTCCAGCCAATCAGCAGCAGCATAGGCACTGAGTACACTTCTGGGGCAGCAAGTGAAACAAGCGGATTCACAATGTTGCCCAGTCCTGAGTTCTGAGCAACAAGACTCACATTTGTATTTGGGATACACCTTGTTTGATGCCTGTAATATATATCAGCTACCCTACATGTAAACTTTTAGTCTGTTATTGTGCCTCTTGTGGAAAGACAGTCCATACATTATCATGTTCCAAGTCCAAAAATTCATATATAAGGTATGAATATTGTTTAAAATCAATGCTGACAAATATGGCAGTGGTGAAGAACTTCATGGTCATACATAAGAAACATAATGTACATAGTGTATGCACAGAAATGAATCACTAAATTGTATAATCATTACCTCATACCAAATTTTCTGAACCATAAGGCACATCCAGCTTTTTAAGAAGCAATTTCTGGAAAATAATATTTTCAATTCACAGGTGCTGTATTAACAAAACGTCATTGTAGACCAGAGACCTCCAAAAACTTGTCATTGCTAATGTCACACCGATTATGGTTTGAAATTTCACTGTCTTCAAGGAGTCTGTAATCTAAGTGCCATCAAGGGTACTGCTAATTTCCACATCTCTTGATCCTCATGCACAAATGCTCTAAAGGGTATGTTAACTGGGATACCCATGAGCTGCAGTTCGCTAGTAAAATCTATTTTATAACAACTGTGTATTTAATTCTGCAACTGTCCTTTTTATTGTTTCAGTTACATGTAACCTGAACTGGTTCAATGCTGTTTCAGGTCACACAGACATTCTGACCACACTTTCTATACCTATAGCTTCATTTCAGCTTGTCCATCCATCCTTGAGCACAAACATATCATCTTCCTTTTGAAAATTAATTAACAAGTGAACCAGTTTTGTGATAAAAGCATAATATGGGAAAACAACAGTGTAGCAGGTTTCCTTGCTACCAAAGTTGTAATTATTCTGGTGTTAGAATAATGAATGTTCAGTCTCGCTTGATAGCACAATGAGTCTGGAGAACTTTATTCATGGTAACAGGGGCACAGAAATTCTCAAAAATCAAGCAGCCACTTCAAAATTAAAAATTCTACTGATATACAGCAAATTCCCTACTGAACACACAGAAAGATCTGACACCACATTACAAAATACAGGTGCCTGGGTAACCTGTCACCTGGGATTTGTGCACACCTGATGTTAATTCCATGTCCAAGTTCGAAACATGATTTGTTCCATGCATTCATCGAAAATCTCCACGCTATCCAAGTTTCAGTATGCATGCTTAGGCCAGTCTCTTCATAAAATCTTTAGCACCAAAAAACTGTCAGTGACACTGTGTATTGCCACCAGTCTTCTAGCTTCCAATATAGCCATTTTTGGTGTGTGGCAATTCCACGTTTTCTGTGATTTGTTATCCAGTTTGCAACATGAATACGAAAAGTGTTTTAGCTCTTCAGTACTGAATAACCAACTATATTTTTAAACACCAAAAGTAATAAAAATGGAATATATTTACTTAACCTACAGACGAAACAATATTGCTGTAAGATACAGTAATTGTATATTATTTTGTGAAGCCTACATTTGATTTGGAAACAGAAATATGGACATATAAAACATTCACCTCACTAGCTGGAAGCAGTTTCAGACACCAAACATGAAACAATTTTTAAAAAATGAGACTACAGGATTCACTCTTTTAGCCTGTGGTTACCTGAAGATAGACAAGGCTGATATTGCCTGTTGCAAGATGATACCCAGCTGCCAAACCAATAGCATTTCCCTCATTTGCTGTTATTATGTGACAAGTTTCATTTTCATTCTGAGCCACATAAGCACAGAAATCTGCAACACAAGTTATAAGTTTGGTAACAATGCTGGCACAATAATAACACTGGAGATACACACTCACTGATCAAGTATGGCCCAGCAATAACATGAACTAATGTTCTACTATATGTGATGTAACCATCATACTCTCAGAAACAATTTTTACAACACATACACACCAAATACTGCCCTGACAACTTAGACTATCACACAAAAAGCAGTTTTGTTCCTTTGTGGCCGTGGACTAAGTGCAATGAAAATAAGTGTCATTATGTGGCAAAATGATGCTACTGTATGGGCTCAAATAACAGTGCCTTGTTTTAAAACAATACATTCCAGACCCTTTCTGACTCTGAACCATGTTTTATGGAATTTATTTGAGAAGGAACCTTTGTGACAAACAGGATACAACTGAACTACACAATGCATAAAAAGATGTGCAAGATGGTGAAAAAAAAATACACAGAAAGAAAATGAAAATGCATACTGCCAAATAAGTGTGTAGTAAGAATATATAACAATGATGTGTCTTGCAATTTGGAACACCTAGGACTGGCTCCTGTATTAAACAGAAACCTGCCTGAAATGTGAAAATTTAGACCACTTGTTATGCTGTTATAAATTGGTTTTATTGTACTTGTGACATACAGGTGACAGATATTTCCGTTTATTCTGAATGTTACCTTTAAGTAATGAGTCTGGAACACCACAGAAGAAATTTATACCAATATTACGTACAGCCCTGTAGAAGTCACCAGGATGCAGAAAATCTCGAACAAGTTCTGTCATTTGACCTGCATCTAGATTCTGCCTTATTTGCTCTTGCACCTGCTGCAAATGAATAGTGTTTTTTATTTCCCAATTTTCCATTCTTCTGTAAGAACTTTAAAAATTAATTCAGCAACCAACTAACTACACAGAATACAGTCCTCCTTGTAAGGCTAACAGTTGCTTACCTAGTAATTTTCTACCTTGTGTTCTCAAGATACCACCAATGGAACCTACACAGGATTGGATTGGATAGACCCAGTCCAATGAAGTGAGACACTTGAGATGTTTAAGGAAACTTATGCGAATGGCATAACTGAAACAGCAACAGACTTTGCTAGCACAAATGTTTAAAGCTAGGAAAGATGCTTGGCAATGAAGGATGATTCTGTTATTCCATAATCTGCAAGCCTGATAAAATGTCGAAAAAGGTTATATTTTGCTCATTTAGATATACGACTAACTAGGAGAAAGAAAGTATCTCCCCCTTTCTGCATGGAAACCTGAAACATGAGGAATATTCATGTGAATGTGTTACAAATTTTGAATGACGAAAAGAAATCCTGAAGATATGACATTTGTACTGCTCTTTCAAGAAAAGCAGGATATAATACATTTTGAAGGAAAACAGACCTTGATATTAATTCTTAGAGTCACACACTTATAGTGACCACAAATGTTTGCACAAGACTGACTATATGATACTGAACACACGTGCTGCTGCTTCAAGTTGAAATATTTTAAGTGTCTCTTTCATGACGATGCTTCCTCAGCCCACACATAAAAACCAATTTTATTACTTTGTAGTACCACAATTGTGTACACACAAAGTTGTGCCATGTTATTATGTTTGTAAAATTAACACAATAGAATAATTTCCATATGAGGTTCGTTAGCGTGTTTTAAAATCCATCCCCATACCAAATTTCATGAGACATTTCTTCTAAACAGGAATATGGGGTATAAACTTCAGGCAGCCCACACGTTGTTGCTTTGCATTCAAAACATAAGTAATTTTAACAAAACCTGCCCATAACCTTTTCAGAAGTGTACACCATTTCAGCACACCGTGCTTAAGTAATGTAATGTAACCAAATTCACAAATTCACACATCTACCATGATGCTATTATGAGGGGGTGCTGATAAGTCCTTAGCCCGACCTACTTCCCAATGTTGTAGGACGATATTGATAGCGTCGTTGGAAAAAGGGATCTGTTCATGTGCCGAATTGCAAGTCTTTTCTTGTTAGAGAGGCTGAAAGGAAGCATGTCAGGCTACGCGCGCGATTTCAACAACATGGAGACGCGAGCTGTCAAGTTTTTTTCTTCCTCTGCAAGGCAAGGCGCCTGAGGATACTCACGCCATTCTGACTGAAACATTAGGGGTACATGCACCATCGTATGCCACCGTCAAAAACTGGGTGGCCCACTTTAAACGTGGTGATTTTTCCACCTGTGATGTGCCTCGTCCTGGATGACCCAAAACAGTGCCCACCCCGGAGATTATTTATCAAATTCACAAGCTAATCTTGGAAGACCGCCTGGATTTCGGCTAAATCAATAGCTGAGCAACTGGGCATCTCATGTGAGCGGGTTGGGTCCATCATTCATGAAGATTTGGAAATGCGGAACCTCTCCGCGAAGTGGGTCCCGAAATGCCTGAATGCGGATCAAAAACGTCAACGGTGCAGTCGTCTGAGCAATTTTGGAATTTTTTTGGCGCGATCCAAATGATTTCCTGTAGCGATTGGTGTCCATGGACGAGACCTGGTTATATCACTATGACTCGGAGACAAAGCAATAATCAATGGAATGACAGCATAGCGGCTCACCCCGCCCCAAAAAATTCCGAGTGCAAAAATCCACTGGAAAAGTTCTCGCCTCGATTTTTTGGGATCAAGACGGCATCCTCCTCATTGATTATCTTCCAAAGGGCCAAACTATTAACGCGGAGTATTACTCATCTCTGCTGGTGCAATTGAAGGACATTTTGAAGGAAAGCGCCGCGGGAAGGTCACCAAGGAGGTCTTATTCTTGCACAATGCCCCGGCTCACCAGGCACTTGCAACCCAGAAGAAACCGGCAACCTGGGCTTCCAATGTCTTCATCACCCATCCTATTTTCCGGATCTGGCCCCATCGGACTACCACCTGTTCCCTGGACTGAAAAAACAATTGCAAGGTCGCCATTTTTCGTCCGACGCGGAGGTCAATGCTGCCGAAGACCCCTTGTTGGACGGACAACCTTCTGAATATATATATTTTTTGAGTGGCTTGCAAAAGTTAGAGCAACGGGCTAAGAAGTGTATTGAGCTTCGTGGGGAGTATGTTGAATAAATCCCGAGTTTGGTTGCTGTAGCTTGTTTCCTTCCTGGTCGGGCTAAGGACTTATCAGCACCCCCTCATACTAACAGTAAAGTGGGCAACCTCATGAGGTATGACACTTGTATCATGTTTCAGGAAAATTATTATTTATTGATTCAAACAATATTAGGTGCAAATACAAAAACAAAGATCTGGAAATAAAACAGAACTTTAAAGTTTACATGTAATGACTTCACTTGATGCCACTGATCACAAACAGGTTAAACTGTACTGCCTCACAACTTGCAACATTCTTAGCAGTGTCCACAAGATAACAGTAACTTCCTTCTTCAGCACTCCCCACCACTCACAATCTGTATGTTATATAATCTGAATAGTCAACATTGCACAATTAATTACTGAGAAACAAACAACAGTTTTATGTAACATACTGTCACAGATTTTGGCGCCCATTATTTGGGTATTCTTATTTAATACTTCAAAACTGGTAATGGTCACTTCAAAACCATACGATCACACTTCAGCATCATAAAGTTTGCAGCCACAAGCTACACAGCACAGGTGCAATACTCACACATGTGCCTAGCTTGAGTACCATTATGGAGCAGAGACCTTGCTGGGAAGCTGCCATTCATGCAGCTGGTCAGGAAATTTCCTGCAATTTGTACAACCTAAAGGTTCACTACCATGTTCACCAGCCTGCCATTTCATCCTGTCCTGAGTCAGTTAAAGTCAGTATACACTGTCATATCCTATTTCTGTCCCTACACTTCTTTTCAGCTTCCTTTTTTCATTGGTCTCATTATTCCTGTTTTTCAGTACCCATTTTTCTTTAAGGGTGACAGTCATTTGTACAAACATTTTAGTATCTAAGCTCAGCAGGAAGCATTTACTATGTTATACCACAAAAGATGTACAAAAGGGCCACATACTTCTGCCACTGGATTTAATTTGCTTTAGGCAGGCCTTACTTCATACACTTCCTAGCTTATTAAGAGTTTCCACTTGTGCTTTACATGTCTCAGTTTTATCTGCTTTTTCTTGTACATGTCAAATATTAGCAGTTCACATGTTATGATTCATGAGCTGTAAAACTGCAGACTGAGGACTTGTACATCCATCTGCCTCACACTATGCAACACAAGCTACAAATCTCCATAATTACTAGTCTGAACAAATATGTTTACATTCATAAAACAAATATTGTCTTTATATGGTTTTAAAGCTGAACCATCAGCACCACACACAATGAATACTGAAATTTAAATTATTTACAAGGATTTATAAACAAATTCACCCTGTTTGAAATTTTATGTCATTACATGGCAGGAGGGGAGAGTGGGAATACCAAGACAAAACAAGAAATAAAAGAAAAAACAGAAAAAGACACGGAACAACTGTAACTCACTAACAAAACAAGCAAGTGGTGGTGGAGATGAAAAAGTTGTCACACAACAGTAATTATTTTAGTTGTGGTAATGCACATGCAACACAGAACTAGAGATCTGGTATAAATTAAGCTGTAAATCAGCAATGTTTTTCAGATCTTCAGTTCAGAAACACTGACAGAAGTTCATATGACATGGTGCAAAATTCCCAACAAAGTTTAATATTTTGTATGGTACAAGTATACATGCAAAGACTATATTCCTTACTTCCACACAATGTTACACACTTGTTTACATAGCAACTGATAGTTTCAGACCTGAGAGCATATACAATGCATGCAGTGAAGCATGAGTCACTACCCTCAATTAACACAAAACATTTACCATTTCTTGCACATCCCCAGGATGTTTGGTGCTGATTGGGAGTTGGGCAATTCTTGTCTGAAGAACACCCAATAACGCACGTCTTGACAGAACAGGGAACATCATCTAATGTGGTCTCTGTTAAAATAGATTATCTGATTACAGAGGGTCCAAAAATACATTATTTGTTTATTGGGATGTTTAAGATAGGAAAGGCCAACCAATTCAATGACCTTTCTATTTAAGAGATTAGCAACTGCATTTAAGACCTTGGATTAGAGGATATAACAAAACAATCGGAGTGATATTAAGTATCTACAACAAGACCAATATGACGTTGGTGAACTTTGTGTTCTGATTTCAGTTTCAATTCAGCCTAAAAACTCTTATTACTTGTTTGGTGTTTGGTACAAAACCATACTTCCAACATGTCAATAATCAGTTTGTGGTACAACCAGGGAAGGAAATGCACCGGAATATCAACATTCAGATAGAAGAACTGTAAATTACTCTTCAATTAAAAGTTACAGTTTACATATTTATATATAAACTTATGTATGTATGTACATACGTATCTATATATCTATATATATACATACAAAAATTTTAACTGAAAAGTAAATTACAGTTCTGTTATCTGCTTGTTGAAGGAATGAAGGCAAAGCTCCAAGCGTTCTTAACCTTACCAGCTTCGCTCACTACCCTTGACACCTTTTAGAAAAGTCCCCAGTATCCAAAGGACAGGATGCTGGGTGAGATCCAGCAGTACGAGGGACACAATGATGACATACAGATCCCTGTCCAGGATAGGAATTAAATTCTCATTATTGTACACACTCTCAAGTTGCTGACTGCTATCCCCCACTGTAGTCCAAAGCCCGTTTCATAAATTTCCAACCAACCTGTAAGCACTAATACACGTGAATTCCACTTAACATCAACTTCGTTTAACTGCTGCTTCAATGACACATAATCAGTGCTCAGACTCTGTTACACAGTTTCACAGTAGCAGGTAGAAAATGTACACAACCAAGCCATGTGCTGTTGTTGAAAATAATCCAATAATCTGATCAACAAGGGTGTGGCTAGGTGGGGTCGAGTGTTGCAGCTGCCCCAGGCAGCACAATAAATACTTTAAATTTTAAAGCCAGTAGATTTTCTGTCCTCAAGAAATTTTAAATTACAGGGCAAAAATAAAAGGAAATTCAACAAATGATTGCAACTTCTTTAAGTTCATAATTTCTGTTAGGGGCTGTCACTGTGATTACTTGGTCTGTGTGCCAAAAAATATAGCTATGCCAACGTTAATCAAAGGCATTTCCCTCTTTAAGTAAACTGGACATTTTAATGCTTTTAAAATGTCTGCAAAGTGATGAAAAACAAGAAAACTGTTACCATGACATGAAATCATAATACAAAAATTAAATAACAAAAAACACTAAATATAAGCCCAGAAATTGATATAATATAGTCTAAGAATCAAATAACATTATGGTTAAATTTTTATTTTGTCAAAGGAGGGGAAGCAGATATACTTTAATCTGAAGAACTAAAAGAACACATATTGAGGATGTTCCAGAATAAGATGCTGAAGAATATATTTTGGCCTGTGAGAGAGTAAGTAAGACAGAACTGTAGAAAACAGCATAATAATCAGCTTCATAATTCATATTCCTTACAGAATATCATCAAGGTGATAAAATAAAGACAAATGAGAGGGGATGATATTAAAATAGATCTGCAAGATATAGAGTGGGAAGGCATGGACAGGATTAATCTGACTCAAGACAGAGACAAATTAGACTCTTGTGGATAAATGCTCCACAAAGTGCACAAAATTTGGCTACCTGTGAACTATCAGCTTTTAAAGAAAGAACCTGCTCCATGTAGCTAACCTAAAAGGAAATGCATATAGTATCTTGAGATTACAGCCACTATTGTGTCCTGCCCAGTACCATAGACTTCCCATCCAGGAACTCTTTCTTACAGTAAATGGCTGGAATGAGAAGCTAACCACTAAGTCCCATCTATTACCAAACATTATACATATGGGAAAATCCACATATGGTGCTTGGGCACAGAACATACACTATTCTCTTAAAATAATTTTAGCATGTAAAACATTAAATATTTCTGGTAATCACAATGGATGGAGGCTTCTGCTCTAATGAAATGTATGACAAGAAAAACAAATGCCAAACCTGGACAGTTACTCAACACACCATATGTCTAAATTATGCACACACCTGCACATGTGCTACTTGTGTTAAGCACTTACACTCACCCACGCCCACCTAAGACAATATTAGGTGAGCTTCTCACTACTTAATTTCCTCCAGTCCTCTTTTACTATTTACTTACTTACGTACCTACACTAACCCAAAATATCTTCTTCCTCGGCAGATAAGTGCTGTTATTTTTCAGTTTCCAATTTAATATAAAGCTTATAAATTATAAAACAAGACAGCCATTACATACATATCATCCTGTAGGAAATGAAATGATAACATTATGACCCCCAAGTTATGAGTGATAATGACAAAATGAAGAACTTTTTGGAATACAATTCAGGAGAAATGAGACAGTCCTCAAGTGCAACATTATCAGTCCAAGTTTCACATGTAATAACCCTGGCTCAAATCTTGGCAGTCACTTTTAACAGGCACATATCTACCCCAAAATGCACCATGGTCTATAGAGTCCAAGTCCAGACCACTAATGAAGTTTGGGTGGAGGGCAAGTACTAATCAATCAAGTGCTTGCAATGAGGTTAAGACACCCTTCACTACTATTAACTCCATGCAGCAGAGTCCTTCCTGTGAAGCTAATGGTTGCTCACTTCTTCACAAATATACTACACTTACCAAAATATAATACTACATGTATTAGTGTCTAAAAATAATGAAATTAATGTAATATGGAAGATAATGTAAGAGAAAACTAACTGGTAGAGGTTGGATTAAACTGGCTCTTGTGAACATAGTAAAAAAAATTCAGGTTTCATAA
>Ga0136643_10013080_pt1 | contig 12397 bp, 5 predicted proteins | sample TergutLab28metaG_FD_96883 | JGI IMG/M metagenome (GOLD analysis project Ga0136643, IMG submission 96883) | Labiotermes labralis P1 segment gut microbial communities from Petit-Saut dam, French Guiana - Lab288 P1 (version 3) (version 3) | ecosystem: Host-associated > Arthropoda: Insects >...
ATATATATATATATATATATATATATATATATATATATATATATATATATATATATATTTGCTTCAGTCCGTCATCATCTCTCCCAACTTCAGACACTATAACGTGCAGTAATTACGACACTGGAAATTTTGATTCGCTCGAAATGTAAACAAAACAAGAAAGTCCCTACAAACCGTGCATCAGAAGGCGAAAAGTCTCAAACATCCAGGTGCTCTACTAACAACAACCTGGTAATTAAGATTCCCAACTACAATTCCGATAAGCAATTTTAACCATTTCACATTCAACCTTCCAATGAAGTTTCTAGGCTCTCTTGTGGCACACAATTCCCCCGTAACATCTTTAACAACTTACTATACAAAATTACTCCTAACAGTTTTCAGTTGTGATAGGAAACACCCAGTGCCCAAGCCGCATCGGAACGCTGATACCTGAATATTGCAACTTATGTTTCTAACATTTTGGAAGTAAGTGCTTGTTCAGAGGCGGTACTCTCCTCTGTGGAGACACTGATATGTAGGGCTAAAACCATTCAGAGTTAAACACTTTCTTCATCTCCAGGAACAGCAATGGCCGTCCTGGAGTGTGTTGGGCTATTGTTTCTGAAAAGCAGGATTTGCGTTCACCGACTTTCAAACAGTTACAGTTTGCTTTCCTTTCGAGAAAAATCCATCTCAAATTGTTCAACGGGCCTAGGAATTTTTGCAGTGAGGGCAAAGATCTTAAAGCAAACACAGCATATGTAGTAAATAAATATGTCTTAATTTCCTATAATGTATGTTTCAAGGAAGACTTGATTTCTCTGCGAATGTGAATACATACTTTCTCATTATTTCCATGTAATTCGCAATTTTAGGGTATAACTTCAAAGTACACGGTTCTCTGCACACAATAGATCTGTTCATGAAATTAGCTCCAGAATGGTTGATCCGATTAAAGATCTTTCGTAAGCAAACATGGTCTCCAACACCTCCACTTCAATCCCTCTTCGGATCTCTTACTTTTGTCGTTTAATTACATTCATGCGAACTCGAATTTTGTTGCAACTACCACGTGAGTGAGATAAAGGCAACATAAATTTCTGGGACTAATTGAAAACTAAATGGAGCCCTCACTCCTCATAGTCTTGAATTAAAAGTGGACGTAGAGCATATTAAGAATTTACATAGAAGAGGTATGACATAGAATCTGAAAAAGCGCCAGCATTTTGAGGGTCACCTACAATGTAGGGTCCCACGCAGCCGCATAAACTGCGATAACCTCAAACCGCCCTAGGTTTAGGACAAAATGTAGATTTTTCAAACTATCTGCTGATAATGTACTGTGTTGCTTTGTAATTACGTCTAGCAGTGCAGAATGGAACAAAAAGTTTTGAGCAAACTGTCAGTCCACTATCTGATCAGTTGACATTGGTGTAGCACGTTAGATAGAACACTGCAGCAGCTGCAGTATAAATAATTTGAAGCCCTGCTAGTCACACTGTGCAGTTCAATAATGAAATTACACAAATATTACACACACATGACAATCTTCGCCCGAAGTTCCACGAATAAAGATAAAACTTGGCCCGTAGTAGCTAATAAACCTCCAAATGTTAGACAGAATACTTTACTGTGAGCCATCTTTCTGGTACACACTTCTGAAGAGACAATAATTTGTAAAAGAGACTAGTGTGAATTTATGACTTGCATCCAAAACTTCAATACAGCTTTTTGTTGGTAAATTCGTGTCAATACACGTTGCTGTGGGTGAAAACAATGTGAGGAGATTTTGTTTTCAACAGGCTCGCTAATTATGGTTTGTTCCTACGCACTGATGGTTCTACTAGTGAAGAAAAGTCATCATATTCATCCTCCAAGCAGCACATTGATAATTTACAATAAGAAAATCATGAACAACGTTGAACACAACCAATGCGTTTGTCCTTGCTGCAGGTTTGCAGAAAGGAATTCTTCTTTGAATGAGCTGCTGTTATCGCACACAAATCAGCAGCTGACTGCACTGAGTCGCTTCAGTGGTTTCAACCAAATACCACGTTGGATAGGCACGTGCTTCACATCTCCCCGTAAACTCTTTTAAGAATATCTGAAGATATCTTAAATTCATGAATCGCACACGAAAGTTGTATTTCTGCAATATTCTACACATGTTGTTTTGCAAACACCAGCTTTATCATTTCTATGGAACCAGGATTTATCAAGGTTTATCCAGCCGTGTATTACGTCTTGTGCTGGGCAGTTAAATAATTCACCGTCTAAGATAATCCTAGGTCAGATATTTTAGTTGAAAACATTATTTTCGGTAAAGAACCACACGAATCAAACCGAACATTCCTTACTCGAAATCACAAATACCATCTTCAGTATTTTCAGGATGAATTTTATTCCGTTTGTTTACGTAGCTGCGCACGTTTCAAACAGCCATTTTTACACAGACAGCATCACATTTCTTGGTGTTGGGGTCCCCTTACGCCCAGGGGTAAAAGTAAAATTAAATTGAGTGTAATTCTCAGCATACTTTTCTTTCTCGGAGGGCGTACTGAATAATTAATTAAACTGAGGGTACAATTAATTCTCCTTAAACCTTGCTTTGTTGCCGAGATGCAATGTTGCTGATTTCTGCAGTTCGCAGAGGTGGGCTAAATTATTTTGTTTGTGATGGATTCCAATAAGGCTCTCTGCGGAAAATCGTGAGACAACAGGGGTTTTGTTCCACTTTTCGAAATATGAAGAATATTACCATTGGTATATATATATATACATACATTACTTTTCATCACTTGAGGTAACATGATAAATATGCAGAATGGGGGAGGGGATTGCAGACCCCAAGCTTCCCGGAGAATGAGGATGTTAACCACCCACCCCCATCTAGCGCCGAGGTTAAAGAAACAGTATTCTCCGTTCCGTGTCCTCATGGCATGGTTTAGGAAAAAACTTACCTTTTTACCTTTCACACAGTAGGCTATACGTACTACCAGTGCTGTATATAAGTAAATTACATATGTGTATAATACAGGCTTCCATTCTGATTTCACATGTTACTTAAACATATTATCTTTCTACATAATTATAGATAATGGGGGTTTAAGACTTTAAATACTACACAAATATTGGTCAGGTAACGCATGTATAAATGATGACGGTATCTTTTTTCGTTGACAGTAAATTTGCTGTGCTTACATTGTTCTTTGTCTCGCATGCTGTTAGAATATTCATTACATGTAAGCTACTTGTTGATTTTCGACCTTCTAATAACACATAGTGTATTAAAAAACTCCGTAATATGAAGCAAACATTTAAGAAAACTGCCGAAAAAAAGAGACACCACATGAACGTGTAGCAAAATACCTACAAAACGAAGAAAAATACATCTATTAACATTATTGTTTGTATGAATTGGAAAAGACGACCGTTATTCAGAATTCTACAGATGAACATCTTGGTCCAGATCGCGGAACACCAACATTCAAGAAAGTACACTTCGGAAATTACTGAAGTGTATACGTGGGACTGTCGGAAAGTGATACATCCGCTCAAGTATTCCGCGCAAGTGGTGTCTTGTTCAGTGTGTCTTCAGCTTCAGTTTGCCACGCGGTAAGGTTTAGTAGATAGTGATTTGCTTTGTATTCTGTTCAAAATGTATCACTCGTTGCAATCGTGTAGGAGCGCATCAAACAACAAGCTGTTACTGAGTTCTTGAAGCACAAAAATAAAACTCCTATCAAAATTCATTGGCGATTATTAGCTTCCTAGGGTGAAGATACAGTGGACGCAAGTACTGCGCGTCGTTCGGTGAGCAAATCAAGGGACTGTGGCGGAAATGTAGACCTGAACGACTAGCCGTGGCCTGGAAAGCCACGACTTGGACGTGGAGGAAATGACGACGATGACGAGGACGATACACGACGAATTTGTTCATGAAAATATACGAACTTCTCAGACAGCCATAGCAGAAAAATTTTAACACTGGTATAGGTAGAATAAATGTGAATATTGCACGTTTGTTTAACACGAAAAAGTGTGCTCGACTGTAATGCTTCTCAGCATTCTCAGTAACTTAATGGGCTTTAACTTTACCAACTGAGGCCTACATGTTACATATATTAAGGAACGGGACTAACCAGGGTACCATACATGCAGCAAGCCACATAAAATGTCATTTGGTTCGCATGCAAGTGTCAGACACTGACAGACAATTTGCGTTGTCATCAGACTGGTAGCCAGACAGGCATGCTTTGGCATGCCCGAAAGAACTGGAATTATCTACACAGCATTTCCCAATTGTTTTGTGTGAAGAATGTGCGTGATTATAGACGGTGTATTTCGGGAAATGCGTTCAATTATACATTTCAAGTTTCTAACACCTTCCAAGGCTCCTTATGGGCTTCAGCGTAAGAACACACGAATTAGTGGATCTAATATAGAGCCTCTTGTTTAATTCTAATCCAGAATGATCACACTTAGTTCATAGATATATAAAGTTTAAACGTATAATAAATACTTTCGTCATCACCACTTCATCGGCCAGTGTACTGGGAGCAACAAGTTCCGGAATAAAAGCAGTTATGAAGAGTGTGCTATTACAGCCTCCAGATTTTCAATATTCATGAATGCCTTCCTTTGATATTATATCATGATCAACATAAAAAAGTCGCAAGAGGGTACAAGCAGACAAGCACAAGGAACGCATGGCCATAAAGCTTCTCCTTCACTTCAAAAACAAGGTTTAATAACTAAATTTATTATGTTTAGAAGGAAAGGGAAAATTTGCTGCATTTCATAAGATCATACATTATACGATTTAAAAAAAAAAGCAATTTGTTTGTTGGACTTATGGAAAAAGTGTGTTGAGCAAAAAATGTGTTTTTTTTTCCCTGTAACATTCAATGTAAAACATTCTTCACTTCGATAAATTTAGCGAGTAACAAGCGAAATTCCTTCAGCAAAGCATGTATAACTTAACGTAGTCTCCATTACAAGTTTACGGTTTCAGTCATAAATGCTCTCTCTATTTGGACTTTGTCCCTCATCCGTGTTTGAAATAAAAATTAGACACCACGTTCCGGCGACAGGATCGGCTCCAATCCTCAGGCAGAAGATCAAAAGAAACACCTACGCAGCCCGACTGATAGGCAAAGCTATTCATTCTCAAATCATAACCAGCCCACATACCCTCACGTATCAACACATATACGCCTAAAATCTGGTAAAATAAATAGGAAATAGTGCAATATTTTTACGATGACATTTATCATTTCTTCTATAATTTAATCATACATTACGCCAGGGCTGAACAACACGAGGCCTGCCGGCCGCAACCGGCCCTTAAGGAAAATACTTGCGGCTTTCAGTCACCTGAATAGCTTCAGTAATACAGCTTAACAAACACAACACAACAGATCTACAGAACATAATATGGCAACTTCATTAGCAGAGAACATTTTTATGAACTATAACTCATCACTTTTAAGGCAACACACAGTAAACCAATCACTTGTTGTGTTTTACCGAGTTTAGTAAAGGTTACTACCTTGCCATTCAACCGTACTTTTAGCTAACGAATACCTCGTAAATAACGACATTCTACTTACTTCAACATCCCCCACCCCCCCACGCCTTCCGCTTTCCGATGTACCCTATGTATACACAAGTGCGGTATGGGTGTGAAACGTGGTCACTCACATTGAGGTAGGAACGTAGGCTAGGGGTGTTTGAGAATAGGGTGCTGAGGAGGGGAATAGAGAAAACTACATAATGAGGAGCCCAATGATCTGTACTTCTCGCCCATTATTGTTCGGGTGATTAAATCGAGAAGAATGAGATGGGTGGGGCATGTAGCACTTGTGGGCGAGAGGCGAGGCGTATACAGGATTTTGGTGGGAAACCCTGAGGGAAAGAGACCACTTGGAAGACTGAGGCGTAGATGGGAGGATAATAATCAGATGGATTTTCAGGAAGTGGGATGTACTGGTATGGACTGGATCGAGCTTGCTTAGGATAGGGACAGGTGGCGGGCACTTGTGAATGCGGTAATGAACCTTCGGGTTCCATAAAATGCGTGGAATTTCTTGAGTTTCTGAGAACTTCTCAAGAAGAACTCTTCTCCATGTAGTAAGTAAGTAATGCATAAGTGCGGCCCACAGAAGAGTGCTTAACGAATTACATGGAACTCCTGTGGGCTAAAGCTTGCCAGCCCTGCATTACACCTTTATATAGTATAGGGCGATGCGAGTTGTTCAGATGTAGAGAATGACAGTTGAAGAATAAAAGACCAACTTGTTGCCACTTGCTATTTTATTTCACTTCTTATGTGCTCAACATGTTTCGGACATTAATATGTCCATCATCAGGAGCTTGCGACTATTCTGTTGAATCACCACATTGGTCGTATTGCAGGCTGAAGCTGTGCTTCAGCCTGCAACATGGATACCACTCCAACCCAACCACACCAAATCTCCAACACATATCGAACCAAGAACAATACGACCAATGTGGTGATTCAACAGAATAGTCGCAAGTTCCTGATGATGGACATATTAATGTCCGAAAAATGTTGAGCACATAAGAAGTGAAAAAAAATAGCAAGTGACATCAAGTTGGTCTTTTATTCTTCAACTATAACAATGATGCACGGTCCAATAAACATAAGTAGAGAATGACGTCGCCTCACAGCGGCCTGGCTGAGTAGATCTTTCTGCAATCTTCTGTCAGAATGCGATCCGATCCCGGACGCGAAACGTGACGATTTAGTTTTCATTTTAAGCATTTACGAGGGCAAAGTCACAACAGTAAATGATTCCATATGCTTTCGATTTCGTACAGAACAACAAGCCGAAGGAAAAAAATAACGAGCCTAAAAGCGACGTTTTCTGTAACTTGTCGTTACAAAGGTGTGTGGCATAATGATGACGAATGCCTTCTTCGACGCATGCTGGAACAACCTCCTTGATCATTTACTCTCCGAAAAAAAAATTACAACAAGTCAACATATCTGAGGACAGTGATGTGCCTACAGGCGTTCCTAGCTGCCCTGTCGTGAGCTAACTCGTTGTGCGAGTACCTCAAATCTCGCACACAACGTTCGTGTTTCAACGTGCCAATTTGGGATACCGACTGTGACAGCTGCTACGTGCAAAGGATGAGTTCTGCTCTTACTTCTTGTCCTTCACTTTCATTACAGACTTAATTCGTGACGACAGCAATTAAAGTCAAAGTAAAGTAAATTTAAACTTTTCAATGTAATTAGGCGGCGTTTAATTGGATATAATCCGAAGAACAACAATGGCTATACTTAAGGCTTGTTATGTTTTGTGACTGCCGATCCCAGTGGCCGCGCGTCCTAAGGCGTGGGTCTGCGGCCTTGCAGTTGTTTGGATTGCGGATTCGAAACCCACCGGGGGCACGGATGTTTGTCTCTTGTGAGTGTTGCATGTTGTCAAGCACAGGTCTCTGCGACGGGCCGATCCCTCGTCTGGAGGAGTCCCACCGAGTGTGGTGTGCCTGGGTGTGATTGTGAAGCCTCGACAGTGGGGAGGCTTAGGTTCACTAGGGGCTGTTGTTCCATGGGGAGAAAAGCGTTTTTAACATTCTCGCTTGCCATGCAGTTTGACTAAAAGTTAAAAATAAAGGATCACTGGGACTCATAGCATATACATGTTAGTGACAGAAAAACAAGAAATTTTGGCTCATGACAGATGTATGAGGAACGGAGGTCGCATAAATGTCCTCGAAAATAATGAAAGCTGCCCGCGACGCACACACACGAGCTTGGTCTTTGCAGATATTCCGGAAGGTTAAGAATTAGCCACTTTACTGCACGTGTTGCGAGGCGAAACATTTATGTTTCGCATGTTTATTTTCAGGCGAAGCTTTATTTTAATGTAGTCAGAATTAGCGAAGAGTATCTGACACAGATCTTAAGAGAAACTGAGTAAGTTTTGCCAAAGTGTTCTTGCAAGACGGGAAAACATTCCAGTGAAAAACGCGTATCATAAACACGTGACAGGCCTAGACTACTCTATTGTTTACAGAAACATTTTATATAACTGGTGTTAAATTTGGTGGAAATTCAGTGTTATCCAAAACATATCGCTTAACATGAATGACATATTTAGGCAGGAGAAAACGACAAAGAAAAACGCAGACGTAAGGCTACCTACCTCACATAATAAATAGTACTACTTTAAGATCCACTTTAATATTATTCTCCCACCTGAACGCTCTTCAAGCGGTACCTTCACTTCAGATTCTTAGGCTGAACACTTTGTGAATTACTCACTTCCCTAATGCATTATCTATCTCATTCGCCTCGACTTTCATCATCCTAACAATATTGTGTGAAGGACAGAGAATCATATCTTATTTATACACGACTAGCTTTTTCTCATATTTACGAGGGTTAATCTAGATCGTCACAAACTTAACATGAAAAGTCGCAGATCCTAAGTTAATTTAGAACAAAAATATATATATATATATATATAATTTTTAATATCCTGATAACTGAAAGAATGTTTTGATGTCGACAGATTTAACTCCACGATAAAGACTGATATTCAGGCATAAAGGTGACTGAATCGAATTCATTCGCGACAATATACTAAACACATAATATAACCAAATCTTATTAAAGCTAAACCTAAAACTGAATCCCAATTTTAGCAGAGACATATCCACTACTTCGGAAGCACCACCGTTGTATACCTCATTACCGGAACCTTGTTGTCATTAACGGCATACATAACAAATATCAAGTTGCTCCAACACACGCCATAAAGTCATACTGGAGTCAGAATACAGCTGCGCTCATTCTTAACCTGGGCACTGGGTGGAGTGAGTGGTCAGTTTCACGCCCAGGTCGCTTCATTCCAAGGATGCCGAAAGAAAATGATGTGAGTTGATACAACGCCGATCTGGATATTTCGGAGAAAAGGAAAATCTCGTGCCCCCGCCGGAAACCGAGCCAGTCCGTAGCCTAACTGCTATACTGTGATATCCGGCAACACGGTGTAAACAGTTCCTGTGACATTCAATGGACAGGTGCATCAAAGTTCAAATACCACTGTTACTTGTACTCTCTCAGTAGTGGCCGCTTACTGGCTCACCGTCCACAACATTTCGGTAACTACGAACAGCAAGCAGGTCGCAGCACAGACGAAAAATATCTTTGTACTGGCGGGGGCTAGGAATCATTGCTGAAGAGTAACATATGGTAAATTTGTCAGTATTGTCATAACGATCATAAGGCATCAAATCCACTTCCCTGACTCTTTATAGACTGAGATTAACCAAAATCATAATTTAAGATTCTCTTCGTACCACGCAGTAAACACACTTCGTCTCGGTTATAAGAATTGATCAGTTAATACTGAAACAAAGACCGTTTTTCTTGATACACTTACAAAACGTATGAAGACAATATGCAGACGACAGAATTTATGAATGTTAAATCTGGTGGAACATAAAGTGACCAGTGAGTGGGCTTGAAAGAGTTAGGTCGTGATGTAGGAGAGGCTGTAGACAATGGGAGAAATGTAACTCTGGTGCACAGATATGCCTGGAGCAGAGATCCTTCAAGCCCGTTTGATCTTGGTTTACAAGACCTTATTCACGTACTCTGTGATTACTCAAGAACACGGTCAGAGATACGAGTCCCGCGACTAAAACACCAAGAATGTGGCATTGTATTGTCTGGTCAGGGCTCTAACATCCTAAGTAAAGGTGACAGTTGAGTACCGAGCAACGGTAGAATGGTGATTAGCAGAGGTGAAAGGCCTGTACAGGGCCCCTTCTTCTAACAGGAATCCTATGAACTCACCAGCGATTTATCTCGAGGTTCCGAGACAATAGGCCAGCAACCTAACTGCCTGCGTTACAGCACAGCTTTGTTCATAAATTTCCCATTAGAATGACAGATTTCATCGTTACTGCATTAACACCCAACTCCACAATCGATCTATCACTTTCTTCGGTTAAAGGCTAATTTTATGGAACACATGCAACATTACGTTTACACACCTCTAAAACCAGTCTCCACTGGACACGATCTTCAGCCAGTTCCACTTGCCTTGTATTCTCATAATCTTCTTAACTAAAATCCGACATAATGTTATCCCCTCCGCGGTCTTCTATGTGATCAGTTTCTGGGAGGTTTCCTTATCGAAATTCTGCATACACTTGTTTCCCTGCCTAGTAAAGTGCAAAGACCACTGCAGAATTCCAACACTTCAGGAACCCTTTTAAAAGTACGCATCCCGTTGCGTGTTGTACTACAAAAAATAAATAAATTACCATTGAATACAACTTTTTATAAAATATGTTTCGACCTCCCGATGTCTTCATCAGGCTAGCTTTAGAATGTTTTATGAGGAATATACCAACTGCATTACTGGAAATGGGATCTCATTTCTTACATAACATGTTCAAAATTTCTGACTTTCTTTTTAATACATTCTTACTTTTTAACGACGCTAAAAAATAAAAAGATGAGTCGTATAAAACAGTTAAAATTTAGAGGTGGCAGGCGTCAGCGAGGACTCATTTCCAGTAATGCATGCAATTAATACTTTTTTTTAATGCTCTAAAGCTAGCCTGCTGATGACCTCGCGTGGTCGAAATATGTAGCAATATTGATATTTTTTAAAAAGTTGTTGTGTTCGACGGCCATTTGTTTATTTCCTTCTTTATTTCAGAAACTCAACAGACTACCAACTGACCCATACAAAACCACATAATCTGTTGCATCCTAACTTGCACATCTTTGTGTTTAATTTTCTTGAACATCTTCTTTCAAACACTTGTAGTTCATGCCCCTTCCTCAAAGAGACATCTTAAGATTTCCGTCTTCTGGGGCATGAAACTGTGTGGATTGACTGCACGCCGTTCTATCGGCACGGCTGTGAGAACCTCAAATCTCGTGCGTGAGACCTCTGACACTCACATAAAATAAACCGCACAATTAGTGTTACTACAGATAAAGAGGGACTGACATTACAGGTCAGATCAACGTGATGGCAAACTTTGGTACTTACATTTACTTGACCTCCTGTTGGGCGGCAAGGGGGTTTTGGGAGGCTTGGAAGTTAGCACTGTGCTTGCCGCAACGTCTTGCTGAGACGATGAACAGCCGCTGTTGGCATTGTGCTTGGGTCTGGCCCTCAGGTTCGATAATTTTAACGAAGAAAACATGTCTGGTGCAGAGTTTACCACTGTCTTATTTTAAAAGCAACATCGAAACAGCTGTTCCATGTCGTTTATCATTCGAGCTATTTTCAACACTGTTTCTGCGACGTTTCATTTTGTTTTCAATGAATCGAACAGAGAAAATGATCGTTATTTGGGCTCAGTTAGTTACGTATATTCACAGCTACGAACGTCATGTCATGACAGCGTGTCTCCCTCTGTGTCGTATCACTCACAACAGCAGAGAGCAACATACGAGTTCTCTTTCGGTAGAACGAAGCACAAACTGTCTGGCACAATGTCAAAAAAAATTGAGTTATTCAGGTTTAGAACGTGACACATTTCCAACTGAACACAACATAATTACAGCACAGGTACCTAAGTAAGAAATAATTTGGATCAACGAACTCGGAACTGTTGAGCAACCCTGCTCAAATTTTTTTGCAGTTCTTCCACGAGATGGCATATTTAAAACAGTTAAATACGTCAGGGCACACCAAGTGTAGTCCCATGCGTATCACAGGCATATTAACACAATAAAAAATAATAAAGGACATGAATGACGAATGCGAAATAAGTTTATAGCAAACTTCTTATTCTAAAATGACGAGAGATGTAGCAAGTACGACACCCGTAAAAATATAAAGGTAATGAGGCATTCATCAACACACAACAGGAGAATAAAAGCAAAGACCAAACAGACGACAAAAGAGGTATAAATATTACACTTCACACATTGATCTGAAACTTACAGCTAATTTTATCTGCCAGTTTCCGACATATAGGATGATTTTGATACATGCAAACTTTATGCCTTTAATCAGGCAATGGATAAAGTCAAATGAAGTACAACAAACATAATATACCACTTTTTCCTCAATATTAGAAAGACAGGAAAGACTTTTTAGATATTACGAATAATAGAGTGTAACTGGAAAAATGTATCACTGAAGACACCAACCAAATAGATCACATATTAGTGTCCAAGAGGTGGGTCACAGATATTGAAAACATTAGAACATACAGAGGAGCTAATTCAGACTCGGACCATTTTTTAGTAGGAGCAAGACTTAAACAGAAAATAGCCCTTATTACAAGAAATAGAATTGAAAACCGGAAAAGATGGAACATAGATAAACTTGATGAAACAGAGGTCCAACATCACTATCAGCAAGAGATACAAAAGGAGCTCCAAGGGAAACCACCATCAAAC
>Ga0136643_10013081_pt1 | contig 12396 bp, 11 predicted proteins | sample TergutLab28metaG_FD_96883 | JGI IMG/M metagenome (GOLD analysis project Ga0136643, IMG submission 96883) | Labiotermes labralis P1 segment gut microbial communities from Petit-Saut dam, French Guiana - Lab288 P1 (version 3) (version 3) | ecosystem: Host-associated > Arthropoda: Insects >...
AGTAATTCCGATAAAATCAAAAAAACGCGCTTTCACTTCCTCCGGAAATTGATTTTTAATCACTGCGCCGATAAACAATCTGCCCAACACCGCACCGCTTCCTTCGTCGCCGAGAATAAATCCGCCCGGCGAAACATTTGCCGTGATTTTCTCGCCGTCGTAGTAGCACGAATTCGAGCCTGTTCCAATAATACAAGCAATTCCGGGTTTGTTGCCAAACATTCCGATTGCTGCGCCGAGCATATCGCTTCCAACTTCGATTTTACTCGTGTCGAGGCTCAAAGCATCGGCAATCGCCAAGCGAACTGTCTCAATTTTTTCGGGCAAAGCACAGCCTGCGCCGTAAAAATGCACCGAATCAATCGTGTAACCTGCCATTTCGGGCGTTAAAACTTCTTTCAATTCCGCGCTAATATCTGCTGTGTCGCGAAAAATGGGGTTTGCACCCTTTGAGAATACTCTTTTTACTAAACCTTCTGCGCCAACCAAACACCAATCTACTTTGGTTGAGCCGCCATCTGCTATTAATCTCATATTTTTATATTTTTATATTTTTATTTTTTACGTTCAAAGATATTTGTTGTCCAAAACTGTGGCATAATCCTCGCCACCATCAAACCCATACGATTTTGTGAGTAGAATATAAGATAGAAAGAATGACAATGACCTATTTCATCACATTCAATATTTAAAATCCAAACCTTTCTTTCTCTCGTAGGGTTATAGATATTAGAAAGTGTTTCCGTTGGTTCAATCCAAAATTTTCCCTCAAACGAGCGTTCCTCGACAATATAATCGTACCAAAGCATAGTGCCATCGGGTCGAAATTCAAAATAACCAGTTGGCTCATACGGATGAATATGGGGCAAACGGTCTGGTACACGATGTATTTCCACTTGTTCCCATTTCCCTAAAAATAGTTATATGTGGATTGTCATAACTTTTTGTTTTGTCCGAGCAGGAAGTTAATCCTACTGCCAAGAATAACAAAATCGCCGTGAATTTTAAAACATTTGCTTTCATATTTACCTCCGTTTTTTATTGATTAAATTTTAAGATATAGTTTTTTTGAGTTCCCTTAGTAGCAAAATTCACTCTAATTTCTTCCCCTTATTCCCTTATTTATCGTTGAGAATAAGGGAATAAGGTTGTTTTTTAAATTCATTTTGCTACTAAGGGTTTTTCAAATAAAAATTTCAAACAGGCTCTCGCGTTATATTTTAATATAAATCTGCTTTTTGTACAAAATATTCGCAATAATCCAGTTAAAACCGACAAAGAGCAAGGCGTAAACCAACGAAGTGAAATACAATCCAAACCAAGGCTCAAAAATCGGCTGCAAACCTTTAATATAAATCACGCCTTTGAGTGTAAGAATCGTGTCGCCAAACGGAACGCGAATATTGCCGAGCAAAATAGTAAAAATTGCCGCTGCAACGTACATAAACAACGGATTGATACCAAACGATTCGAAAAACACGCTCCAACGCTTGTGTCCTTTTACATCGATAATCCAAATCAGAAGTGCGAGCAAAGTCGCTCCCATTCCGCAAGTGGTAAGTACAAAAGTGGGCGACCAAATTAGTTTGTTTATCGGACAGCCGTAGCTCAACAAAAGACCTGCAAAAGTCATAATTGAACCAACAATGAAAAGTTGCTGAATGCGCACAAAATTATCTTTTGTATTCATAATAATTTTTCCGCACATAAAACCAATCATCACGTGAACAGCTGCCGGAATGGTACTCAACAATCCTTCCGGGTCGAGAATTCTGCTTCCGCCCCACATATGATTTAGTCCCAAAACCGTTCTGTCAACAATAGAAAGAACGCTGTATTCGCTATACTCAAATCCGTTGCCGAGAACGAGCAAAAGGAAATATCCGAAAAGCGTTATACCGATAATATACGGAATGTATTTGTGCTTCACCAAGATACCCACAATCGCCGTGATGCCGTAAGTGAGTGCCAAACGTTGCATTACGCCGAGAATGCGGAGATTTTCAAAATTTGTTGCCGCTTGGAAAAAACGTGCGAAAAATCCGAGTTCCTCAGCCGCAAGTCGATTGTACGTTCGGAGTGTAAGCGAAAACCACGCAATTCCCATTCCGATTAGGAAAATAACCACAACACGTTTCATTATTTTCAAAAACGTGTCTTTACTCCACTGAAAATTATATTTTTTCAACGAGATGTAGGTCGAAATTCCCATAATGAACATAAAAAACGGGAAAATCAAATCCGTCGGCGTCAGTCCGTGCCATTCGGCGTGTCCTAACGGTGCGTAAAGCGTTCCCCACGAGCCGGGATTATTTACCAAAATCATTCCGGCAATGGTAATTCCTCGCAAAATATCAAGCGAGAGAAGTCTGCTGCTTGTATTTGTCATAATATTAAAATTTTAAAGCCCCCTAAATCCCCCGCAGGGGGACTTTTTAAAAAGTGCAAAAAATCAAAGATTGTAAAAAAACGAAAAACCTTGACTTTTTGCATTTCCCCAAAAAGTCCCCCTGTGGAGGATTTAGGGGGCTGATTTTTTACTGATACAACCAATATTGCTTCGACATTTGTCTGAAAGGCTCTACGTCGCGAGTCCAGAAATCTCTGATATCATCTACGCGATGATTTTTCGAGAAATTGCGACGTACCGAACTGCAACCTGCAACTTGGTCGAACATTCTGAAACGACGCTCGTTGGCGTGGTCAAACACTTTGTGGTCGGGATACAAAATGGCGAGTTCTTGCATAACATAAAATTGTACAAGCGAAAGATTAGCCGCATTGAAATCCATAATATGAACTTGTACGCCTTGAATTACTTCGCCTACCCAAGCCCGATAAAACGGTTTGAAAAACTTCGGGCGGAAATGCAATCCGGGCAAATTCAGCGCGTTCATTCTTTCGGCTAAATCAAAAGCGTCAATCCACGGAGCAGCAAATACTTCAAAAGGCGTCAAATAACCAATGCCGATTGAAATATAACTGAGTTCACCCAAAATCCCCGAAACAGGATACATCAGTGCCGAAATCGGGTGCGGAATGTGCGGCGATGCCGAAATCCACTGCAAACCTGTGTCTTCGTACAACATATCGCGCGTCCAACCTTTCATCGGAACAACGTGCAAGTCAGCCTGAACGCCATTTGCCAACATTCTTTCGCCGTTCAAAAGCAACGCCGCTTCGCCCGGAGTTAATCCATAAATGTAAGGAATCGGGAACTGACTTACGAACGAAATATATCCGGGTGCAACCAATCCGCCTTCAATTTTGTGTCCGCCAAGCGGATTTGGGCGGTCAAGAACAACGAATTTGATGCCGTTTTCGGCAGCCGCCTCCATACACAAACCCAGTGTGCTGATGTAAGTGTACGAGCGACAACCAATATCCTGAATGTCGTACACCAACACATCGATGCCAACCAACATTTCGGGCGTTGGTTTTTTGTAACGACCGTGAAGCGAGAAAATTTTCACGCCTGTAATCGGGTCAATCGCATCTTGTACGTCGTCGCCCGCGTGATAATCACCGCGAACACCGTGTTCGGGTGCAAAAAGTGCCACCAAATTTACATTCGGTGCTGCGTGCAAAATGTCAATTGTTGATTTCAAATAACGGTCAACACCTGTCGGATTGGTAATTAAACCAACACGCAAACCTTCGAGAATTTCGAAATTCTGCGACCTCAATACTTCGATACCGGTTTTCACCGTAACGCCTCGCTCGGCGAAATAAACACGAGTTGGTTTGCAATCAGCTTGCGTGCACGAAGCAAAAACCAACGCTACTACTGCCAATCCAATGAATTGGGCTTTTACATTTTTAAATTTCATTTTTTGTTTGTTTTTTAAGTTTTTATGTTTTAAAAATTATTAATAATATGCAGATTTTGACCTGTTTCTACTGATGATGTATAATAATCCTGCTTCTGTCCAACTCTCTTTCTCTGTCCGAAAAAAACGTTCCATGCGCTTGAACAAAGTTTCGTACTTCTCTCTCGTCCAGTTCATTTTCATTGATAAGCCTTGACGTTGCAATTATCCTTGCAATATCTCTGGGGCGTGTGTTCAACAGAGCCGGATTAAGAATTTCGGCAATACCTCTATCATCTGCAAAAGAGAACCGCAAGTAACGCACTATTCCGGTTGGGTTGATTTGGTTTTGTTCGGCAGGGTCAATAAAATCCATTTCAACAATCGTAATCAACAATTTGCCATCGGAATTTCTGATGTAATAAATACACTGAGGACTTGCAGCACGACAGCCAAGCCGTTCTATCGTAGCTATTTCATTTCCATCAACCACGATTCTGTTTCCTGAAACCCGCACATTTTGTGCCGAAATTGTTGCTGTAAAAAGCAACGTAATAGCGATAAATAATAGCTTTTTCATGTTTTTATTTTTTTTGTTTCGTTGAAATTTTGTTTTTTTACCTCCCTCGCTGGCGTGGGTTTGTAACCCGTGCCGTGTCTAAACTTTGCATATATTTCTAATTTATTTTTCAATTGCTTTTCTTCTTCTTTTTTTTATTACGTTTCTTTATTTTGCTGTAAAAGGCACTGGTTGCAAACCAGCGCCAGCGGTGCAAGTTTGTCGATTTCGTAATATCTTTACATTGTTGAAAAAACGTTCGTAATACATCAATTTATCTGCTTCAACATTTTTATAGACAAAATCTATTCTTGCTTCAAAGTAGTTATCTTCTCTAAAATATTTTCTTCTTCCATTTCGTATGTAATAACCTCTTACAATACGAACTTGTCCTTCCAGTACAAACTCACTGAGTATTGTCTTTTCCTCCCTTATTAAACTATCCGTTAAAGGTCGTGCCATTATTCCACCACCTCCACAGTGTATTACTATTGTAGCTGTATCCAGCATACTATTTATTGTCATCAAAAGAGCTCCTTCAGCATAGTTAACGAAAATTCTATTTACCGTTGGATATTCAATAATAATTTTGTTCCAGCCTACTGTTCGATGACACAATATTGTATCTACCTTTGTTGATATTTGTCCGAAAATAACCTTAGAAAAGAACAATAGCGCAAATATAATTTTACCCTTTTCTACTATCATAATTTTTTGCCGCTTGTTGTTCTACTCTTTGTATTTGATTCTCCAAAGGAATATTTGAAGGAACTTGTGTGCTTTCAGGAGCATTTTTCACTTATTATCGCGCGAAAAAAATGCACGGATACGCTCAACGCCCCTTGGTTTCAGCTTAGAATTCCCCCAAGATTCTGATATGTACCTGCCCAACTTATCAAACGTAATGTTATATCCTTCGTGCAAAAAGCGAGTTCTTCGAACCATCCTTTCTCCCCTATAATACTGAACTGTTTCAGGGCTACTTGTGCTAAATTTAGAATCATAATCGAATGTCAATGGGTACTTTTTATTGTTGATAAGAATAAAGCGGTTTGTATTCCTATCCCAGTAATTCCTCGTTGTTCCACTAAACCCAATAAGAAATATTCTGAATGTATCCATAGTTACTCTCGTGAGATGAAAACTAAAATTGAGGTTCTCGTTATGAGAAAGACGTTCGTTTATTCGCTTATACAATAGGGCTTCCACTCTTTCCGGAAAGATATAGATTATGGAGTCTCTTTCTTGAGAATAAATGCCAATACTGCACACTAAAATTACCGATAAAATAACTATTCGTTTCATAGTACTTCCTACTGTTTTGTTAAATCTCTTCTTCCCCAAATTAACATCGCATCTCGCCCAATATCAAAACCGCTGGAAGTTCTCCCTACTCTTCTTGTTATTGTTCCGTCAGGAGTAACTCTGTGTATATTAGCTGGTCTTCCTCTTGTTGGCCCATCCATTGCATCTATGCCATAAACTGGAATGTTAGCAGAAAATGAAGACTCTACATCGTATGTGGACATTGTTCTTAGCGTTACTTCGCCTTGAGGTGCCGGTGGATGCCCGTGAACTTGACCTATCAAAACAAGTCCTCCAGGTCTATCAACGAAATTGACACCAATCGTAGGTGCCGGATGATACTCCATATATGTCCTATCTCTCACTCCCGGCTCTCCAAATACGGATGATATCGTAGCTGTTCTCATATCTAAAGTAAGATAAATTTGATGTTCTTGATATTCACCATTAGCATTGGGTGTGGATGACCTATCTGCCACAGCTTGCAAATCTGCTTGTATTTGCGTGTTGTTTATGGTAATCACTCTTTGGTGCAGTTCACTTATATTTCCATTGCTGTACAACTCGTTGAACTCGCCCGCATCAATTAGGCGCATCTCTGTCTCTGTACCGTCATTACCAAGAAATATACCATTAAAGGAACTATAATAATCACCTCGTCCATTTAGGTTTGGTTGGTTTCTATTGTTTCTTCGTCTGGAAGTTGGAGCAGACAGTACAGCACTTCTATCGGTTACAAGTGCTCTTGTATTAGTTACAATATCTCTATTGGTTAATTGCCTTGCTTGCTCTCTCAAAAAATTTCTCATTCCACTCATAAGTTCAATATTTTAATTTGTTAAAATAAGGTAGTATTACAAAAAACTTTTTTGCAACACTACCGTTAAAACTTATGTGTTTTGATTGTCGCAAAGACAATCGTTACCAAATACTTTTCTGTATAGTTCTGCTCTTTGCACTGGGTCTTCAATGCCTTGAACAATTCCTACTTGCTGTAAGCGTTCAACGTTTTCTAATTGGTCGCTTGTAGCTGCAGCATCCTGTACTCTCAGACCGAACGAATCCAGTGCTTCACCTTGTCCAAGCATTGCATCTACCACCATACTGGAAGTTCGGAGTGTGTGTGTTGCAACATTCAGAATTGGACCCGGAACGGTTATTTCAAGCTCGCTGTTTTCGTCGGCACGCCAACTGTCTGTAATGTCTCTTTTAACACTCCAAAATCTTTCAGTTTCACCGTTCTTAATACCAAGTTCAACACAAGCTTCAGTTGTATTTCGTACCAGCTCAACAAATTCTTTTGATTCACCTTTGTAGTTACGCACTGTAAGGTAATTTCTAAGTATAGCTTGTCGAACTTCATTTCTACGACTTTGAACAATAAGGTCTTCCAATAGTATATCAAGTTCTTCTATATTTACAACACGCAAACTTTCCACATAACCATTACTGAATACTACTTTTATATTCGACAGGTAGGTGATGCTTACATATTGTTGCAACAACTGACGAAAAACAAAGTTGAGTACTCGGCTTTTGTTCGTGTTTTCTAATTCTCTTACAATAGAGGTTTCTTCGCCCTCTGTTACCGATTCTTTGGCAGAAGTATTAACATCGATTGAACGGCTTGCGTTGGATTTTGCCACATGCTTTTCCAACGCCTTGTTGAGCGAACGAGCGTTACTCGAACGTGTAGCTGAACTTGTATTCGTTGAGGTTCTTGTATTGTTAGCCTCATATCCCGCGCTTGCTCCGAAGCCGGCTATTCTCGCAAAAGCTCCGCTAACACTTGCACTTACGCTGACACTTCTTGACCTTTCTTCTTGGTCAATTTTTTCAGTAGCTGAATTGCTGGCAGACCCTGTTTCTTCTTCAATCATACTTTCCATTTCACGGGCACTGCTCTCGGAAAAGCTGTCTAAAATATTTTCCGAACGACTTTCTTCCTTTGTACGTTCTTTATACGTTCTGACTGAGATGGTTGTTTTCTCACCGGGAAGCAACGAAAATGTTTTGATAGTTCTGCCTGCACCGTAATCGCCAAGATACGATTTGGTTGTGTATTCTTCTAAAATAAAAAAGTACGGTTGTGGTTGCGCTTGTTTATTGTTGTTTGCATCTGCTTTCGTATCCGGATTAAGTCCGGGTTTTGAAAGTGCTACTAAATCAACTTTAAAGCCTCCGAAACCTTCTACAAGCATTGGCTGGTATCCTGCTTTGATGTATCCTGCTATCCTTTTTATTACAACATCATTGGGCGTATCAGGCGGTCTTACCGGTGTTCCGGGTGTTCTGAGTGGGTCTAACGGTGTTTCTTTTTGAACACCGCCTACTTGCGCAGGCACATCAACTATATTCCCGGCTATTTGTTCTGCTTGTACATCTTGTAAAACACTCGCACTAAACGCTTGTACAATATTTCCTCTAAGCACAGGCTCCGGTGCCACGCCAACTTCTCTTTCAGTAGTAACTCTTTCTAAAAGACTTCGGTCAACCGTCAAAGCATCCATTTGTATTGGTCTGGTTCGAACAAGCATTTGGAATATCTCATCTTCGGACATGTCGTCAAACCTGCTTCGTGGAATTTCAGAAGCATGGCTTTTGAACATAAAATTTTTAATCCCTTTCACAAACTGCTGTCCGTACATGGTAAAACCGGCAGATTGCGGAATGTTGTAATTCAAGGTTGGTGCACCTCCACTGCCTAACTTAACAAAAGGGTCTCTTCTTTTGCAACTTTCGGATTCTAATCCTCTCTGCAACTCTCTAATGTCTTTGACAAAGTTCTCAATCATAATGGTAAAATTTTAAATGTTTATAGTTTATTGTCTTTGCAAACATACAAAAAAAATTTGAATTTAAAATATAGAGTGCAGAATTTAACCAAAAACTACACTCTACACTTTAATTTCACACTCTATTCTTTCGAATCACCTTCTTCGGCTTTGGCAGGTTGCGGATTTGCTTTTCCGTAGTTCGGGTCAATTTTCAGCAACGCAACCGCAATTGCCGGAATGATACTGCAAATCATCAGCCAAATAAAGAAGCGGTCGTAGCCAAGCAATTCCTGTAACCAGCCCGCAATCATTCTCGGCATCATCATTCCCAAAGCCATAAATCCGGTACAAATGGCATAATGCGCCGTTTTGTTTTCGCCTTGCGAGAAATACATCATATAAAGCATATAAGCCACAAATCCAAATCCGTAACCAAATTGTTCAGCAAAAATACAAGCACTGATAATGAAGAAACATTCGGGCTGTGCAATAGCAAGATAGACAAAGAAACCTGTCGGCAGAAGCAAAGCCATTGCCATAGGCCAAAGCCATTTTTTCAATCCGCCTCGCGAAGCCACAATTCCGCCCACAATTCCGCCGAGCGTAAGTCCGATAACACCGAACGTTCCGTATGCCAAACCAACTTCGCCGGTTGTCATTCCCAATCCGCCGTCAGCAGGTGCATCGACCATCATCGGTATAATCATTGCCAAGGCTTGCGACTCGGCAAGTCGGTAAGTGAGCATAAAAAACAGTGCTGTTCCGATATTCTTTTTTGTGAAAAAAGTATAGAACGTATGACCAAATTCTTTCACAATATTCCGTGCCGAAACATCGGCACTCGGTTTGTCCGAAACAGGAGTTGGCAGTGCGAACTTATGGTAAAGAGCAGCAACTACCAACAATCCGGCTAATATAAAGAATGTAGTACTCCATGCAAAAGCGATATTGCCCGACAATCCTCTAAATTCGGCTACGTTGTGAGCGGCTAATCTGCGGTCGAGTTGAAATACCAAATAAGCCGGTCTGTTCCAGTTTTCTTCGGTAAAAACAAAACGTTCGCCCGAAAGCAGCGCAACGTCTTTTCCGCGATTCATACCTGTATTCAATACCACTTCGCGCCCTGCATCGGGACTTCTTGACAGCCAAACAGCTACTACGCCGATATTTCCTACCAAATTATCGTCTGTTACAACTGCTTCAACTTGCGGTGGACCGAATGTACCTCCAATCCACGCGCCGAGCGGAGTACTTACGCGCCTTGTCCACCAACCATCTTCGGTTTTTTCTTTTGCTTCCCCTCGTGCTTCTTCAACGGCAACAAATCCGTTTTCTTGATTTCTTCTGTTGATTTCAGCCAAAAATAATTGCAAACTGTCTTTATTTACAGGGAAAGTTCCCATTTGAAGCGTTTCCGCACTTGTTACAAAATGCAAACTTCCTTCTTGTGGTGTAATCACAAAATCATCAATACTTCGGATACACATCGTTGTTTCCGTGTGTTGTGGCGATGCTTCAACCTTGATGTTCACCGGTGTCAATCCGGTTACACTTTCCATAAATCCGGCAAAAATAATCAAAAGACCTTGTCCGAAAATAATGGCACAGCGGAAAAACGTGCTTCTAATTCCGACAAATTTTGCTTGGTCGTTGCTGTCGAGCGCGAGCATATAGAATCCGTCGGCAGCAATGTCGTGCGTTGCCGAGCTGAACGCAAGTAACCAGAAAAATGCTATCGTTGCTTGAAAGAAAAACGGTGCGGGAATGGTAAATGCAATTCCTGCAAATCCTGCACCGAGCAACAACTGCGTGATAACAATCCACCAGCGTTTTGTTTTGAGTAAGTCAACGAACGGACTCCAAAGCGGTTTGATAACCCAAGGCAGATAAAGCATACCGGTATAAAGCGCAATTTCGGTATTGGAAATTCCCATTCGGCGGTACATAATAACCGAAAGAGCCACTACTGCCACGTTTGGAAGTCCTTGAATGAGATACAGCGATGGAATCCACGCCCAAGCAGAATTTAATTTGTCTTTTAGATTTTTCATATTTCAAGAATTTTACCCCTAAATCCACCCCTAAATCCCCTAAAGGGGACTTTCAGATTTTCTGAGGTTTTTTGTTTGTTTTTATTTTTAAATTGTTTGGTAGGGGCGAATTGTATTCGCCCTTTTAAATTCAAATTTCATTTATTTTCGGGCGAATGCAATTCGCCCCTACATTTTCCGATGTTTTTTTGCACTTCCCAAAGTCCCCTTCAGGGGATTTAGGGGTGTTTTCCTCAAAAGTCCCCCTGTGGGGGATTTAGGGGGCTTTGTTTTTAATACAACTTTTTTATCTCCGCATCAACATAATAATGCGTTAGAATTTTGTCGTATTTGAATCCTTTTTCGCCCATTACGGCTGCGCCGATTTGGCAAAGTCCTGCGCCGTGTCCCCAACCTGTTCCGTGAAGGATGAACTTATCGCCGCTTTTTTCTACATAAAAGCCCGAACTGTACAAATGCGATTTGGATAAAATTCGGCGGATTTCCAATTCTTTTCCGATAATCATCGTCTTTTTAGTTCCGACAACTTTCAATTTGAAAAGCCGTGCCGACGGACCGCGCTGAACAGGAATTAAATCAACAATATCGCCAAAATCAATTCCCGAACGTTCGCGGATTAAATCCGACAATTCCGCTTGCGAATATTCTACTTTCCAACGATAAAAATCGGTTGTTTCCTGGTCGTAATTGTTCAGCACTTGCGACAAAATTTTCGCATCTGTTGTATTGCAATATGCTTCGGGACGTTCGTTAATCCATTTTACAGCTTGCGCTTCGTTGGTCAAATCGAAACCTTCGTCTGTTTCCGCATCGCGCACACGCACCAAATATGGATGTTCTACATCTTCCCAGCAAGTTTGAAAATCCTCCAACATTCCGCCGCAGCATTTGTGATAACGTGCATCGCAAATTTTTTCGTCGTAAAGCAAAATTTCACCGCTTGTTGAGCCGACAGCATCGCGCACTTGTTCGATATTTTCAAATGCACGGCTAATTCCTTGATAACGTTGGCAATGGTCGTCTGCACAAACATCAAAATTTGTGTGGTCTTCGCGGTCGTACCAACGAATACGCTCGTCGTCGGTTTCGGTGAAAGTGGAATAAGTTTGATTTTCTGCCGAAATGATTTTGTTTTTCTCGATTTGCGCCAACAACCAACTCCGCGAAATAACAGCGTGAGCTTTAAGTAGTTCCAGCGAAGCCGACGAACTCATTTCCGACGAAATTACGCTTATCAAATAATTTTCGACCGATAGAATATTAACTGCCGTGAGCAAATCGCCCTCGACAATAAATTTCAATGAACCTTGAAAACGCTGGTCTTCTTTGCGTTCCCAATGAAAATTTACGCCGATAATTACATCTTTCAATGTAAAAGAAGCGTTGTCGTCTTTTGCTTCAAAAAGCAATTCATCGTACAGTTTTCCGTTCCAGCTAATTTTTCCCGCCTCGAACGAAACTTCGTTTTTGCCCGATACGTTTTCGCCATCGAAAGTGTATCCATCGTGCAAAATAAAATCCATCGTTTTGTATGAAACAATTCCGATGCTTACGGTTGGGTTTTGATTTGTTTTAGTCATATTTTTTATTTATTTCAAATTTCAGATTTCAGATTTTCGACACAAAGTGTTCATTACTTCACTTCGGCTAACGCTTGGTGTTTTTAAGCCATTTTCAATTAATGTAATAAGATTAGTGTCAATCAAAATTTTGTATCGGCTTGTTTCATATAAAATAATTTTGGGCAAATATAATGCTTTAAAATGATTTTATCAAATAGAATTTTGGACAAGGCTTTTTTGCCTTGTCCAAACAACCTAACTCACTTCTTTCAATATCGCTTCAATGTCTTTCGCAGTTATTTTTGCAAAATCTTTTTCTTGCGGTGTAATAAA
>Ga0136643_10013085_pt1 | contig 12395 bp, 8 predicted proteins | sample TergutLab28metaG_FD_96883 | JGI IMG/M metagenome (GOLD analysis project Ga0136643, IMG submission 96883) | Labiotermes labralis P1 segment gut microbial communities from Petit-Saut dam, French Guiana - Lab288 P1 (version 3) (version 3) | ecosystem: Host-associated > Arthropoda: Insects >...
AGGGGGGGGGGGGGGGTTGGGGGGGGGGGGGGGGGGGGGGGGGGGGGGGGTCGTTTGTAGTATTAAAATTGGCTTTAAGAAAACAAGACGTGAGGACTTGGATTGGCTTCATGTGGCTTAGGATATGGTCCGGTGGCGGGCTGTTCTGTACACTATAATGGACTTTTGATTACCACGACATACGAGGAATTTGTTGTCCAGAATTCGACTTTCGGCTTATTTATAAGCGTTCTTCATAAAGTGTTCAGACGATGCTAGGGATTTACTGTGGTCTGTTACAGAACGTGTAACTTGGCGATTTGTATATTTCGTGTAATATAGCGCGGTAGAGCAGTGAAATCTGTTCGGTTGCAAATAGCTTCACCTGTATATGGGCAAATGTACAAGAAACTGACACACTGTATTGGTCGACAGGTCTCTTGAATTGTGGACACGAAAAAGTATCAAGGATGTGGCGATGTGATAGTGTTTCGGAATTTGTTACTGGGTGAAACTGCATTCACTGCGCAGCCGTAATATTAGTGTTGAGTTGCAATTGAAACCCCGCCGATGCGTAGGTGTTGCTTCTGTGCGGAGATTAATGGGAAGCTTGCAAAAAAAAAAAAGTGCTTCATGAAGCACGCCTGGCTTATTTTAAACTCATGTAGCAAGCTGGTTCAGGTACTTGAAAAGAATGGAACGTAAGAGACGTGAGTGTAGGTGGGAGGATAATATTAAAATTGATTTGTAAGTAAGGTGGTTGGAACGTTGTGGATTTGTAATGGAATGGAAAAAGATATGAGCTATATTGAAATAGCTCAGAATAGGGACGGGTTTGCGGGCATTTTTTGACGCGGTGATGGGTCTTCTGGATCCATAAAGTGTGCGGAATTGTTCAGCAGCTAACCGCCTGTTACATGGAGTTTGTGGCGTTTCTGTAGCTGCTTATCCGTGAAGAGGATTTTGAACTGAAGTTCTTAAACGGCAGTCGCTCCCTCGTGTGACACTTCACAGCAAAACATCAAAACTTCACAGTTGGTTAGGCGTGTATTCGGACATCGAATAAAACCTCCAAAAAAATGGTACAAATTTCGATGATGGACGGTCGGCTGTCCCCATTCTACTTTAAATATATGCTTTTTTTGCAGTGAATCCAAAAGGAATAAAAAATTAGTGCTGGCTGGTTATCTTTTTCATCTCAAAGGCCGTCCGGAATCACACAGTCTGATGGGCCTGCATTGTTGGGTGGATGTAACGCTGATACGGCAGATTGTAACCCCGATAGAGACGTGTGTACGTGCTGCCAACAATACGTAGGTGAAAATGTAAAATAATCCCCCTACAGTCTGTGAGGGTTCCAGGAGGTAGAGGCTCCCAGATTTCAAGACAAGCAGCACATGAAGTTGGTAAGGTTGTCAACCCTAAGCACCGGTCACCCTTACTGCCCAGGAAATATTCATGGTACTCCTTTCCGTTAGAGGTTGAGTCATCCTCAGGGCCACAGTGCGGCCGGAAGGATGATGTCAATTTAAAGTTCCAATGGTACCATCGGGAATCGAACCCGCGACCTCCCGGCTTGTATTTCAATTATTCGGCCAAATGCGCCGCCTTGTGCCCCCATCCCTCCAGCCCACCGTATACACAGGGTCGCACCATTTCATAGTTTCAGAACCGTGAGTCGCACGAATCGGCGGGCCTGAGCCGCAGAACTTGGGCAAGGGAGGCAGACCTTGGCTGTCTTGCTTTCCCACATCGAGAAGTGCCTCTTTTCCAAGGGGGACAAGATACTGCCTTGTTAATTAGTACGAGTTTTTAACATTTGTAGTAGGGTCTCAACAGACAACTAAGAAGAATGTAGGACTGCCAAATGAGAACAAATTGTTATGCGCCTCAGAACATCAAATTTTATTAAATCGATAGTTGTCACACAAATGGAGCTTTAGTAGATGACTCTCGTGGTCTACAGAGTGACACTGAAATGATATTTGTTTTTAATTACGGTGCGACCCATATGCATTATTGGTTTTTGACCTGTAATACGTTCAATGTCCGAGGTGGTCATAAATTAATTAACCTGCTCACTGATGGAGTTAATTCTAATGTTACCGGGCGTACATTATAATCTGCTGACTGCCAATAAACTGTAAACAGGATCACAATACAGCTGCAGTATGCAGCGTGTACCGAATGTGATTCTGACGGCACAGTATCAAGGTTATTATCTCACAGCCCTTTGTCGTAAGAGGAAGAAAAAGTTAAGATAAAGTGTTACAGGATATTTCAGCATATCGACCGGTAAATAGTTACCAACGTTTCGAAAGCACTACGCTTCTTAGAAACGTCTTACTGTTTGCTAGTTGAAACTGTGTAACAGCCCAAACACTCGAATCATCACCAACCCTGCTGTGACAGCTGGCTTAAACAAGTTGCACGTGACTTTACGATGCTGTACTTGTATATATTTATGGATTTATATGACGTCTTATAAGGTGCATTAGGGTGGATGTGAAGGGTAAATCAAGCTACAGTCGAGGATACCCCACACTGTTACCCATCTTTTTTGAGGACGAACGGAGGGGAGTCTCTCACTTTCACAAGCGATCCCTCTTACATTCGTAGCACAAGGTGCACAGTAAATGACGGTAACATTTTTGCGCAGAAAGCGAATATCAGAGGGAAGCGACAGACACTGTTCAGCACAGCGGCGTAAACAACAGCGAACGAAATGTATTTGTTGTAAGCTTCATAGCGAACAGGATCCGGAATAGTGACTAGGCTACTTAACCGCGGAATGGTAGTTCGTTCTGTGGCAGGTGTCCATACCGGCCCTGGAGCCCACTCAGGTTGCTTCTCTTTGTCCAAGCGTAAAACGGCCGAGATATGAAGCGGACTTCTTCTGCATCTAGTGCCGAAGATTGAATGGAGGTGTGCCTACACTTTCGCACATGTGTTCCTAGCCTGCACGTTTTACGTTACTGCGGAGAATACGAGCACTGTTGTGGGTGCCAGTACTGTCGATACACATGCTGATCAAGAGGTAGAAGAAGTAGAATGCGGAACGAAAATGCATCGGTGAAGTGTAGCTGAAAGTTTACTGGGTAGCGATTATCCTCAGGTAACTGTGCTGCGATATCGTGTGAAGGCTGATACTTCACACTCAGGTACTAAAAACGTTCCGCGTCTTTTGGGGATCGCTAAAAATGTGTGTTCTCGTAGGCCCGCTACTGGACCCTATCTTGAACCAAATGAATGATGATCCCCCTCCCCCCAGATACAGTGAGATGTATACCATGTGGTACCATCAGCTGCAGTTTTTGGGACTGAAATTTTATATGTGTATCTCATTGCATATTTGTCTAAAAGAAAATTAAAATTACATACGTGTATGCTGTAATACTCGTAAAATTAACCCTTTAAAGACGAAGCGTAGACTGCTTTATTTAGAGACCCAGTCCGTACCGCGCTCTAAACACTTTTCATCTATAGGTTATAAAAACCAATCAGTTTATGCTGTAAGTGGTAGAAGTCGCTGTTTGTTCTCAGATAAATACAGAACACATAAATACAGTGTGGGCAGAGCGTACAGTTGTTGAATGTTAAACTGTTGGTGCATCACGTGACCAGAAGGCTTTAAAAGATTAATACTGCCATGTACTGCACTGTATTATACCGTTGAGGTCAATTGTTTTTCCCTACGAGTACAACATTCAACCTAAAATATTTCACATTTCTGAGTTTGGTTTGCGTTGTTTAAATTACGAGGCATTCGACGTAAATTTGTGATGGGCCTGTACATTTGTGTAAGCAGTTCAATCAAACGTTTCAGTCATCATGTCGACCGTGTCGAGGTTCATTTACGTGACTTCGTTCCTGATTAATATGCATGCTCTGCACGGCTAATGAAGGACAGCAAGTCGTATAGGGCCTTCCGACAGAAGAGGCCATTCAGTTTGCGAGTTGATAGCGAAGTATAGACTACGTCACTTGACGTATTGACTTAGTTTTGCTGGATTTTAGCGCGTTCGCATAGTTGCTAAAGGCGGCTAGTAGCGTAGTCGTGTTTGTCGGTCCGCATGTAACAACGCAAGTCCTGCTGGGCGGATTTTTGTGATATTTTTTATTGGGAACTGTACTAAAAATCTGTCTTTTTGGTGGCAAATTCAAGTTTGGCTAAAATTGCTTAAAAATAATAGGCACTTTACACGCGAAACTGTATAAGTTTACGATAATATCTCACTGAACTTTTATTTTGGAATGGGAAAGATTTCAGACAAAAGTTATAGAAAATTAAAATACACATTTCATTTCAATTAATGTTTTTTTTATGAGTGTCGTCCCGTCTAGTACATAATTGCAGGAAATTCAGCACAGCCAGAGATGCCAAAAAAACAATTGTTTGTACATATAGATTTGTTGTGGTGTGAAATAATAATGCAGTATGACACAGTATGACACTCTATTCGTGTTGTTACGTCACGTCTGTATGCAGTTACCATTTTGTCTCTTCATATGCATAATTAAGGAATATAACAATGTGAAGTCATAAAATGTAATGTGCGTTGACTTTTTTTTTAAATTTGGAATTTGGTATGTAGATGGATTTCAGTATTTCCCAGTTTATTCGCACCCACCCGGAGTTCTTACATTTCCACTCGCGCTGTTGTACTCTCTAACCCACGTTGTTTGTTGCCCTTGGCACGTTCAATCTGGTACACTCCGATGAGTCTGTGTTTCGTTCACCATAACGTACTTTTAGAATCCTACGTTTATTGGACGGTGCATCATTGTGATAGTTGTAGTATAAAAGTATAGTTCGTTGTGTGTTGGAGATGTGATGCGACTGGGTTGGAGTTGTGTCCGTGTTGCAGGCTTCAGCCTGCAACACGGACACAACTCCAACCCAACCACACCAAATCTCCAACACACATCGAACGAAGAACAAAACGACCAATCTGGTAATTCAACAGAATAGTCGCAAGCTCCTGATGATGGATATATTAATGTCCGAAACATGTTGAGCACATAAGAAGTGAAATAAAATAGCAAGTGACATCAAGTTGGTCTTCTATTCTTCAACAAGAGTCCACTGTAAGCTAATATTGTAATGGCAATATAAATATTTACCTTGTGTACTGAACCGACTTGGTGTACACGTTACTGCCCTCTTAACACTGGTTCATATTTCTTATTATATACGAGTATGCCTTCCTCTCGCTTCCTCGTACCCTTTCATTCTTCGTTTCTTTCTAATTTTGTCTTTCTTTTTCCGTCTTTCTATATATACCCCTACCCCCTACTTTTAAGTTTAATGCATTTTTCTTCATTTTGTTTCCTTCTTCTTGCCTTTCTTCCTTTCCTTCTTGTTTATTATGGCATCTGTTTCATTTTACCCACTTCATTTCCACTTCTTTCTCCCCTCGGTGCATTAATGCCTGAGGACCTGAAGGTAATAAACCATGTAACATCCAACCAGTCAAGAGCGGAAAGGCACACAATAAATATTCGAAATATCACAGTAATAGCGCACTCAACATCACAAACATTGTGTTTTAGCCACTCAGAAAAGTGACAGGTGCTTTAAGTCGAGTGTTCGTTGAATTCAGGACACTGTGCTTGAACCCCTTCTTCATTCTTTTTAATAAACTTACACGTTCAGCCATAAAGCCTAGATATAAAACCGGCAACGTTAACTGTACCAGCTAGCTTACTAAGTCCAGCAGACAATAAACGTCTCTGAGGTATTAAGTTAAGGTTATTAACTTCGCCTCTTTATATTTCGCGCTTATGTTCCGTTAGTATAAAAAGTCTCTAAATGTTCAAGGAAACCCAGACCCGTGAAAATGTGGCTGTTCCCACGTGAGGGCAAGTGTAATGCCCTGTGGAAAACCAGCTGACGTGTTCTCATCAGTAGTGGGTTGCTGTGTCTCCTTCGTTGCTGTACCTGTAGGCACATTGTGCAGCAAGTGATAATTGTTACGGCCAGACACTCGAATGCAGACATTGAGGTACTGAGTTCTGTTCAGTGCCTCTGCTTAATGCTTTAATGCTGAACTGTGTCGCTGTTCTGTATGACCTGACACGTAATAAAGAGGCGTTTAATTTAGCACACCAACTAATTTAGCACACCAACTAATTTAGCACACCAACTAATTTAGCACACCAACTAATTTAGCACACCAACTAATTTAGCACACCAACTAATGCGCATACATAATTTTTTTACATTAAAACATCTAAAATCGCTGCAACACGTTTCGATCGTAAGATCATCTTCAGGGAGCTACACTGTTCCTTGCTAAAGTCACATTTTTAAAAACACTCACTGATTAATTTCTTTGTACTGCTTGGTGCTGTGGCAGCATGTCGTATTGTGTAAGTCGTACACGGCTGAGAATGCGCCCGACTATGGCTGTGTGTCGTGTGTTATGCTGCGTGAGTCTCACGCAGCAAAAGTAAGTAACGTTAATTTCTTTTGATACTGGCCTACGTACGTAACCAGTTCGTTCATGTAAACACGTATAGACCGAGCCTTAGTCCAGGCAGTCCGTAGTCAGCCTCTAACCTAACAGACTCATTTTCGATCCCGTGTGGAAATTGTGGTGGATGATGTTGCACTGGGACACGTTTTTCTCCCAGTACTTCGGTTTTTTTTATCTTCAGTATCGATGAGCCAATGATCAGTACTCGTATTTCATGTGTCTACTCGCGACGCTATCTACTGTTAGCAGTGCGAAGTAGAACACTTTTCCGTCTGCTTGTGGCAGTTCTTGTAGAATAATCCCATCCTTGCTTCCTATGCTCGTCTGCCCTCGGTATTTAGGTAATGTCCTTGTAGGTCCCATGTTGTGAACCCGCGGTGCAGTACATAGTCATTTCTTTAGATTACTTGCAATATATTCCGATCTCTCAGTATCGTTTCCAACAGTAAAATGGACTTCCAGTTTTATTTCTTTCATTTTTTTCAACACCATTCTCGTTCTCCGTCCTTTGAAAGTGTCGCGTACCTTGGAGAACTTGATTACTTCCCCTGAGCAATAAAAATAAACCTTTCGAGGAAGCAGTCCGTCTGACTCCGTGAGACCCAGCAATATGGGCCGTAACTTCCGTGCTGCATTGTCTCTCTGAACGAGAGAGAACTTTCTTTCGGCTTGGTATAGCTTGTCTGATTCTGTTTGACCTCTCTGTTGAGCATCTGACTGCAGGGTAGAAGGGGTAGGCTACTTTGTGTCAAGTAATTGAGATATAGACCGTACTACTGGCGTTGTCTTCATCACAAACCGCAAATGGAAGCTTCCGCTCACCCATGCGCATTGTCATAGCTTTAATAGACGACTCGTTCTTGGGAATGTAGCCGTGTTTGTGGATGTGGCGCCCTGTCACATCCCAGAAGATGATGGTTGTTGTATTCAACAGTCGTGCTAATCTCGGACCCAACTTCTCAGGATACCTTCCTTGTTCCTCGCTGTATTTTATACGCCAGTGTGGAACTCGTCTTATTGCTTTAATACTCGTACTGTACGTTCGTTGTGCATTTTGTTGTCAAACGATATATTTTTAGAGTAGGTTTCCGCTGACAATAGTGTCAAATGTAGATTACAATGAAATAATTAGAAATATATTTACAGAACCACACACTGCGGTATTACGTAACTCGGTACAGTGGCTTTGGTGGAGGGTCGGGATATCTGTCACTGTAGTTAGAAGGCAGGGGTAGAAATATCTGTCAGTGCAGTTAGTAGGCAGGGATGGAGATATCTGCCACTGTAGTTAGGCAGGGGTGGAGATATCTGTCGGTGTAGTTAGGCAAGGGTGGAAATAGCTGTTAGTGTAGTTAGTAGGCAGGGGTGGAGATAGCTGATAGTGTAGTTAGCAGGCTACCGGTTGGACAATAAGTGTTCAGTTGCCGACAGGAGGGAATTTTTCTGCTCCGACCACGGTCCGTCTGGCTTTCGGCCTGTCCGCAAGTTCTTACGCAGTGAGTTCTGGGGCCTCTTATGCGGTAAAACGTCCAAAGCGTCATGCTGACCGCTCGCTAATACGTTCTCTTGATTCTACGGCTACCAGGATATGTAGTGTGTACATGTATTGTCGAACGTTTGTGTGTTTTGGTGCTTGATCGGGGGCACGCAGTGGTGCAGTTGGTTACGGCACTGCGCTGCAATTCGGGAAGGTCGCTGGTTCGATTCCAGATGGTGTCATTGGAAGTTTTCATTGACACAATCCTTCTGGCCGCACCATGGCCGTGGGGTCGACACAGCCTCTAACAGAAAAGAGTCCCATGAATATTTCGTGGGGTATAAAGACGGCCGGTGCGTAGGGCTGACAACCTTGCCACCGTCATGTGCCGATTGTCTTGAAATTTGGAAGCCTCAACGTACTGGACGTCTGAAGTCTGTGGACATGACTAGGCCCGAACAGCGATTCTTTACCTCTGCTTGACTCAACAAGGCTTCAAGGGTGCTTTCTTTTGCACCTGCACCGGCAGCTTGGTTGTTCATGTATTGGGGTTGCTTAAAAGTGAATTTTACGAGATATATTTCATATAAAATTGCCCCTTAATAACGTGTATCACATGTTTCAGTTCATTTAACGATACCTCTACCGTGTGTCATTTGTACGCTAGTTATGCTAATTTGTTAAGCTAAAACATAAACAGGCCTACCCCTAAAATCACAGCAATTCTTTTGGAATTTAACGTGCAGTGTTGTTGAGACACAAAAGCAACGAGAAATAAGTGCGCCTTCGTGTCTTGTTACCGAAATACAGGACACTATCATAACAGCTAATAGTCTACTTGTATCAACCAACGCAACCAACAACGAACACAAACGCGCGGATCACTGTTACATTTATCATCTTCTGCATCGTGTGCAATATGCCATTCACATGACAACATAGCAAATGGTTGCACATTGCTTGACTGCATTTAAGACGCGTAAAGGTCCGCCTGTGGACAGCTGACGTATTTAAGCTCACTACACATATTTTAACACTAATTTACATTAGTAGTTATTTTAATGTTGTATTTTGTTTATTGCATCAGATTTTGTTATACTTCTTTCTTTTACTGTCATTAAAATATTATGCAGGTCGTGAGGACATTTATATATTACTGAAATCCAGCGGCGTACCGAGGGGGTTTGGGGGTTGGGGGTTAAACCCCCCCCCCCCGAAATTCCGATGGCCCTCCAAAATCGTGCCAAACTCAACCCGATTGTGAAAACTGTTAGAAACTGCTGAATTTAGGACGCCAACACCCCAAGATGTTCGGAAAAAAAAGGCAGTAAAATTCTGAAACTGCCGCCGGTTCGCAATTGTTTTACATTAGCAATGAGAAACAATTGGTTGTCATCATAAATAGTCTTAAAGTACGAAAAACTAAGAAAATTTTACTATATGAAATGAAAAATTTTGTACGAAATTACAACTGCCTCCAGAACTCCTGACTAGGGGGCTACCGACCTCAGATCCCCGTTCTCTCTGTCCTCTGTCCTCAATTGAATTTGTTGAACCCCCTCCCCAACAAAATTCCTTTGTACGCCAGTGCTGAAATCGTGGCTGTTGTTGGCCGGGAAAACCAAAACATGGAGGAGAATTTGATTAACGAATGTGATACCGAAACACGAATTTGTCTTCTTTGTCGACTGCATTATTTGAAAAAAAAAATCTGAGTGCACGCCGAAAAATGTATTTAAAAAATTCTAACAATTTCTTCGAAAATGTAGTCAAATCCAAATATTTGGAATGCAGCTTTCGGTTTAGGAGCTTATTGTGTACATGACTGCACCAGACGTGCCGAGTTAGTGGCGAATGGCGGGCGAACGTGCTGGACTTGTTCTGTGCTGCGGTTTCAGAACAGAGAATTTACGCCGTCAGCAGGGCTACGAACTGCAACAAATACATGTGATTGTTTACGAAGGAGAATACACGAAGATCACCCAGTTTACAAATAGGACAATAGAATACAAACACGTCAATGAAGCTGTGTGAAAAGTTATTAGATTAAAGCGGCGCAGAGGGGAGGGGGGAGACTTCATTTCCATTTCAGGGTGTATTGAATGCGGCAAAGCGCAGACGCCAAGCTGTTTTCGAACACTCGAAGTATCTTAATGGGTAGAGAAATTAGATAAACGGACTCGACAGAAACGCTAATTTCACCAGCCGTCTCATGAAAAAGTCGACTCCGATGGGACATGTGAAGTTTCTAAGAACTGCATAGCCCGCGCAGTGTCTCTGCTAAGCCGCCATGAATGATAATGCTGTTCAAACTGATTTCCGAGACAAGTATGACTGACACGTGGCCGACTGTACGTATCTGGTGGCCGATTAGATAGTTTACTGCGGTTTCTTTGCTACTTTACGTCTGTATAGTTAACTGTCCGACTTCGGTGACCATGAGGAATACTGTTTCCGGGACGGAGGGGTCGTAACTTTCAGAAATTGGGTTTCCTCCGTATTCTTCTTTGCGGCCTGAGTACACCATCATCAGAAGTGCATAATTACTGGTTGCATACAGGTTTCAAATTATAGCAAGGATCGTCCCTCTGCGACGATGATACAGAATGTTGCCGTCTATAGCGCAGAGCAGCGTGACTTCCTACACGGTTAGAGACAGTGACTTGTTTATTGCGATGTTGTCTAGTTTATAATTCTTAGCTTCAATGAAATGGAAATGTTTGTCCCCTTATTATAAAAAAAAAACCTTGTAGAATTATATTGGTCTTTAAAATTTAAATATTTATTGAGTACAATAAGAAAGAACATAAAGTTATAATGATGAGTTTTGTTTTTGCGGGTTTTGATGCTTTGCCGGCCGTGCATCTCAGTATAATCTTAGCAGTTGGCCAACTTAATGCAAAAATTCTTTTTTTTAAATAAGTTTATTATATTCCTCTACATGTTTCGAGCACTTGTACTCATCATCAGGAGGTCAGATGCTGTATAATACAATTTGACCTCCTGATGATGAGCACAACAGTGCTCGAAACATGTAGAGGAATATAATAAACTTGTTAAAAAGCAAGAATTTGTGCATTACGAGTTGGTCAGTTGCTAAGACTAAGATTCTTATTCCGGGTTGCACTTGTGGTTTGCATTTCAGCTCCTTTTGTCGCTCGGCATACATCGGACTTAAAATGCAACAGTTCTCGTGTGTGTGCTAATTATCTTGGATAACTCTAGCTTTGGTTTCGACATCCGTAGTTTTAATTAGAGCCACGTCTGTGGTTTCGACATCCGTAGTTTTAATTAGAGCCACGTCTGAATTTATTCGATGGCTGAAGGGAAAATCCAACATTGGCGTCTCTGCCCTCTTAAATATTTATATTGATGACGTTGTACAATCGCAACGATATGTTGTCGCCGAAGTGTATTGAAAAATATTTCAAGCTATAATCAATTTAGGCCTAAGTATATATGAAATAAATGAATAAGTTCATGGTACAGAGTCCGTGAGAAGGTTCTAATTTCTCGGCTTGTAAAGAAATTCCTCGAATTGTATTAAAATCTTAAGTTGCATTGTCGCGTCCACAAAAGCTGTCCGCATGTTTCTATCACAAGGCAGATGAGCGCAATCCCATCCGGTTTCTTTAAAATCCGTTTTCGCTGTTACACTGTTATGTGTCTTCCAAGTGGCTCCTTCCTTCAGATAAATGTGTTCACGGTCAGTATGTGCGTACCGGAAATGTTTAAAAATTTCAGATTGCAGCAGACTTTGAGCCCTGCAACACTTTGTGTAAGTGCCAGGGTTTATATGACTTCGTTATAGTGAGCTTTTAAAATGCCGCTGGGAAATGGACAGTGCAGAGCACTTTGGACAGCAGGCAGAGTTTCAGTGGTATTATTCGGCTTTTGGAATAGTCCATGGTGACGTGTTTAAAACAGAACATGGGCTGCTGGATGCAGCAGTTGTATCACTGAAGGAGAGCTGTTCGCGAAAAGTCTCGTTCCCAACTCTTTTCACTAAATGATGTATTTTTCTGTGTTGTCACCAGGTAGCTTCACTGGGTGTTCATTAAATCTGTCGCCATACGTCCACTGGCCTGTGCACAAGAACACTGCAGACCCTTGCAGTTCTGTCCGTGTGTTAAAGTACTTCACGTTTCTTCGCTCTTCACCACCTTGCCGCGTTATGGGCGTCCTCTTTGTCTTTTGCTCTTCACAAACGAAACGAACGCCAGGTTGCCGCGATGTCGATTCTGCGCCCGACTGTCGTATACTCATCGAAGTTTTTCTTGTTGTCTCACTGCTTCTGCTCACTGCCTAGATATTCCCATGAAATGTCCACGGGCGCTTCCTCAACATCTTTAAAAAAAAACACACGAAGATGGACGAAGCTTATTCAAGATTTGAAGTCAGAACGCACATAAGCCTTTGAACACTAACAAAATAAACAGTAACACTCCTTTTCTTTGTTG
>Ga0136643_10013087_pt1 | contig 12395 bp, 8 predicted proteins | sample TergutLab28metaG_FD_96883 | JGI IMG/M metagenome (GOLD analysis project Ga0136643, IMG submission 96883) | Labiotermes labralis P1 segment gut microbial communities from Petit-Saut dam, French Guiana - Lab288 P1 (version 3) (version 3) | ecosystem: Host-associated > Arthropoda: Insects >...
ATTTACATTACACATTACTGCATCAATCATTATCAAAAACATAAGAGGTGAGAGAATACACCCTTGTCTCACTCCGGTCCTCACAGGAAATGGCTCTGACACACACCCCTCGTGTACCACTCGACAGATTTACCCTCGATATGTCTCTTTAATAAGATCTACAATTTGTTTTGGCACTCTGTAGTTCTTCATTTCTTTCCACATAGCCTCCCTGTTGACCGAATCGAATGCTTTTTCGAAATCAATAAATACTACATATAGTCGAGACGACCATTCTACACATTGTTCTATAATTATCCACAGTGTACTGATTTGATCAATACAAGAGCGGTTTGGACGGAAACCTGCTTGCTCCCTTCGGAGTCTATAGTTGACATGTTCCTTGATCCTATTAAGCAATATTCTAGTAAAAACTTTGCTTGGTATAGATAGAAGTGTGATACCCCACCAGTTATCACAGCTAGATTATAGGATTTCTACTATATGTTGACATACAGATACAGAAGACTACAGTGGGCTTTCCTGTTGTAAGTCCATATCACCATTTTCCACATAAAAATTAGTCTAAAATGCTAGGAGGTTGTCCAGTCTGTTTTTACATTTGCTGCTGCAGGCCCTTCTCATGCCAAGGTGTCTGAATAATAAATGAAAACAGCAAACATGTACAATGCAATACACTGAATATGCAGTGGAACCATTTAACTTTTTCACACCAAGCTGTCAGTAATTTAAACAAAAGCAGTGAATGTTTTTACTACAGACCCACAAACTTCTTCTTTTTACATCAAAATCACGATTCTATATATGCAACTTTATCAAGTATAACAGTTGTCTAAAGAATGTATAAGACAGCAGGAACTGATGAAGGATAACACTATTAATATATAAACATCACCAAGGGGGTCATATGAATTCTGCTGTGAAGTGTACTTTGCCTATTTTTTAAATAATCAACTGTGCAAATGAGTGATTAAATTTCCATTTTAGAGTACAAAGCTTAAAATGTTGCTGATGCCCTACTGACATCCCTCAAAACACTAACATCTCACAGTAGTCTCACCTGTGTACCAGCCCATGGCATCCCCAGCCACTGGAATAGCATCCATCTTCTCAATGCTATATATATAATGTGGGTCATTGTGATTAGTGGAAGTTTTAAGAGTGGAACAGACCCAATGAGAGTATCCAATACAACTCTCCATATGAATTCCCAACTGTGTGGTGTGTCGAAATAAATCCATAGCATCTTCATGTTTCATGATTTCAGCAACCAAAGCCTGTAATAAACATTAGTATTTATAACCATAAGGCTATAGTTTTTTATGTCCAAACTATAGCAAAAATGCAAGACACTAGGAAAAATAATTAATCAACTTAACTCTGAAGAATAAACCCCTCCTTGAGAAGCTGATAGTTATTCAGCTAATCAAGAAATTTCCTGTCTCTCATGGAAACCACAAGAGCTCACTCAACTCCTAAGCTAGATAAATCATGCCCATGCTCTTTTTCTTTAACCCTTTGAAGCTAAACAACTTCTAAAGACATAGTGCAGTGAGCCCTTTAAATTGCCGAATGACTTATACAGACGTCACAAACAATGTGTCCGAGTTTGGAGGATTTTGTTCACTCCCATCTGATAAAATGTAGTGGCTTGCTATGCTGCGGGACCCTTGAAGGTCAAGCTTCCTCTGTGGAGCCAGAATGTACCCCCTCCACCTCCTAAACACCCCCACAATCCTCCCTGATTTACAAGTCGACACATAGAGACTGTGCATTTTGTCCCAGCTGACTAATAAGGTTTTAGACACTGCTAGCTTTGTTTATACCTTGCACTGGAGTTCACTGTGGGTTGAAATATCAACACTGGCCTATGAAGCAAACACTCTTTGTTGACCAGAAAGGTTGTCAGTGGTGTATTGTACCCATAATTCAGACAAAACTAATGCTAAAAAATCGGAGATATCCACAAAAAACTATGTTTACAGCTACAGCAGGGACCACATACGTGCTTCTTGTAGTACTGGGATAATCTGTAGGGGTTGTGGGGTAATAACATGCAAAACACAGCCATCAATCTACTAAAAACATCTTGGGCACACTTGAATAGCTGGAATTTTATACAGTATTCACATCGTAGCTTTATGTCTCTCTTGCTGTCACTGTAGAAGACATTCATATCTGTGGCATCAGGTTTCTGAAACTGTGCAAGTCATACAGAGGAAAATAAACAAGGCAGACATTTTCAGTTGTTAGCACTACTCAGCAGTTGGATACTGTTATCTTCATGTGGGACTAAATATACCCACAGAGATTTCAGGCTCCTTCTGGTGAGGCATTTGATTGAGAAAGCTGGAAAGAGCCAAGATCGCCCCACCCCAGATTGGTTGGAAAACCAAGTGCGGGTGCAACATATGTTTTGCGATTCAAGAGTCGCCATAACAAACACTGGCCAGCAAAATCATCAACCCAACTACGCTCTCGTCTGTGTTCCTCTTGCGGCTAAAGAAAGGGCACAGCGTATAAGTGCACCAGATGTGACATAGGCCTATTTGTGTGTGGTGCCTTTTTTCGCAGAATATCACACCAAAGTAAATAATTGTAAATCACCCTCTTTGTGAATACTGTGAGTCATGATAAAACAGTGATCCAAGGTACCACAGACCTTCTGCAGCAACCAGAATTATGTAACGAACTATTTACACCACATTTTATATAATGCATGCGATTCACAAGCCTAAATTTATTATAAAAGTAGGTGAACAATTTTTCCCGGATTAGCCAATTCATAAGCAGAGTACAAAATTTTATTTCATTAAATTTTTTAAGGGAAAGTCTATGAGATATGCTTTCTTTTTTAAGAGTAAGCATTAAAATTTAAAACCTGCAGCAAAAAATCTCGGCAGACTGTGTTGCATGGAGGGATTTAATTCCGGCACCAAAGGGTTAAAATCTGTTTCAACATTATACTCCCTCCTATGTTTACGTCTTTCAAGTTGTCACATCTCTTCATGCTATTTAATTAAGCTTCTGTATGTATTTCTCATTTTTCCTACGTAACTTGTAAACAGTAATGCATAATTTCTGTTACATAAAATATCCATCCATGTGGTCCAATAGGCCAATGGGGCCCAGGCCCCTACTCTCCAGGTTTATGGATGATGTTTTTAGATACAGAGTGGAGCTCCTTGAATGAGAGACTGGTCTGTCACAAGGTCTCTGCTGACACACACACACACACACTGAGTGGGATTTGAACCTACAGTCCCTGTAGTGTTCAAATGGTAGGTAATGACACACACCTTGGACCACATGGCCAACATGATCAGCAATTACAAAAGGATGCTATGCAGAACAGTTACCTGGCCAATCCAGCTTTCAACGTAAGATGGTTCAGACCTCTGGGCTACTTTGAATGCTTCATGAGCCAATTGGATTTCATTTAAACACAAATACAACGTTCCTAAGTTAGTCCATGTTATAGCATTGTTGTTCTCCAACTGAATGGACTTGACGAATGCGTGCTGTGCTAGATCCAAATTGTTTAATTCTACAAAAAGATGGAAACATATTTTAGTGGACTATATGTGTGTATACCAGGTGATATTAACTTCCAATTGTAGCACATACCTACAGACGATGCAATAACACCTAACAAGTTCCAGTGTTGCCATTTCCTTGGGTTAAGCAGAATGCTTTTCTTGGCAGCAGCAAGGGCATATTCTCGCAGTTGTGTTTTGATGGCTGAAGGTTTCAAGAAATTGGCTTGCAAGTGGTAAACATTTGCTAGGTCATGCCATATAAGACTGTTGTTTGGATATAAACTCAATGCTCGACAATAACACCTGTGTAAAGATTTGTAATAAAACCAAACAATTCTGTAAATAAGGCATTTCCAGGTACAGTTTCTACTATTACTTATTTCTAGTATGTGACAGCTGACAAACATAACCTAAAAGTTCATCGTAACCTGCCTGAAATATTTAAAACACAAAAACAAAAAAGTCTACACAGAATGGTTAACACCGATGATATGTCTGCTTTCTAACTGTCCTTATACAATAAAGAACATGGGCTGAAATAAGGAAAAGGGACTGCTTACCAGGACTAGGGAAAATGAAACTAATTAGACAGATTTTGAGGATTCAAGACTTCTGGGATATTACAATGTGTCATTGGGTAACAATCTGAAGGATCATAGTGCCTTCATCTTCACAGTCAAGCAGTCCAAGATGAGTATTCTTCCAATTCATTTCTTCACAATCAAGCAGTTGAGTATTCTTCAAATTCACTTCCCCTGAAGTTAGGATGTTTCACAACCACATAACACAACTGACAAAATTAATGTCTTATATATATATTTCTTGATTGGTGGTGTTTTGCAAAGCAGATGGAATGAATCAGTTAAGCATTTACTGAATTTATTCTTCTGCCAATTTCATTATAGACTTCATTTCTGTTATTTTACCCCCATATACTTAAAACTGTCACATATTTTCAAATGAGTATTACATATAGTTCTATCATGAATTTGTTGTTCGTTTTAGTTTACTGACATACTCATACATTTAGCACCAATTATTCTTACATAAATTACCAACTTCTTTGTAAAAAGTTCTACATTATTCGTTATGTTACATTATCACTCATCAAATTAATGCAAATGACTGACTTAAATCATTTGTTTAGCCTCTCCTGATTCTCATGCTATTCCTGACAGCATAATCTAGAGCAAAACTATGTGCACTGTGGATAAAGCAGCAACTTCATTTAAACCATTTTATTTCATTCTGTTATCGATGGTTACAATTCTAATGCCATCCATGTATATAGGACTATAAGAAGCAATTTCCAACTGGACAAAATAGGGTGTCTGATAACAAAAGCTTCTCAGAAATTCACACACATACCACACTACAGTCAGATTTAAGTCCAAAACTTTGGATCATTAGTATATTCTTGCCCTAGACACCACCTACCTCACACCTTGTTGAAAAACATTTTCTTTGTCCAAGACTACAAATTCATTTTCTTCCTCACATTCTGCTGAAGAATATGTGAGCCATCTTCTGATCCGCAAATGGGCATAAATGTCCGGTAGTTGTGCTACTAATGTACAAGCATTGCCTAACAATTTCCACAAACAAGACAAATCTTTGCGTTCTTCAACAGCCCTGTAACACAGATTAAAAGCACACTCACTAAGGTCAAATGACATTTAAATCTACACCAAAAAATAATTAAGTAACTTTATTACCTTCCTCATTGTACTCCTACTTTTAGCAATACCCAAATAAATTAACAACACATAAAAATCAAATTTTTGGACATCTGTTACATGCTTAACCTTGTGAGGACTACAAATGTAGTGATGTGCTTATGCACACACTAAAAAATTTGTATCTCTGGGTCACATTCATCTGCACTGGGAAACTTGTAAATCACCTCAAGAGAGCTCAGTTGCAACAGAAAACTGTACCCAACACATGATCAAAACACACACACACACACACACACACAATCTGGCACTACTAGCAAAATGAAATGTTGCATGTAAGAAATACATCAGAAACTCTCACCTTCAAAGATAACCATTCAATGTTTCAAGACGAAAAATGTAAGTCATCTGAAAAGAGGTATGTCATCCCTGTGCAGCATGCATGTGCAGGCACAAGCATGCAGACACGCTGGGTGAGAATAATCATCCACTCTTAGTTGTACTTTTAAAACTCAGTTTCTGTCAATATGAGCATCACTGTTTGGGCCTTTAGGCCCACTCTGCCATTCTAATGAATAGGCTGATCCTTCCACTGCAATTCTGGGTATCCAATTACACCACAGTGACAGAAAAATAAAACAGAAGTGCACATATCCATGAGGGTAGTAACCAATTACGTCTACATCAACAGAAAATATACATAGCACAGTACTGTACACTTACTTTGAGAGGGCATCCACAGCTTCCTGGCAACTGTCTCTGCAGCTACCAAGCAACTGGCGAGAAAAAAAGTTTCTGGCTTGACACAAACAACTCTCCGCCAGGCCCTTCAGTGCTGGTACATAAGAAGGATTGTTGCGTAACAAACTCTTGAATTCTTCTATTGACTCTCCATAAGAACCAACAATCTCGAACACAAAATAAAACAACTTTCAGATGGACTCCTAACAAATACAATTCCTTCAGAAAATTGTTAATGAACACATGTTATTAGGTTACTTAATGACATACATCACATAAAAGACTTGTATTTTACATGACACGACCATTCTTTTAAAGGATAAGTAATTTCTAAGGTACTTTACGGAGTCCAATCAGAGCTTTGTGCAAAGTGTAAGCTGTACTGGAGCATCACACACCACAATGAAGTTTACCTGAGTAAACTTAGTGTACAACCTCCATAATACATTTCAATGATACTGTAATGAGTTGTTCTGGAAATAAAACATGGTGGAAAGATAGACATGATCTTCCCCATCAAGCGTTCACTTGAAGAAGCATAATGTACTGTACTTCATAAAACACACTGTCTTGTTATGTGAGTTCCCCTGCTCACCTGTTTTATGGTGCCAACTTGGAATGCGGGATAAACTGCATCTGGGTCCAATTCTAGAACACGCTGGTAGGATTTCAGAGCTGCAGTATATGCTCCTCGACCATAGTACGCATCAGACAAACTCTCCCAGCAGTGACTGTATAGAGACAATCCGATCATATATATGTTTCACTCATTATCTACAACCACAACAGAGTGCAGAAGATTCATTCCTTTATGTTTGACACTGTATTATTATTTATTTTTCTATTGCCAACAAACTAATCAAGTATTGAATTAATTAATTGGAGGAGCTAATGAAATGAAGTTCTTAAAATCTCAAAGATTGAAATGGTGGGGACATTTACATAGGATGGAGGAGTAAAGTACAGTAAGGAGGATTTTTGAATGTAGTCCTATGGGAGAGAGATCAAGAGGATGCCCAAGGAATAGACTGCAGATTGAAGTCCTGAAGGATATTAGAGTACTGGGTGTAAGAAACTGGACAAGGGTGGTGATTACAGTTCGGCCTGGCCTCATCTGGTGGAGAAGTCGAAAACCCATAGACACTTGGAGAACGAAAGAAGAATGCCAACAAACAAGGAGCTGGCATAGCATAGCCAGAATAGTGACTAGGCTACAGGTTGGACAACCAAGGAATTATGGCTCCATTCCTGGATGCAACAAGAGATCTTTCTCTTCACCAAAGTGTCCAGGCCAGTTTTAGGGCTCACCCAACCTCCTATTCAATGGGTAGCAGAGGCTCTTTGCCCAGCAGTAAAGTGGCTAAGGCACGATGCTGATCATTCACCTACATCTAGTGTTACAGTCAAGAACAAACCCAGCTATCATTCAACTCCCCCACATGCCTCCATGTCATGCCCTTAATTGCATCAGACTACACTAAGCGGTACAGGGTGAACACAACCCAAGTGAAAGCATTAAATATTACTCTGCAGTTTCAGTTTTACCTGTCAGTTGGGTCAGTCTTTACAGCAGACAGCAAACTATCAATTGCTTCCTGATGGTTGCCTTGTTCTATGTGGTGAAGACCAAGACGTAACCATGCCCACTTAGCTTCAGCAAAACCAGTAGTGTGGGTGACATATGTCAGAAGCTCAATATTGGCCTTCTGCAAACAGCAGTGCTATGGTTAATACCAGTGATTTATCTGAACTGCACTTTAAATGACTTACTATGCCAGTTTCAGTCTTCCAAGTTTTGTGCACCATCCAGTGCTGCATAGATTCTGCTTTTGGGATTAGAACCATCCAGTGTTGGTACTGTTTGTTAAAGTCACAAGGCCAGGCCAGATGTGAAGCTCAAACTATGCACCAAGTATTAATACTGTGTCTTGAGGTCAGGCAATTCATATACCCCATAAAACACAGCTGGGATGAGCAATAAGCATACTGGCTCCACTTACCTAATATTGTTCACTCTGTGCATTATAAAAAAATAAATTCACAACACTAAACCAACAAGTTTGTGCATTTTGTTGATTTAGTGTTGTGAAATGGCTCCACTTACTTTGCTTTAAATCATACATTAACTATATTCTCTACAGTTAATTTGATATGCCCAAGAACTTATGGAAAGAATTTTTGAAACCTACTATACTTCCATCTGTGTTGGCAAGCTGGCAAAAATTAATTACTATACTCTTCAGTGAGCTAATCTGCATGAAAATAGGTTTACAGCAGCTGAAAGTTGTTGAAAATAAAATCAACTTTACCAATGTCATCTGTTTTGTAATTTCCAACACACATAACTCCACAGTAACTTCACATTTCAGCAGCTATCACCATCACAAAGAACAGTAAACACAAGTATCATGTGGTCATTGTCTCATTATTTTGCAATTTACATGAGAAGTGATTTGAACAAAAGCAACATATTTTTACCAAATAATGTTTCTGTATTAATGGCTATTTATTGTACTTACTGGATTATTTTGGAGTCTGTATATATCACTGAGGGCTGCTCCGGCTTCTTTGCAATTCTGATTAAGGCAGAAAGCCTTCTGATAGCAACGGCGTGCCTTGTCCAAATCTTTAGCACCAAGACTGTAGTAATGACCCAAGTATACATAACAAGAGTAAACACTAGGGTCCAATTTAGTTGCCTGAAACAGACAAAACTTTGCATGTATTCACAGTTTTGTCTCCATTAAAAGGATAATACAGTTTCAGGTTCCAATCAACACTTTGCATTTTAACAATACTAGTTCCATTAGCGTTACATTAAAACAGCACGTGTTGAACTCAAATGTCACAGGATGAACATATCACTATTCTCAAAATTTGCTACAATGGCATGGCATTTACAAAGAATGGTTAACAATGAAACGCTCTAAAGGATCATGGATTTCAGAGTCAAGGGAAGGAGAGAAGTGGCAGAGATATAAACTTTGGTGGATGGATGGTGTAGTGGAATAGTTAAGAAAAATGGGACTCCAAAGATGGTGGATGGTAGCCAGAGATAGGGAGTTGTTGGCAGAAAGTTATATGGGAAGCAGAGGCTCCAAGTGGGCTGCAGAGCTAGTGATTATTATCATCATCATCATCATCATCCCCATCATCAAAATTCATATTATATCTATAGTATTAATGTTAGGATGTTACAGCATGTAATCACAGTTTCAAAACATGTCTACAAATTACAAGCCATAGTACACCAGAAGACACTACTGTGAGAACTTCAATCTCATACAGACTTGAAACATTGATTCCAGCATGTAAGGTCTTCTTTATAGACCATGTTACACCCAAAATAATGCCACATAATTGCTCTTACTCATCTGTACCAAGACTTCTTTTGTATTACTGTGATGTATCTATATCACACCGTATCTTGATGAACCTTATTCTCTGCCTGTGATTACACATGGTAGACAGAGGGCCAAAAATAACATATCAGAACAGTAACATGCCTACTGCCCTCCATGCATACAGATTCATTCACAGTGTACTCTACAAGTCTGCCTGATAGTTTTAGTCAATTTACTGATTCAGTACCCAGATACCTTATGGTATTCCAGGAGAAATATATGCTATCAAGGCATGCATAATGGAGAAAACAGAAAAGAGCTACAAGAGAGGAACATCTACATTGTCTCAGATAACCAAGCAGCAATTAAGGCACTTAATAATTTCCAGATAAACTCCAAACTAGTTTGGGATTGTCATCAGTCCCTGGTGGAACCAGCAAAACATACAAGGGTTCAACTGGTATGGGTACTGGGACACATGGGAATTCACAGAAATTAAATATCCCTGATCAGTTAGCTAGAGAAGGCTCCTCACATCCCCTCAAAGGACCTGAGCCTGCACTTGGAATATCTGCAAAGGTTGCCAGGTGAGTAATCAGGGACTGGATGAACAGGAAAAATGAGGTGCACTGGCAGTCTGTATGTAAACAAGCGCACACCAAAGGCTTTCTTAAAAAACTGTCTGCTAAGAAAGGTGGAGTACTGCTCATTCTGAACAGAAACCAGCAAAAGATAATGACTGGGCTGCTAACAAGACACATCAATTAAAAGGACATCTATTTAAACTTGGGTTGGTAAACAGTCCCAAGTGTGACACATGCTAGCAGGTATTTGAAAAGGCTTCACATATTCTTTGTAACTGTGAGGCTTTGGCCACATTAAGATTCATGCACCTGGTCTGACATTTCATGAAACCAGGTGACTTTGAAGACATTTCTATCAGCAGGATACTGCACTATATTCAAGGTGTGGTGTTGTTAGATGCATGAATATAAGGGCTGCACAAAGGACCAAATATGGTTGAAGTGCATGGGTAACTAATGTGCTGCCATCCTTGTATTATATTCTATTCTATCCAGGTACCTTCAACAGCGCTGCCAAACTCAGAGTGTATTGTTCTTCTTCCCAGTGCAGTTTGCCAAGCTCCAACCATAAATCTGCAGCATCAGGATTTTGCAAAACTGCAGCATTAAGCTCATCCAAAGCCTCTTTCAGCTTACACTGTTTTTTCAAGGACAGAGCAGACAGTAATGCTACAGCTGTTGTTGACTTGTTCTCACTTTGCAATGCCTGTAGGCACTTTTCAGCTTCATCCTCATTTCCAAGCATAATGTGAGCTCTAGTCAGGCACTCCAAAACACCAACATTCACTGGGTTTCTAGACAATATCTGCAATATGAAACAGTTCATGATGAGTTTGTTTTTCTGCTCTTCCAAAAGCTTATGGACATCCGTCACAAACATAATGATCACAAATATTCATATGCTTGAGGTTTCACATCCACAACCTATATTTTTCATGCACAGCTCATACAGGCAATAAAGGCTGCTGATAATTAATGTTTCCTTTAACACACAAAACAACTCGATACGTTATACAGCAATGAATGAGAAATTAAAATAGTTATGGCTAATAAGTTTCAGAGAATGGAAAGGAAGTGGACACCATAATGAACCTGTCAGGGCAGATGCTCTGAACCTTGAGATTTTGCCCATTGATTGCCTAAATATGAGGCTATGGTCTAAGTCCTATACTGAGAATTTAATGATAAGTGATGCTAATATAAGTATGAACTGGCAAGCAACGTCTTGACATCAATGGAATATGAACTCAAATTTGTAGTACATTCTAATAAATTCTTTGAGACTTTGAGTACCCCAGCATCCAATAATTGCAGAAACTAATCTACTGTAGACAAAATTAATCAACACCAGACACTATACTGCACACACACACTACACTGCTGAGGAAGCTACTCAAATGTAAACACAGTACAGTGTCAGTTATTCAAACATCAGCTAAATGAACCATCGAATACCTGAGCCATCGACAGTAAAAAAAAAAAAAGTGACCATGTACCTTCCAATTACTGGTTACTATACTGAAATATCACTAAGCCAGTTAGCATTACAGGAGTTCATAATTGAATGTCACCGATCACAAATCGGTCAAAGAAAAATTCAAGATTATGTTAAAAAATAAACATTTCCAAGTTTACGTTACTTATTTGAGCCACGTAATAACTTGTGTTTGTTTTTTATTTTTTTCATAAATGTGTGCATCTATTATTGAAGCTATGTAAAACAATTAGCTAAGTTCAAAATAAATTTAGTGTGCATAATTATTTCAATATTTGCTGGTTACCATTTACAAACCATTTCCTCAATCAGTTATAGTATCTGACAATAATATTCTCATGCATGTTTGATTATCTGAACAATGTGATTAACCAAACTTCCTCGGCCCCAATTATTTTGGATAACTGAAGCTCTACTGTATATCAAGGAGAGAATTGGCATAGGTAAGCAATGTTATTACTAGTAATAACATTCTTTTAAGTCCAAAACTATGAGATAAATGTACAAAATCAAAATATATGAGACACAGTTAAAACTAGTTGTGATGAATATGCCCCATGACTGAGAAGGATAAAGTAATGACAAACGTATGCGACAAGGCTGAAGGAATTTGAATGTACAATTAGGTAATTAAGCATCAGGTTTGGGGAATCAAAACCAACCAAGAATTGACTTACAAAATATCACAGTCTCATCTGGCAGTGGATAATAGAAAGAAAGCTTGGTGTAATTGGAAAATGTGATCAAGGTGAATTAAACAAGTGGGGGTATGACAGTTTTTAACAGTGAGGTAGAAACTCTAGTAAAACAATGGAAGCATTTATTTATTACAACCATCTTATGTATACGAGGTCTGTTAGAAAAGTATCCGACCTTTGGCCGGGAAAAAGAATCTGGCTTACTTGGAGCGTTGGACACCTAATCACCCTCAAAGTAGTTCCCTTGGGACTCCACACACTTCTCCCACCGGTGCCGCCATTGTTGGAAGCATGCCGAAAAAGCCTCTTTCGGAATGG
>Ga0136643_10013090_pt1 | contig 12391 bp, 10 predicted proteins | sample TergutLab28metaG_FD_96883 | JGI IMG/M metagenome (GOLD analysis project Ga0136643, IMG submission 96883) | Labiotermes labralis P1 segment gut microbial communities from Petit-Saut dam, French Guiana - Lab288 P1 (version 3) (version 3) | ecosystem: Host-associated > Arthropoda: Insects >...
TGAGGGAGGAAAGGAAGCTGAGGGTGTTTGAGAACATGGTGTTGAGGAGAATATTTGGACCTAGGAGGGACAAGGTAATGGGGGAATGGAGGAGATTGCATAACGAGGAGCTACATGATTTGTACTCCTCATACAATATTGTGTGGGTGATAAAATCGAGAAGAATGAGATGAGCTGGAGGTGTATAGGGTCTTGGTGGGGAAGCCAGAGAGAAAGACACCACTGGGGAGGCCTAGGCATAGATGGGTGAATAATACTAGGATGGATCTCCAGGAGGTAGAATGTGGGTATATGGACTGGATTGGGCAGGCCCAGGATAGAGACAGGTGACGGACACTTGTGAGTGCGGTAATGAACCTTCGGGTTCCGTGAAATGTGGGGAATTTCTTGACTAGCTGCAAACCAGTTAGCTTCTCAAGAAGGACTCTGCACAATGGAGTAAGTAAGTATTATTTAACAATATCTACTGGTAAGATTATGTAGCAGCAAGTGACAGAAAAATGAATCACAATGACAGGTGAATACAGAACTGCTTATGGAGATACTTGTCCCAGTGCCACTTTATCCACCACAAATCTCATCTGGACTGATCTAGGTTTGAACTCAGGCCTCTGTTGTGAGAGGTCAGTGACTAACCCCCTGGATCATGGAAGGACCCTTGTGTAGCATTGTTAAAATCTGTATATGATCTACAATCCCATTTTCCTTATATGACTCTGAACACTAACACCAGTTTATTGTAATTTCTGAAGCCCTCCAATGCCACGTATCACAGTAGTACATTTGTTGCTACACGTGGAAGGTCAGTGATTGGCTTGGAACTGGAATAGTATGTAGGCTCAAAAAACACAACATGTAAGTCAAGTGTAGTCAGCAGACAAATATTCTGGTAGAACTGTGCTTTTATTTGTTGCATTGTTGAAAATACAGGTTCCTTATAACCATCAAAAGATCAATACACCATTATGGCTGCAGCAGAATTGTACACAAGAAAAACTAGGAATAGCAATAACCTACATCCCCCTTTATCTTGCCTAACAAAATACCAAAAAAGAGTCTATTATGCTGGAATTAGAGTTTTTAATCATTTGCTGACTTCCATAAAAGTACACTGAATGAGACAAAAGTGTTCAAAAAGACCTTAAAGAGGTTTCTCCTGGATAATTCTTTTTATTCTATGGATGAATTTTTTAATTTCAAGGAATAAGGTATGTTCTAGTTTATAATAAATAATGACATGATGTACTGATAATTTATTATGTAAATTTTATATACAATTGTATTCGGTTATGATGTCTGTAATTCAACAGATATATTGTGTATCACATTGTGACTGTCTCCATATCCTTGGGATGCTCCTGTAAGTGGATATATGGAACTAAATACATGAATGAATGAATACAAGGGCCCAAACAAATACTGCCCCTCCTGTGACATTTAAAAAAAAAAAAAACCTGATGAATTATGTAACCCCCAAACTTAGAATATAATATTCACAGCGCGTAACAGATCTTGTCTGCCTGCATAATTCAACAAATTTCAGGCCCCATCAGGGACAATGGTATAAGGGCTATTATAGAAAACACGGTAACTCTATAGCAGTGCCTGTACCTTGACATCAATTACCTGGCCTCATTATTCCCCAGGCTGTGTCAAGATAATTACCTTCCAAGTCCTTTAAAAATCAACATCAACAAATGACATCATCTTGCATATGACTAACAGTCTCAAATGAAGCCCCTCACCCCCAGGTTCTGACATTATCTTGCTCCTACAAACAGTAACAATGTATGATCCACTGCATTACCTTATAAAACTTAAAGTAACAGCAATTAATATAGCAACATAACATAACTTATATGACTATATATGAATACCACTTGTCCGGTGTTCAGATTGCAAGCAAGCTCACATGGAATATGCACCCTATACTTCAGTTCTGCATGGTCCAGAAATCTGGAATTTTACCCTGCCCACCTTAAGAAAAAGTGAGCCTCATCCCAAACCTAAACCAACTGAAGGATGACTCTTTTATTCAAGCCTGAATTGATCGAAGGGCAGGCAGCCTACACAAGTTCCTTGTAATGCACACACCAACAAACCTCAAATGATGTAATGATGCCTTAAACACATCTGAAGTTATTTTATGGTACACAATTACTGGATACCAAATTTGTAAGGTGTTTTCCTTAACTACTGCTGGGGGGTGGGGGCAGCCATAAAAATCCCCAAGAAAATCAAGTTAGCGATAATTGTGTCCAGATCCTGACCAAACCCAATTTCACTGTCATATACTACAGGCTACTGTGCAGAAACAGATGGAAGTACTCAAAGCTTAAACTGGTTTGACATTCCTACACTGGTACCCTGGCCACACTAAAATTCCTTCTGCTTATTGAACTGGTGCCAGGTCCACATAGTCATGGGTATCAGATACATCTGATGAGAAGAACCATAACTTCTGTTTTGCACAAAATGAACTGCCTAAAGGAGCTGAAAATATTCTACATAATATATGATTGCTACAATGAGAACCAGGCCCAAACTCAAACACAATCAATCTGTACTACCCAGACCAAGCCTATTCCACAATCTGGAGTGGAACAAAGACTGAACTTGTGCAGACTTCCACATTGTGTCTAATGACTCACATATGACGCACTTCATACACTTCTCATTACAATCGCTCAATCCCACGACCTGCCCCACATATTTTATACTTGTGAGAATGAAGATTCATCAATCGAGGAGAAGAACAGCCTCTTCTGGATCAAGGTATGTTTCCTTACATCGCCGTGCTACTATAATCTTTAAGTGTGCCATTTTTTTATGCAGCTCATCTATGTATAATTCATTCAAATATTTGCAATTCTCAAGATGCAATTCATCCAAGTGTTGAAGGTGAGTAGAGATGAGGTGGAAGTTAGATCCTGTTAGGTCATTATAATTGAATTTGAGAACTTGCAAATTTTGGCATTTCACAATGTATTCAATTGCCTTGTCTGTCATCTTATAACATGCTGATATGTCAAGTTTCTTCAGATTGTGACAACCTGCACCAACATACTTCATACTACCATCTGTGAGATCCATACAAACTGATAAATCTAGATGATCTAACTGGCTGCATCTTCCAATATACCTAAGTCCATCATTTTGTAGGCTCTGACCACCAGAAATGTTCAGATGTCGTAACTGAGGGCAATTTTCAAAGACCGAGTTCATAAGTATATCATTGATGTAGTATGATTCACTTAAATCAAGATGCACCAGCTGTGAAAATGATCCACTTCGGAAGATCATCGGCAGATTATTCAAAACATCTTCTGAACAAAAACGGAATGCAAAAGATCTCAAGCCTGTCAATTTTATGAGAGACTGAATATCATCATATGATAAACCATCATTGTAGTTCTCAATGTCAAGGTGTTCAAGTTTGGTGCATTCACTTATATATTCTGCTATATCTTTTGTCACAAAGATTTTACAAGAAAATGACATAAGTTTATGTCGCTTTCTTCCTAGTAAATTTTGGATATCTTCATTTATTGGGCCACAGTCTCCTAGGTGAACATGTTGCAATGTTGGACAGCCCTCAGCTATTGGTGTCAAAACTCCTTCATAAACTAATGCTCTGTGCTGACAGTATCCCACTAAACTTAAACTTTTTAATGACTGACACCGTCCAATAAGTTCAGCAACTTTTAATTGTTCTAAAAACACAGGATATGGTAGCAGAACTTTCAGAGATTCAATTTGTGGAAAATTCTGTACTATTTTCTGCATAAGGGACACTGTCATGCAATGTGAAGGATGAAGATCTATACTTTTTACATTTCTACAACATTCACACAAAGCATCAATTACAATATTCGATGTTTTTCGTGTGGCAGAATATGATGTCAGTGCTGGCATGTTTTCCACATATTTTACTATTTCTTCATCAGTTACATCTTTACGGGGACTGAAGACAGCATTTCTCCATAGCTTGTCATCTTGAGACACTTCCCGCCAGCGCTCGCTCACGTATTGTACTGACATTGCCAACTCTCCAATGCTCAAGTAAGTGAATACCTTCAGAAGTATCTCATTTGGTAAATCATCAATTTTTTTCCCAGATGCCATTTTGTCAAACTGTAACAATTAAATACACATTCATAGTGCCTCTCCATTTTCCCTACTATTTGCATAATATCACGAGCCTAAAGAAGCAAGCAGAAAATGTATATATGGTGACAACACTCTGTTTCATATATATCTGTAGATTTTACATCCCACTTATAACTTATAAAAAAAAGTCTATCATTCAAAAAAATACAGCATATGCAAAGGTGTAGAGTCTCTATAATCTCAAAATATAAATAAGTAACCACGTGTACAAAAAAAAATCCTTAGCTGAATGTAGCAGCACACTGAGTACACTAATTTATAGTGCTCTTTCATATAAAAAATTAAGTTCCCTTTTAAATACACCCTTCCCTCTTGTGTACATCCATAATCAAACCAGTATGAGTCATGGAAACAAATATAACAACAGCCTAAATGTCTGGGTTGCTGCTGATCAATTGCAATACTAAAAACATGACAATACAGCCATACACTAGTGCATCACGGATGTGTGTACTTTACAATCATCATCTGTGTGTGTGTGTACACACACACACACAACATAGGTATGTATTAACTACATAACTAGCTGTAATTGGTATCATAAAATTAGTCCTTTCAAGGACACAGCACAATGTTGCAAGAGCTACTGCAGAACATGGAACATTTTGCACAACCTGTCACTTCTCCACCTCCAATCACTTCTACCTACAACAAGACTGATAAGGTATTCTATTACACTCTTCTTTTTTTTTTTTAACACATATATATATAAAGTACCTGTGTAGTACACTTGCTCTGCCTGTTGTGCCACAAAAAACCGACCTGAAGGTATGGGGCTAGTTGGTGTTGATGTTTAACATACACACTGTAAGGAAACAGCTTAATCAAAAATCAGCACCACAAAGTACAGCTCTGACTGCTGGCAATAACATTCCAGAACAGGGCATTACAGTCACATTCAATAACTAAACACACCAATGCAGTGAAGTGATTTTTTGAATGATTCTTTCAAATACTTTGGGTTACATTTCAGCTCCACATGAAAGAATCACAGGGCCCACAAACTAATGCAACACTTTAGCAAAATCCATAAACATTTTGGGGAAGATACTGATTGGCTTACGTTACTTCGCTATTATGTGTTCACTTTATGTACTTAACACAGGCCTAACGAATTTAAAGGTGCCCCCTTAATACAACAACATGCCATGACAGATATAGGGGAGATGACGTATAGCTCCACGCATTCTAGATGGAAATGTCGAATTCACGGCGTGACCGCTTTGTTTCGAGTGAATAAGCTCGCGGAATTCATTAAATTATGGGGGGGGGGGGGCGGTTGACAAAGCAGACAGTCCACAGTTTGAAGAGAAAAACATTTGGCTCCTACCGAGGGTTCCCACCGCACGACAACACTACCGAATACGCTTTCCCACTTACCATTGGGCAAACGGAAGCGTTTCGAAATGTGGTCACTACGAAACAATTACCTATAATTTCGAATTCATTTACATTGTTAAAAATTAACCAACCTTAATTCAATATATAAATTCTGATAACCAAAAAACAACGTTCAGTTTTTAACCTCAACCAATTACATACCTCAGCCACTAACACCGTTAGACTTTTTACGCTATCCACACACTTAACTAACATCTTCACATACTCCTTCACTCGGTGAAATAGTAAATGCTACTTGCACTTTCATCGCATTTGAAAAGACATTCACCAGCAATGATCTACGCACGGATCGTACAAGTCCTGTATCAGAGTTACGGATATCACAACAACGGAAGACGTGAGCTCCTCCCCTCCATGCGCGCCATGGACGACAGATCATTCCCATGGGTTTATTATGTATGGTGTAGGGTTGCACCGAAGGGTACAGAGGTAAAAAAAAAAATCACTATCGATTACGCCATAGTGCAATCGATCAGCGTGCTTCCTAGCACAGTCCTTACATCATGGATTACATATAACCGTTCAATGATTTTCATTCGGACCTCATTGTCGTTACTAAGCTGTTCATATAACTGCTGCATGAGATGGTCATAATTAACACACACTCTCGTGTATCAATACTGTACAACCAAACGTACATGCGGAGCATTGGCGGCTCGCTTAAAAGCGCTGTAGCACTCACAAAAAATTTGAGAAAAATTAAGCCCATTATCCGAATAGAAGTTTCAGTTCGGTACGTACATTCTTCAACATAATGTGATTGAAATTATCTTAAATTCGAATCCCCGGGGCGGACACTAAGCCCTGGGGAGAACAAAAGCGAGCGGGCTGTACCCTACCCAGACGTTGCATGCTAGGTTCAGAACAGCTAGGGCGGATTGTGGGAGACACGAGCTATACCGCTTATCGGGCTGCAGAAAATGCAGCCGTGTTCGAATGTGGGCATCACATATTTTTTTTCACTTTCTAACACTTCCAACACTGCGCCACGTTGACAGCTGTTTATAACTGTTTTCACAAGCACGTTTGTAAATGTTTTAACAGTTGCAATACAAACGGGCTCACATATTTACAGGGCATCCGAATTTCTGCAATTAAATCCCACCGAAGAGACCAAGATTAAGCACCCCTTAAAAATAAATGTGGAAAATGAACACCTAATTAATCTTATAACAATGCTGGCCCCAGGCCTGGTGTAATAAATTGCCACAAACAACCACTGAAATGCACTTGTGGTTAGTTCATTTTCACATTGACTCAGCAAGTAGAATTTCTTGGCTTATAAATTTCCACCAATGTTATGTTGGAAAAGTACACTGAATATATCATTTCTGAACTAAGGTTTACACAATTTGTGGGGAAATGTTTGCAAATTTTCATATTTTTTTGCTGCCTGGAAAATACATTGTCATCAGCTCTACAAACCCTCATAAGTCTTGGCTGCCTATAGGAGTTCCTCCAATTTACCAGAGCTCCTCCATACCACATTGCCATCGGGTTTCCTTGTCTCCAGTAACTTTATCCAGCCCATTTTGTTTTGGACTTCTGTCTTTTTTTTTTTATTCTGCCTACAGGAGTCTTTAGCATCTGTTTCTCTTCCTACACATGACCAACCCAACATAAATTGCTATCTTTATGGCCACTGTCATATTTGGTTCTTTATACAATACCTGAAAGTTACACCTCCTTCTCCAAATGCAACCAATATCCTTGGTTGTGAACAACATGAAAAAATTCTGAATCAATCCAGATGCACACAATGTAAATGCAACAGATAGATAAAACCTACATATTTCAAGCATGAACCTCTGGAAATATAAGCAAGGAATTTACTATACTGGAATAAAGTTATCTTCCACAAATGATCAGAGTTTTAGAGGATTATGTATAAGTATTTAAACTAGGATTATAATTTATTGTGTCACTCCTACTCTGTACAAAAATCTGCATCAACTAAAGATTCTCCATTACAAAAACATATATAAGAATGGTGATGGTTCCATTGTACAAGTACCTTTTCCCATAGCACTGTAAATTAATGTTCACTATGTCCTTCAAACAGGTACTGTGTTATACCATGATATTCTGCATGCTAGGTTCAATCCCATAATGCAAGATGCACATGCATGCACTCTTAACACGTGCATGCATGAGCACGTGCGCACACGCACACACAGTAACACCACTACCCCTGCTTCCATCACTCTTGTTTGGGGAGGGGAAGAAATGTTGCTAACCCAAGGGCAGGGGCTGTATAAATAAATGTGAATAATAAAGAATAAATAATTTTAACATGTCAATTCTGTTGTGTTGTGGCACAACAATTATATCAATATCTAGACAGATATTTATGTAATTTTTAAACAAGATATAATGTAATGACTTCAATGTGGTGCCAGAGACAATACAACAAATCAGTTGCAGTGAGCCCATTCAAAGAACTGGATATACTTCACTTCTCTGAGATGAACTCCAATGCTGGTGGGGCTTGCTGCCTAGTCCATGCAAATACATAATTCCACCACCTTTTTTCGTGCACTGTAACATTGAGTAAGATAAACTGTACCTCATACAAGGGCGGGAGACTGCACCAACAACCATTAAAAATAAACAAGGACTTTTAAGTAACTCATACTAACAAAAATTGATAGACAAGCACTCATTACTGAATACCATCACTGTGTGTAACACATGCAAGCTGTGGTGCATTACTGAATTGTCCTTACTTCTCATAATAAGCCATACTAGTAACAATTAACTTCTAATGTATTTATTGTTTCACATTAAAACAATGTTAGACAACTGTCACTACCTACCTGGCTTCCTACATTACATCGCAAGGGAAATTAAATAACAAAAATGTATATCAATAAGCTTAGTGAATACGTTTTCATTATTAACGCCTTTGTCAATCTCAAAACATGTACTCAGAACAGTCTATGACCAAAAAAACAGTTTAATGGTAAGTAAATAGACATGTGGGTGGTGTGACTATGAACTAGCCGTACTTCTGGAAACATAAAAGAGCAATATATTTTAGTCATACTGAAAACTGTAGGCAACATGTTTTTAAAATGGGTCTTGTAGTCTACTATCCTCAAGATGGTGACAGTAATTATCTCTAAAATGTCATGTAGCGACTAAATACTACGCAATGCACAACACAATCTATATTTTCACTATCACAAAAACCTCAAATTTCATATAAGCAGTATAGTACAAACACAATACATGTATTGATAACTTCAAAATTTTCATTCCAGCAACTTTAAGCTAGGAAGTCCTTTCCAAACTCACAAGAAATGGTGATAATGGTTCCAAAATGAATTTTGTAAAGGGATTCCAAAGCAACTTTTATTTCTACAGAAGTTCACATCTTCTTGTCACTGGTATCACACAATCTTATTTCTGCATCATCATCATCATCATCAATATGAAGCTCATTACCAAGTAAAGTCACCAGTGATACTAACATGCCAGTCTCTTGGATAAGCTAAAAACAAAAAGTAAAGGAAGGACAAAATAAAGCAAAGACAAGCGAGATACAATAAATTCCATATATGCTTGTTTCTTACAATAACCAGTAATACTGTACATTTTGACTGAACAGTAACACCCACTGCTAACAGAAACTTCTTGGAACACTACCATTCATGCCGTACACTACTTCCTCTCCCACTCACGAATACAGTGCTAATGCTGACTTTAATTTCAGACAGTAACAGCTGGTGACACATCACAGCAATAACTGAAGATGCGTATCTGAAGTATTACAACATACTTGTTAACTGCGCAAATTCGATAAGAATGTCATATCATTGAATGCTTACCATATGACATGAATTTCAGAGACTGGAGAAAGAAAGACAGGGCAAAACTTCCACTCCCAGAAGTTAAGAACACCTAATCTCCAAAAGCTCAAGCATTTTCAACTCAGAATTTCCATAATAAATTAAAATTGTAAGAACACCTGCCTAATTAATTTGCCTGAATTGTATCTTTAGCCACATTGCAAATGTTATATCTCACAATAACTCAAGATTCAGATACTGTTTGCTTCGTAATACAGTCTGGCCCCAAAACTCTGACGAAACTGCTGTCCCATTAACAAAGGTACATATTTCAAATCAAGGAACCTTTTATACAATGGCAGTTGGTCCTACACTCCATCTCCACTGTACTTCAGAATAAGACAACACAAGTACACATATGTACTGGAAACCTCAATCATCAACTATTCACTAAACCTGATGGTTCATCTGGTTGATCCAAGTCAGAATCACTAGAACACTCGTTGTCTGAAGTTGTTTTATCACTCAATGCTCCAATAATGTTGCATTTTTCACTTAGCTTTACATGCAATGCCTGCAATCTTGTTAGTATGTTTCGGTACTGGAAGGTACCTCTTTCCTCTCCAAATGGGTCCTGAAAACAAAATTGCATTTTAACACAAGAATTAACATGAGTAATCACCTTTTGAAGTTTGCAAAAAATGTTCTTGTAATAATGGTGTGATACAATCTTCGATGTGTCATAGATCCACTCCCCTGTATTATGCAGAAAAAAAAAATTGCACCAGAGAATTCCAAGTGCAAGTATCATGAATAATGAAAGGTAAAAGACATTAGGTGTAAAGTAAAACTACTCCAGAATATTTCACTGTTAGGTCAAACACAAGTCATGGCAGGCAAAGAGAATCAGTCTGAAGCCACAGGCAGTGAGGAACTTCTCTAAATATGCAAATTTATAAGAGAAATACTTCACCAGACTGATTTTTGTTACTTTAAGTGTATTAATTGTCAAGGCTTGATAAAATATGGCTGCTGGCTTGAGTTGTTTTTAAGAGCTGGTAAAGAGAAAATTATAATTTACATATGAACTTTGTTTCTCACACTTATTTCAAATTGCTGTTTAATGCATTCACTGCCAGGCTTCCCCCCCCATTTCAGACACAGAGAAAATGAAAATTCCAATTTAATATTCAAACAGATCTAGTGAATCTTATGTTTAGTGGACCGTGCATCATCTTGATAGTTGAATAAAGAGAGACCAACTTGATGTCACTTGCTTTATTATTTCCTTATTTACTGCTCAACATGTTTCGGATGTTAATACATCCACCCTCAGGAGTCTATGACTTATCTGATGCGTTATTACATGGGTTGTATTGTTCTGTAAGGATAGAGGTTGATGCATTAGCGTAGTTATTTAGTGGCGAGTGTTAGTCGTGATGTGCGTGGTTGTTTGAGAAAGCGTGTTTCTGCAAATGTGGCTGGTGCAGTGTCTTATGGTTATTGAGTTTTCTTTGTGTATGGTATGTTTTGCTAATGTTTCATGTATGTATTCTGATGTCTTATATATGAGCTTACACATACCTTGTTCGATGTGTGTTGGTGTTACGTTTTGGTATGGCTGGGGTGGTGTGGTATCCGTATGCAGGCTGAAACACTACTGGTCTGTTCATGTGGAATGTGGGGGTTAGGGGTTAATGGCCATTTGGAATAGTGGGTTTGTTTCTCCTGGGCTCTGCTCCGGAATGAGTTTTCCTTCGTGGTGGAGGGATTGGATATAGTACTGTTCGTATGGCAAGAGTATGTTTGGATTGTTTAGGGGTTTGAGTAGGGTCATTGTACAGTAAGACCAGCCACATTTGCAGAAACACACTTTCTCAAACAACCATGCACATCACGACTAACACTTGCCACTAAATAACTATGCTAATGCATCAAACTCTATCCTTACAGAACAATACAACCCATGTAATAACGCATCAGATAAGTCGCAGGCTCCTGAGGATGGATGTACTAACATCCGAAACATGTTGAGCAGTAAATAAGTAAATAATAAAGCAACTGGCATCAAGTTCGTCTCTCTTTATTCAACGGATGTAGTGACCACACAAGTTCTTGACATAGCAGTTAACAAACCATTCAGAAACTGTCATCTGTATGGGCAATGGCTGCTACATGGGAACTGCCCACTAACAGGTGAAAACATAAAACAATCAAAAGCACTGGTGTGGCAGTCGATTAGCCCTGGTTTGAGTGACATTCACCTGAGTCCATCATCAGGTTGTTTGAAAAGCGCTACATATCAGACGATATGAATGGAAGAACATGAAGAAAACTTTTCTTCTATGGATGAGAGTGTTGACAGTGACATGCTCACTGAGAGACATGCTTGTCACTGTTCACTACAATAATACTCTAAAAATTTGGCTCTGATATTAATTATGGAGTACTAATCAAGCAAATATCACATGACATAAAAACCTTCTTCTTCTTCTTCCAATGGCACTACAGCCCAGGGTGGGCCTCAGCCTCCTTCAAGAGTTTCCTCCATCCTTTCCGGTTTCAGGCGGCTACTGTCCAATTTCTACATCCTAGCTTTGCTACAGCTTCCTTCACTCCATCTTCCCAGCACAACCTGGGTCTACCTCTGGGGCGCTTTCCTCCTGGCTCACTAAGGAGGACTCTCCTGGCTAAGTCGTCATCATCCTGGCGCATGACATGTCCTGCCCATCTCAGTCTACTCAACTTACAAAACTTCACAATGTCTTTCTCATCATACAATTGATAAAGTTCTTGATTAGTTCTAATTCGCCATTCTCCCTTATCAATTAATTTGAGCATCAGATTTTTAAGTTCTATTCCACCTTGCTTAAAAAGTTCTGCCGTTAATCCACCTGCTCCCGGTGCCTTATTATTTTTGAGCTGCTTAATAGCTTTCTCCAGTTCTTCGAGCATGTGGGGGGGGGGGGTTCATTTCCTCTGCTACTGGTCCTTCTCCGGACCATGAATTTCAATCTTCTGCAGCGGCA
>Ga0136643_10013093_pt1 | contig 12389 bp, 7 predicted proteins | sample TergutLab28metaG_FD_96883 | JGI IMG/M metagenome (GOLD analysis project Ga0136643, IMG submission 96883) | Labiotermes labralis P1 segment gut microbial communities from Petit-Saut dam, French Guiana - Lab288 P1 (version 3) (version 3) | ecosystem: Host-associated > Arthropoda: Insects >...
ATCCTTTTAAACCTTGCTTACATTTAAGAATTCCCAGCTGAGATTTCAAAAAGGTTTTCAAAACACCCAAAATGTAAAAAAAAAAAAAAGGGCAGCTTATACAGAAATATTTAAGACACTACTCACACATGAAATTAAGTACATACTAACCTACTGTCCCAGTATCAGACAACTGCAGCTGTATCACTTTTTCTCTGAAGTGGATGTGAAACTGTAGGAGCCTTGTACTGCTCTCTGATTGTGAAGTGGATGGGAGAGGAATTACATCAGCACTAACACTTATAGGTAACTGGAAAGGCAATGGACAATCTGAACCAATACATGAAACAACAGTTACATCTGGGCTTGATTTTACAGGACTGGATGGATCTTGTTTTGTCTCTTCTATCATTTCAACATCCACATCCATCTCAGAAGGCAATGTCTGTGTCTCCTGCGGCATTACACAGTTAATGGCAGCCTGAAAAGGCAGAAATGTGTTAATATATCTTTAATGTTGGTCCAAAAACTGAATACAGTAATTTTCCTACAATGAAGAAACATGCGGAACAGCATTCATATCATTCAGCACATCCAAACTATGTACTCATTCATGTTCTTTGATCCTTCCTACTATGTCCTTGTAACTTTCAATTCCACTGACTATTAGTCAGTTCACAACTATCACCAAAAGAGTGGAACACACTTCCCAGTTCTTTTACATCAGATGTGTCAAAGATGGGCATAACTGTGAAAATTAGTTCAGGTACAAACTATGTTATGATACGTTAAATTACTACACTTAATGTGAAACTATTTAAAATGCAGGTGTTGGTATCTCTAGAGAGACTTTGTGGACTGTTTGGGGAAGAGGACGAGGAGTGAAAAAAGGAAAAGCTACACTCATTTCAATTTCCCCAACTATCTTACCAGAAGATCCCAATTTGATTCTTCCAAGTGAAAAATTGCTTCTCCAACATCCTCTATGCCTGTGCAAGCCTGTTGGGGAACCAATTAATACATCAAAAGAAAAATTCTCAGTTGCCACATAATTTTCTTTTTCAAGAGTCAAGAATATATATCATGGCTTAACCTAAAATTGGTCGATAATTCACATCCACTGTAACAGACTTTCTGCAACTGATTCCATCAGCAACATCTGAATTTAACTATTAATGCTATGTATTGTGATAATTTCACACGTACCTGAAAGTCAGCCAATATTTGTTCTCTATTTTCCGACATATTTAATTACTTCAAACAACACAAATACGAACACCCATTCATTACTATTAACTATTATTTGATGTGCAGATAATGATTCCACACTAACAACTTCATCGTTCAATTGTTTCAGAAAGATTCAGAAAATCGTACTCTAAAACACCGTCTGTTTCAATGACCATAGCGTCTAATAAATGTCATTAATGAACCCGCAAGCTGTAACTACACGACACTAATCTCTCTTTTGGATGAAGTGTTATTATTGCACAAATTACTCAAAATCTGAACAGAAAACGAATCCGACAATCAATCAGACCAAAACGCCATTATTTTTTATTTGAGAACATACTCCGCCGTGAATCAATGTTGACAATACGAACTATAAAACTATGTGTTCTTGTCACGGATGAGACATATGTCTACGCAAAATTATATAATTGTTTCCATAATTCTTGATATTGAAATTAAATTTTTCTCTATGCTAAGGAATTTGTTGTGTCTGCCAGAAATTGTCAGTAAAGTATAATGCTTTTGTAATGAAGATATTCAACTTGAACTGACTATATGATAACGAAGGTCGCTAATATTTACGTCCGTGGCGTTGGCCCTACCTGTTAAAATAGAAGATGCATGTGTTCTGCTGCAAATTAGTACGAGGCCCAGCTAGTAAGCTATGGGCCAGAACGTGGATTATGTTCTGTGGTGCAAGGTAGAGTGTGATACGAATGGTCAGTGGTTGTAGGTGGTCTGCGCACAGATCACAGACAATCTAGTACTAGATAATCTGTGTCAAGTACAATGGTCATAAGCGGTGGTTGGGGAGGGGAGTTAGTGGCTCTGCGTGTAGTGGTTTGTGTTTGTTAGTTTATCGGTGCGATTGCATTTTTGAGGATATTTATGCTTCAGATTGGTAAAAGGAAATCCATAGAGTACATAATAAATACTGTAGGTACATTTATGTCAAAAGAAAGAATCATGTTCAAATAATAGCTGTATCAAAATGTATGTAGTGTAATGAGTACAGGTTAAATTTGAAATTATATTCTGTTGGTGATTTCTAAGAAACCTAGTATAAGGCAAGGGTCCACAACTTTTAAAAAAATTTTGGGACCGCGTTTAAGTTCTAGGTTCGAGACGGGTGACGTGAAGCAATTTCAATGCTGAGCGCCCGTAGTTCTGGAGTGAACTGTGACGTTCACTGTCATGTGGATCTTTATTTCGGTGCATGTGAACTGATACACATTTTTGCATGGAAGAGGGAAAAAGTGCAAGAATTGTGCAGAAAATATTAGGCGCCACCGTAAAAACCTTTGCCACCCGGGATTTATGTACCCTTGCTATATGTGCATACACTGTCTGTTGGCAGATGGACCAAATGTGTTTTAGATGGAGAATTACGTAGCGAAAGAAAGTATGGTTTGTTTTCAGTTTACAGGAAAGACTTTTTGAACTTGTATTTATGAAGGATAGGTTTCTGAAGTGAGGTACAGACTGGAGCTTTTAAAATTCATGTCATGTTATGAACAAATTATGTTAAGACAAATATGTAGTTATGCACCTTTTGTTTTACATAATCACCAATCTGTTGACACAATCTGTCCCAGCAGGAAATTAGTCCATCCAAGGCCTAGCAAAGGAGTACGCATTAATTGCTTGGAGCTACATGCAACAAACAACTTTCTGAGAGGCTTAGCTTCCTCCCCAGAGGTGAGACAATTGATGTTGCTGCAACATGATGTACAGACTGAGAACAGCTGTTGAAAGAGAGATGCTGTGATGGCTCTACTTTTGTATTGACAGCCTCCATGACATTGTGACACTGCATGCAGTCAAATGACCAAACGGTGGTTCAGGCAGTATGGGTGGGAAGTGTTGCAAAATTCGCCACATGGTCCAGACCCATTATTTTCAAACTTCAGTTTTTTGTTCTTCGGAGGTGTGAGAGTGATGAGTTTGGTTCAGTATACTTCATGTGGATTTTTTTGCTGATCATTTTGATGTAATGGCTTCTGCTGGAGCAGATGTGTCATTAGAGGCATTAATTATGTTGAAAAGTAGTGTGCATTCCTGTGTATGTGTGTGTTAATACAATTTGGTCATAGTATGCATGCATGTGGTAGTTTTTAGATGCATTTGCAAAAGTGGGCAAAATGACTGTTAGCTTCATCATGTCTGTCTGTCTGCATGAAACAGCTCGGCTCCTGCTGGACAGATTTTTGTGAAATTTGATGTGTGAGGATTTTTTTAAAATCTGTCGAGAAGATTCAAGTTTAATTAAAATTGACAAGAATAATGAGTAGTTTTCATGAAGACCAGTATGTATTTTTTATCGTATCCCACTGAGTTATTCTTAAAATGAGAAATGTTGCAGACAAAAGTTGTAGAGAAAATAAACGCACATTTTATGTTCAATTACTTTTTTCAAAAATCGTTCCATTTATGAGATAATGTTGAAAAATATTGTAGAGCTGGACAAGCTACAGTTGGCAATGTGGTACATCCGTATTGCATTCTGGATACCTAAGACTACAAATACATGCTCAGGATTTGTTATACTTCTTGATTTCCCACTGCAACAGTGGTTACAAGAACGTGACTCAATGTTATGTTATTTATACATTGCCGGTCTTCTTACATAATGGATAGAACATCTGTTGTATATTTATTGAGTCATCCTAATAGGTAGGACATACCAGAAACCATTGCTGTTAACTATTGCAGTTATATTGACTGTCTTGTCATCAAGTAAAAAAGTCATAGTTCTTTCCATGCTGCCGTATAGACAGGCTTATAATATTCAAAACAGCTGTATTAAGAAAAGTCTTTGTCAGTCATTTGCTTCATCACAAAGCTTCTGTTTGATGTTCAAACAGTTAAGTTGGTCAACATTACAAGACAGCTATTCCCAAAGTGTGTAAAAATGTGGAGATATGTATTCCAGGCCTGACAAATAAGAAAATGGAGCCTGTAAAAGAAAAACATACATTTGTAAATTCATTACATTCTAGTGGGTGTAGTCACCTTCAAAGTACTCATGTTATGAGTTCATTCCAGTGGCTGTGCCATGCCTGTAAGTATTACCAGAAATCATTTCCCAAAATTGTTTCAGAATATGTCTGTCATATTGTTGCCATTGCTTTCAAGTGATTCAAATTTAGACATAGGGAAAGAGATGTGCAACTTCAGGAACATGAAATAGGTGCGTGGGGTCAAATAAGTAAGTTGCTGGAACTGAGGCAAAACTCATGAATCATATTGGCATGTGATTTGTGCCAACTCACAGTCCAGTTATTTATCAGACCTTATGTTCATTAACCTTTAAAATGACCTGTATTCGCATATGTGAATGCACATAAAAAAGCACCTGTAGAAATTCATATTGTATGTGTAAGCAACGAGAAAATTCCCTACATTTTGAATACATGATGCCTAGCCCTTTTATTTTCTACAAAATGCTATTTATTTTGTAGTTTTTTTTCTGTTCAAATAATACCCAGTTATTTGAAGGTGCATGAAACATGAGGATCCCATAGGTGCAAGGCTCAATGTAAGTTATATCCATTTTACACTGTTGGTTTCTGGATTTCTGTTCTTCAGATTGTGCTTCATCACATAATGATGATTATTCATGACCGCAATCAAACTGGTCAATTTCACTAGTACCATGTTTGTCTGATATTTAGGAAGTATCTCCTTCAATCCTGATTGGTAACCAGCCATTCCAACTGAAGTTCTTGGTTATACTCTCCACAGGAAAATACTCATATGGTAGCTTTATACGGAGCTTGATACCCATCTGATCAATATGAATTCACATTGTACAATTATCCTTAAGTGGTCGGACAGTAAAACTTGTGAACTCATAGCAGTAAAAGTGCTACGTACCTCATTGCTGAATACCATTGTGGTCGCCTTCAAAGTACTCCCCTTGGGAAGCTATGCACCAATGCCAGCATCAATTTTGGAACTGGTTTTGTGGAATGTCCTTCAGAGCTGCCATTGTATTACTCCTGATGTCATGAATGTCATCAAAATACCTTCCTTTCAATATTTCCTTTATCTTCAGGAACAGAAAAAAGTCACTGGGGGCTAGATCCATTGAATAGGCAGAGTGTTCCAACACAGTTATTTGTTTAGTAGCTAAAAACCCCCTCACAGACAGTGCCGGGTGAGCAGGTGCATTGTGATGCAAGATCCATTTGTTGTTGGCAAAATGTTCAGGTCGTTTCCATCTAAAACTTTTCCATGCGGGCTTTCCAGTACTTCCAAATAGTAAACTTGGTTGACTGTTTGTCCAGTTGGTACAAATTCATAATGAACAATCCCTCTAATATCAAAAAAAGCCAGCAACATTGTTTTGACTCCTGATTTGGACAGACGGAATTTTGTTGGTCATGGGGAATTGGCATTCTTCCATTGCGCACTTTGCCACTTCGTTTCAGGGTTGTATTGGTAGACCCATGTTTCATCACCTGTGATGACAGGGTCCAAAATGTCATCTTGCCTCTCCAAAAGGTCTTGGCAAATTGTGACTCATCTTTGTTTTTGTTCCTCAGTGAGCTCCTTTGGGACCATTTTTGCACACACCTTCCTGATGTCAAGATCTTCAGTTAAGATTTTCTTAACTGTTTCTCTGGTGATGTTCACTTGTTCTGCTATGCTCCTGACAGCCAGCCAACGATATTCACGCACAATTTGACAAATTTTTGCAATGTTTTCTTCAGTTACACTTGTTGCTGGCCATCCTGATCTCTCTTCATCAGTTACACTTTCTCTTCCCTCAGAAAAAATGTTTCACCCACTTGTAAACTGCCGTTTTCTTCATAACATTATCCCCATAAACTTGCACTAACATCTATCTGATTTTGTTTCCACTCTTTCCAAGTTTAACAAGAAATTTAATGTTTGTTCGCTCCTCTAATTCAAGCTCCGACATTATCGAGGTGGCATACCGCCAAAACACACACAGACAGTAATAGATGCCACTTAGAAAGAGACTGCCATAGATCAACAACAACATAGCTATGAAATGCTGATATGTCAACATCATGAAACCATACTAAGGGTTTTGTCCAGTGCTGCCATGGCAAGCACACGGTGGCGAGTTAACAAACTTAATTATCAAACCACATACTTTGATTGATGAAAATTGTGTATGTGCAGATTACAGGACATTGATGAGTACTGTATGTAGTATGTAATGTGTTACAAAACCTCACTTCCAACAAATGTGGCAGGCATGTAGTTGCTGTTATGGTGGTAATTATGTCTGTCCCAGGTGACTCAGTGTATAAGATGGAATGAATGCCTGAAGCCAAGGAGCACTGTGGTACATCTAGGTCTTACAGGGCAGTTAGGTCAGTGTAAAATAGAGGACGGCAGGTTCCTGATATGGCTTGTGTAGTGTACACAAATTTATAGAGTTTTAGTGGGGAAACTTGAGTAGCAGTCATATGGAAGACTAACAAGAAGGTAACATGATTTTTGAAAACATGGGTTGTGAGCATTTGAGATGGATAGAACTGGCTTTTGAACATGTACTGTATCAGTCTTTGTGTAGCCTTTGGGTTCTGCTATCATTGTTAGTTTATTGCTGTGAATTTTAAGCTCAGAATATCTGTGCATGTGATGAACACTCATAAAGGTTAATGGGTGGTAAGACTTGTTTCTTAGTCAGTGCTGAGCAAACATTTTATATGGAATAAAAAGACAATTCTCCAAGTTGTGTCAAAACGTACAGGGGAGCATATATGTATGAGTCCATATAGATGTACCCTTCAAAATAGTCACTTTTTTATTCCATTTCCTCTAACCAATATAGAAGATCCCACAAGTACATGTTGTATGTGAAGCTTTGTAGGTGTTGGATATGTATGGTAGAAGGCATAAAGCCTGTCCTGTCAACAGGTGCAAACTCCAGCTTAGTTATTTGAAAATAAGGAATATTAATAAATTAGTTGATCTCTTCTAGATCCTCATGTGCATTGTGGTCATAAGTTGGGGATATGTGATAGCAGCTGGAAGATATATATCTCTGTGTCACCCTTGCACCAGCATTCAAAGCTCCCAGTTACGTGTCAGCACAGATGATAATTAATTTGAAATGGCATTTTCTGCTGATGCTGCAGCTTTTCAGGTTCAGGTGAGCTTTGGCCTCTGTGTGCCAACTGTTGGTTGTCTACAGTGATTACAGTAAGGTTTACAGTTTAGGAACAGATGTGGAGTATCAGGTCACCATGGCACTGAAGGTTTTATTGTCACACCTGTTGTTCCTGGGGTACTGTTCCAAAGTTTTTCTTGTATTCATGTATGTAACATTAAGCTTCAACTGTTATGAAAGTGCAAGACTTTCATTTCACACAACAAAACCACAACAGCCAGAAAACTGTGGTAAACGGTGATTGTCATAACCTCTGTTTTGAAATTGAAATGTTTACCTTGTGGTATTTTTTAATGCTGTATAGTGGTTTATACTTGTGTAGTTTGTCAAGAAGCCAGAGTTTATTGCAGTTTGTCTTGCGTCACGTTCAAGTAAGTGGTGCTGGATTTGCAGTGGTACCTGATGAAAAGCAATCTGTTTTCATTATACTTCGTAATTTGTATGGGGACACCTAAATATGTAGAATATTTGCTGGTCTGGTTAGACATGTTTTCCAAATCTGTGAAGTCTGAGCTTAGTAGAACCCTGATATGCATGCTAAAGGTGCTGAAAAATTTACATATGTAAAAGAAACTTGGACAAGCCAGAACCTCAGACTTAATATAGATTTATTGAATTGAGTTATTACTAATTTTGTTTATGGTTTGTTAATATTCTCTGCACCTACAATGCAAGTATAATCATAATGTAGATAGTGTAATTACAGATTTTTATTTTCCCCTGTGGTCATGGAGGATGAGATGGGTAAGTGCGTGGCATGGATACAGGAGAAGAGTAATTCATATAGGGTTTTGGAGTGGAAACCTGGAGCAGAGACCACATGGAAGAACTAGGCAGTGTAGATGTGATCTTAAAGAAATAGGAAAGGAGAGCATGGACTGGTCATCTGGTTCAGGACAGGGGCAGGTGGTGGTCTCTTGTGAACATGGTAATGAGCTTTCAAGTTACATAGAGTGCAGGTAATTTCTTGACTAGTTAGGACTTACTAGCTTCCTGAGAAGGACTCTGCTCCATGGAGATAATTTCCCTTATGGCTGTTATGACTGATGCTTTAATCTCTATATGTATTCACAGTGAGTAAACCATTGTTGCCCATTATTTTGTAATTTTGATCTGGACTGTGACAGTCAAGAACTCAGGAATTGGAAAGGATTACAATGTGGCATGACAAAGGACTTTGTGTATTAACAGTATTTATTTTGTTAATTTTTAAGGCAGAAATATGAAGAATATGGGGGAACTTAGAAAGTACTGTAACAGCCAGTGCAGGTATTAGTTTGGACATATACTTGAAGATAATTATAATTACACATACCATGGGTATTGAAACCTAGAACAAAATCACACACTGAATTCCAATTCATTCATAGCAAATATGACTTCATAATAAGGGAAGGTATAGTTAAGTTTATTTAGTTCATGCAGTGGTGTAATTATATTTTTTGGTATGCAGGGTGGGTAATCACAGTGGCTGCTGCTAACGGAAACTATGAACTTCAGAACAAATCACAATTATTTATTGAATTTGCTTTTCTTGGGCACAATAATTTGTGGAGTGCAGAAACTCAGACTTCTTCATTTATACTGTTCATCACCCACTTTTCTGCACCTTGGACTCTCCACATGGGTCAGCGGCACCACTTGCAACCCCTAGCTATGCCTCTGAGTTCAGATTAGTCTCATTCACATTATTTCTTTAATACGTTTATGGATCTGCAGTTCCTTGTGATGAATGTAATAGGAATAGAGAATATGCAGTGTGTAGAAAAGATAATGTCCAATAACATTTTTTTCTTGATGAAAGTAAAGACGGTCAGTTTATTATTCAGTATACATTATTATATAGTCTCCCCATCTATTGGAAGAGTAAGTTACAGAGGGACTATATGTTGACACCTTTCCTCCCAGTTTCATACTAAATTTAATTTTTTGTTGTCAGGTGTGGATTAATGGGCTTCTGAAAATGAGTTTACCCCTTGAAATCTACTGGTTGGTATATCAAACCTGCTGCTTAGGAAATGTATCACTTTCATCCTTTGAGTTATTTTCCTCGTGTAGTACAATGTAACCATAGAAAACTCTTGACTCCAACAATGTGTAGGACATCTTCATTGATGAGAATGTGTGCATATTTAGATACATTGACATTTTTAGACATTTAACAGTTATTTTTTAAATGTCTGAAAGGTTTGTATTGTTTGGTGCATGACATTAGGCATGGATTAACAAGCTTCTGATAATGAATTTATCGCTGTTTAATCCTGCTGGCTGGTACGTCAGACCTGCCACTTAGGGAATATATCACTTTCATCCTTTGAATACCCATTTTTTATTCTTAGTATATTGTAATCTTACAAAATTTTAACTCCAACAAAGTTTCTTTGGAATGTATATTTGTTGAGCATTTTTAGATCCATTAACATTTAAACATTATTTTACAATTATTTTAGGAACGTCTGAAAAGTTTATACCGTTTGGTGCATGACATAGAAGAGGAACGAGTACGAAGTGAACACAACCTCAACAATATCACAAAAGCACATGAGAAGATAAATCAAGAAGATAAAGTTTCACCATATTATCAGGTATGGCTCATTTATGATTATAAGCATTTAAACATGATATCTGCAAAGTCTGTTAAGTACTACAGTATGGTATCATGCAGTATTGTAATGTGTGTATGTCTAATATGTCTAATTGTGCCCTTGAGCATGACAAGTGTCACAGGGGCTGTACTGTACAGAAGCCTGCATCCTCCGGCAGGAGTTTAAGAATCCATTTTTCTCCTGCTGTTCAACTTAACTTTAACCTTGTCTTTAAAGTTCTGTCCTCCAACTTTGAAGAAGTTCCGGCACCTTCTGAAAATATTGCTTTACACGATGGACTGCTTGTCTTGAAATATTAGCAGTTTTTCTTCAGGTGTTGTTTTTCTCTTCTTACAAAGAATGTAGATTGTTCACATAAGTTTTATCTTCAGTGTCCCCCCTGCAATTCCAAATCTGGAGATCTAGGAGGATACAGTCTGTGAGTTATTACTGTTTCTCTGAAACACATGGGCCCTAAAATGTTGTATGCACTCAGTACAAATGGAGAACATGAACTGAACAGGATTTTTATGATACAAGTATCTGTTATTCTGGCTGTTTACATTTCTGTTTACTCTAAACCCTATTTCATCCACAAAAACCACAAGTTTTGCATAAACAGATTATTTGCTACTGATTTTTACAGTCATCTGCATTACCAGTTTCTTGCTTCCATGTCTAGATGAGAGTTGTTGTATGGCTGTAATTTTATAAGAGCATAGGTTTAAAATTTTTTTTTGTACTGTGAGCTGCGGATTTTTACACACCATTTTGAATAGCCAGCCAGAACAGTTATTTTTTTAGGCTTATTTCCATCTAAATGCCAGTGTTGCCTAATTTATCTTTGGTCACATAACAGTGTCCTTGTTTTCTTTTTAGCCAGACCCAACCCTGTCATTGAAAATTTTCCTTCTGTTCTGTGTATTGTTCTTTTACGTGGCACTGTTGATGCAGGATTCTTTTCTATAAAACTTCTGCACCCCTTTTTTTCCCTGAAGTATGCTCAGCAGAAGTATTCCAAAGAAATCCTTTTCGTTTACACAGGCACACCATCTTATTGCTGTCTGTAACTAATAATGCAATGGAGTGCCTGTGTCACATTGCAGTGCTAGTGAGGTGAAAACTGTGTGGTCAGCTCCCTACAATAAGTTGGCTTTGTATTTTCCTGTGCCTGGGGACAGAAACAGCAATACTGTGTGTAGGTTTTGCTAAATATCATCTTCTTCATTTCTTTTTTAATATTTTACAAGTCCTGTAAAAGCACATTCTTTCAAAAGTTAGGCTTCAGAGTTATACAAAATCAGGTATTTTAATGAACTTGTAAAACATTAATGCCACATCGTTGAACTTAGTAGTGGTTATTTGTTTCTGTTTTATTTCATTACCATATATTTCAGGTAAGAATTGGGTACTGGTATCAGCAAGAATGAGATGCGATTGTGAATTTTTATTTTTTATGTTCAGACAGTTCCCAAAATTATATTGTGTTAGAAATTTCTGTAAGATTGAAAATCCAGAATGGCTGTAGCTTGATTTGGGCCATATCTGTGAATTGCATGTCAGACTTTGTAGTCCTGTTTGCAGACAATTGTGCATAGCTGGCACAATGTTCCAGTAGAGGCAGCTGTAATATAGATAAGAACTAGCCTTGTGCAAAATTTTCCATTACTGTGTGTGTGTGTGTGTGTGCAATATTGGTCCTTATAGAAATACTGCATACACCAGTATGTGGGTTCTGCTGCCCTAGATTCAGGGCATTACCTTCTTCAAACGTGGTTGTCCACATTCTTTATTCACTCGTAGTAAGGAACTTGTGTACATTTGGAAAGGTGTTTTGATGTGGAGCTGTGTGGCCTGGCTATTATCACTTGTATCTGACTGCAACAGCTGTTGCAGAAGCCATACAGAATGCATGTTGGCATATTCCTTACATGTAAATGTTAAGAGGCATTTTGTGTGTGACTTTTCAGTACAAAACGCAACCACACCAGCTTAAACTTGTGAGTATATGGAGAGTCAAACGGTGATAACAGTGTCAGTTTGCTGTGATAGCCCCCTGCTGGTTGCAGTTTACAGATCAAAATCAATAGTGGCTTCAGTTTGACATACTGTCTGTGGGATTTTATTATTCCAGATGGCCTCTAAAACATGCCCTGAAGTTTGACCAACTCATTGCAGAGCATTAAAGGACTAATTGACAACAAAAACATTTCAGAATATGATACTTGTTTTACACTTGATTATCCTTGCTGTGTATATTGGGCACCTTCCTGTCAATAGATAATTGGCATGCTATCCAAGTCTCAGCAAAAGAGAGACTAGGTATGCACGAATGGAAGCAGCATAAACCCTGGTTTGATGAAGAATGTTTAGGTTTTTTGGATCAAAGGAAGCGGGCAAAAATGCAGTGGGTACAGGATCCATGCCAAAGTAATGTAGAT
>Ga0136643_10013094_pt1 | contig 12388 bp, 9 predicted proteins | sample TergutLab28metaG_FD_96883 | JGI IMG/M metagenome (GOLD analysis project Ga0136643, IMG submission 96883) | Labiotermes labralis P1 segment gut microbial communities from Petit-Saut dam, French Guiana - Lab288 P1 (version 3) (version 3) | ecosystem: Host-associated > Arthropoda: Insects >...
CACGCACGCGCACGCGCACACACACACACACACACACACACACACACACACACACACACACACACACAACACTAAAATTTACATCAAGACACAGCAATAAAGCAAATGATCAATTACATTCTGCATGTAACTTTCATTAGTAACCAAACAAAACCAACCTCTAGTTTTAGAGATTTTTAACCAATGGTACAAAAGACAATGGTACTGTCCAAATTTAATGTATGAAATACAGTCTGTCCACAAATCATATCTGGTGCTTGTAAATGTTACAGCTTCATAACCACAACATGGAAATGAATGAAACAAAAAAATATCAATGACAAACACAGTAGTCTCAATACTCACAATTAATTTGGATCAACACAATTGTCAAAACAGTTGAATATATTTCCAACATAACATGCCTATCTGATTCTGATGACTTGTAAAATACCAGTAATAAAAATATACAATAATCTCAGAAACCATACAAAGCCTGAACATGTTATTAATAAAATACAAACACTTTTGGGAAGTGTTCCACTCTTAAGAGCATGAAAACAATCAATCTCACTTCATGACACAGCTTGACTAAGCTGAGGGTCATTCACACAACAGCACATTAATTACTGTTGTACACAGATTCTTAGTCTGATGACAGTTCTCGAAACCCAAAACATACAGTTAGAGATACAAACAAAAGGTGCACAAAGTTGTGTTGACAGCATTAACCATTCAACATCAGCTTCTGTGCAGTGCATTTTAGGGTAATATATCTTTAGAACTCCTCCGACCCCCGACAGCTGTTGGAATGTAAACCCCAGCATCAATGAAGGGTTAATATAGATAAAGGTAAAGGTAAATTTCGCCCTACAACAGGCAACATAGGCCCAGAGGGGGAGTAGAGGTATAGCTCTACTTTTTCTTCAACCTCGGCGCTAGATGGGGGTGGAGATCAACGCCACGCCCCGGCCGCTTTGCCCCCGGGAAAGACCCAGTACCCCTTGTACAGGAGGCTGGGGGATCCCAGGGCCAGTCTGTATGGGTGCAGAAAATCTCGCCCTCCACTGGGATTCGATCCCTGGACCGTCTAGCCCGTAGCGAGTCGCTATACCGACTACACTATCCCGGTCCACGAAGGGTCAATATACTTCTTGTAAATTATGTACGCACTTAAGAGGTTAAAAGCTGCTTTTAATGAAAAATTTCCAGGTTGTTGGATAGGAAGAAATAGCCAAATATCACAGCCTCCTTCATTCCTATATGTAATGATGTTTTGAAATTTTCTGACGAGACAAAAAAAGGGCAGTTTATGAAAATGCCAGACGTGCAGATAATGTTGAAAATGTACAACACAGGATTACCACAGCTAGAGAAACCATAAAACCAGAATGTCTCAAACATGTTCGGCTGAGCACAGTACTGTCAGGACGCCTGCCACATTACTGTGACGCATAAGTAGAACTTCAAGAACACAAATTCCAAGTGTGATAAGTCATTTTTTTGTTTCATTTGATTAGATATCATACTTACAAAAAAAGTAACACAAAAACATTTTATGGCCATCACGTAGTACACAGACCACCAAAAGGTTATATGCTATGACATATGTCTAAACCACTGATCACACACTCCATTACCAGAACTTTCATGAAAGTCATTAGCAAAGATTGAAATCTTATTCAGCACATCCCACCACTAAAAATTTAAGATCTGCAAAAAGTTATTTCAAACAAAATTTTGCCAAAATAAATAGTGTTGATGCTAACTATGATGCAACCGACAAATTTTGTCGGCATTCACAGTCTTCAACCCTCCTTTCATTCAGTCAATATTCAGTTCTGCATACAGCATAATGTTGAGCAATCACATGCCCTCTATGTAACAATGCAAGCCGAAGCCTAAAATCTATAATTACTCGAAGAACATCAGACTTACTCTATACAAGAGCACTCAGAGCTACTTACCTCACCCTATGCCTCCTGCAGCAAGTGTGACAACCAGCGCCAGGATTAATGTCAGAACTTGTCCAGGTGAGTTAGGTGGTGATCCTGCTACAGTAATTCTTGATTCAGATTGGTGGCTTGGTTCGTATCCTGGATCAGTGAAACTGTCGTGAACTGTGAGACGACCACCATACTTACGTAGCAACTCCATTATTACACCATTTGTCCAGCCAAATCCCTCCTGGATTTCATATTCTCCACCTCCGCCATGTCCACCAAATACTGTTGCATCATACTGGAACAATCCCCATAATACATGTAATACATTTGTCACTGTCATTATGCTGTTTCCCTTCAACATAAGAAAAATTGTAATTCTACATGCACACTCACTTCCAAGTGTTTTTTGTCTACAGCATAACTCAAATGCAAAAAAAAATCGGGACCCTAATGTGTTCATATGTAGGCACAGAAAAACATAAGCATGAATTGGAAGCATGTACTGTGTATGGTATATTTGGAAGTATGTTTAAAAATGAAAAGTTTTACTAAACTATCTGTACTAAATCAGTCACTAAGGTAGTTTTTAAGGTTTTCGTCTGACCAAATAGTTGTACATATATTTTGGGTGGGGTGCATGCCACCAGTATCTTCTCTGTTGTGAGAAGTCATTTTGTGTTTTAGCCACCACCCTGACCAGCTCACTTAAAACTTTCATTAGTAGAAGAGAATAGGTGTGATCCTTTCACCATGTTAAAACAGCTCTTTATATATGTACACCTATGCCAAAATCGGGTATAGTACATACTACACACATTACTTTCAGAATGACCTCTTAAGTAAAACTAAAAACTTTGCACTTAAAATACAATTTGACATATACAGTTGCACAATTTATGGCAAATTCTCTACACAAGTGGCAGTGGTGCATCACATGATGGGTCACAAAACTATTGCCATACAAACAATGCTCACACTAAACAGTAAATTATGTATAGTATTAAATATCTTGCAGATTCCCCCCACAACACTAAGCTCTTCAGAAGAGGCAATGTACTTATTTACAGGCGATGCACAAACCCTCCAAACCACATGGCTATGGGTACTAAATTTTGTACAGCCATGCCCATCATTTGTGGATCCTCAATATGGAACTTGTTGCATGTCACCCTTCTGGCACCTTGAATTTTAAGGTAACTCTTAGATTTTTGGAAAACTTGTGCATCCCTGTCTTATGATAGCACTTAGGACACAACATCTTGCAAGGTCAAGTCAATTCCCTCACCAGACAGACAGCACGCCTTATTCTAATGAGACACTGTTTTTAATTACAGCTTACACCAGACAAAATAATGACCACACTCACCTTTTCATACATAACGCCAGTCTCATTGAATGCTTTGTAGTTTGAACGTACCCATATCTCTGCCATTTCAAATGCTAGCTCTTTGGCCCACTTATCATTTGTATTGTCAAGACCCATAATCATGATATACTGTAGTGGAGGCCATGCATTAGGGTAATCCCACTGCTCACTAGTGTGCTCCATTGTTGTTGGAATTCCACCTGGATATGTGTAATGGCGGTCAAATTCCATTATCTTTGTTTTACGCAAATATTTCATTATTTTCCCCACTTCGGTTCCATTGCCCTTATAACACCCAGTCCATAAAGGTGCAATGTTTGTTGGATAAAAGTAATCACGTTTTATCTCATTAATGATATCATAATCCAGCCATGCCCCAACTTCATCATGCCACAGAATGGCAGTGACGGCTTCTAACCACTCTTCTGCAATAATGCTGTATTTTTCAGATTTTTCTGGCATGTTCAGATCTCGAAAGAATTCCACCAGAAGAATGGCATTCCAGTACAGTATAGAATTTAGATCCACTGGAATAATATATCGTGTTTTAAGGTCAATGAGAGTGCCTGCAACAGTAAAAGAGATTGTCAACCATTTCAAAATCACTTATTATAAAATGAAAGGCTATCATGACAATCACTTTTCTTTAATTCAAAACATTGACAGTTAAGTTTTTCTTAATCCAATTAAACACAAAGCCTTCTTACATCACAAATGTATACCTTCACCACATTCATGCTAACTAACTAGAGCATGGAACCAAAGGTTCAGTACCACAGTCAAAAGACCCAGCCACTGGAAATAACATCCTAGTCCACACAGTCATACCCTATCACTTAACATCCACATTAATGTCATTCTCAAACTTGCCTCTCCCTTTAATGTTTTCTGACTACAATTTTGATTTTATTTCACAGCTAAGCTTTGCATGAAAAAAAACCCTGCTCACCTCATCATTCTTCATTGCCCTAACAATATTCTGTGATCAAAAAATTCAATAGGCTCTTTGATATACAAGTTTTTCCATCCTCCTGTCACTTCCTCATTCAGATCCAAATATCTTCCTCAGCACCCTATTCTTCCCTTAACGTTAAGGACCATGTTTCATGATGACAGGAAAAATTATTGCTGTGTACTGAACGTTATCATCACTGATGTGTGCATTTTAATCTTTATATTTTTGGATGGAAAACTGGATGATAAAAATACACACAAAACTATTTAACCAAAATTCAGCCCTTTTCTCACACCACAGAGGCATTACTGCTTTCAATCATTAAATGTGTTTAACTACGGTAACATTAAAGAACTCCATGGTACAGGATTTTCCCTCAGCAGGTGGATGTTACCAGAACAACACATAAATTCCCCCTTGGTACAGAGCTCATATATCACCATTGCAGATCATGACAGTCTGCTATTATAATCTAACCAATTAAAACACGAATGTAGTCCAGATACCACACTGCAAAAGGAGGAATTAACAGATAATACTTACCTCTATTTGTGGCATTTTGAATAAACCAACGACTTGAGAAATCCCAACCTGATTCTGCCGCAGCTTTTAACTCAGAATAATATGCTTCTTTCGCTTCATCTGTATGAAAAGCTTGGGCAGTCGTAAAATCTTCCCTAAAAAAGAAAAACCACTAATTACGTTTCACTGAAACATACAAACACCACATATTAATCCAATTTCCTGTCCAGAAACAGCATCATTCCAAGAACAGTAGTAGGTTAGTATTCTTCAAAACTGGAACCCAGAATGTGAATTGTAAGCACAAACATGTACCGAAAAAGGGAATCACAGAATACTTAAAGTGACTCTAGTGCTCAAAATGTGTTAGCACAGACAAGGCATGAAATTGTAGATAACATGAAATAAGAAACTGAAAAACATTAACTTTTGTAATGCACATAAAAGAGACCAGATTGTTTATTTATTTATTCATTCATTCATCCATTGTTCACTCATTGTTGGTTTATTGAATAACACTGTCCACAGCTGTCATTATACAGTGTGAAATGATGCAAGATGATTACTGAGAGAATATGGAAGGATGTAGCATTGCTCTTATTTGAGGTACAATCTAGGCACTTGTCTGAATGAACTGAGAAAAACAACAATAAACCTCACTCAGCATAGCTGAACTTTGGACCTATATATGATCCTTGTAAATATGAACAAGGAATGTTTTATTGTTATGTTAAACCTTTAAATTGCAATATTTAGTAAAGAAGACACTTGTACTCTGTCATATTACTGAACAGCTAAGACTTCTGCAATGTTAAGCCATGTTGATTTGTAAATGGTTACTGACATTTCAGAGAGTTACAGTATTTTTCTCTTCGGCATCAAGCAGGCCAAGAAGAGTCAACCCATCTTCAACTGCCTGACCGCAAAGCTGAATGCACTACCTTCCTTCAGAACTTTAGTAACTATTCACCAATTGACACACCTTCACATCCCACAAAACTCGATCTGCCTGAAACACTGCTGTTGGACCGCAATCTCTTGCATTTCCATTTCCAGCCTTTGCTATAAAGTTTATAAAGACAATTAATGCTACAAAAAGTACTGTACCAAACAAATCTTGCATGCTGTATTTGAGCATTTCATTATTCAATTACAGAATAACAGAACATCCTCAATGTGAATAGTGATTATACCACCCAACAAGCTGACGGAAATACAACGAATAAATTCAGTTACATGTTACATAAAGTGACAGCTTCCAAGGACTAATTCGGACCAAAACTAATTTTCTGCCTCACCAACACTAAATTTCACACAAATGGATAAAGTGGTTTTGAAGCTGGAACATACAAGTGTGAATAGATGACATACATACAAATGGACACTGCTTCAGTGATGGACAAAATTCATTGCAAATGTAATATATCCAGTGTTTCAGCAGTCAGGAAAAACATCTTCGGTTATATGTAATTATGAAGGTAGATACGTACTAATCGTGCAGATGCATCTTCTGCCTGGACCACCTACTCTGACGATGCAGACAACGAATTCCTCTGAAAGGTCAGTACATACCTACCGGAACACACAGTGCTATATACCAGAACAAAATTGTTTGTTGTCATAAATTATGAGAACCATAAATCTCACGTTTGTGTAGTTAGCAGCCAGTTTGAAATATGTTCTGATCTCCATTCTAGTGCAATGAAATTTGGAATGCAAGAGCTACACTTCTGCATTTATATACAACAGGACTGAAGGCTGCTGTGTGTGTACATATATATATATATATATAAAACTGGAAGTTTACGATATGAACAATGTTTGTCCATAAATTAAGCAACTTCATCAGAATATTACATGGCATCCATGTCATATGATCCACAAACAACAGAATGTCAGTTTGACAGACCATGTGACAGATAATGCTATGATGAAACATATCCATAGATGAAACAACTTCAGGTTGTTAAAGGGTGGAATATCCTACTTTTTCAACATCCTGTCACATGAGAGATTTTGACATCTTTCCATACAGGAATTCATGAATGATTCAAATTCTAGCACTGGTTACTCCAAATAAGCTAGGTTAGGTTGGATTACATCATGTTGCTTTACATTACTTGTTAACATATAAAGATTTTCTTAAATTTATAAAGCTTCATACCTTGTATTACAGAAGACTCTCTTGATGCACCGTTACTTAATTTACGTTTATTCAGGTTTAAAATGTTGCCACTCCCTTTTTGATATTACCAGTATTCAAGTTCTTTGTTGTAATTTTTGAAACTCCTTCCTGTTTACTGCTACTTATAAAAAAAAACTCTCCATCTGCTAGATGTGTTTCAGCTGCTAACCATTTGTGTAAAGATGTCAATACCTTCAGGACAACCATTACTTCTTTAAAACAAATTATGCACTAATCTGTGGGATTTTCGTATCACCTTATCTACGTTTTTTTCAGGGTTTACGGTTTTGCCCTAGAACTCCTTATATTGCTCTTCTCCTGCCATATTGTTTTTGTATATTTGTACTGTTTTTGTGTTTCATTTGTGTCTTTGTGCTGGCTTTATAATAGGCATAAGTACTGTTAAGCCTGCATATTAATAAATACCCACTGAATTGTATTGAACTGAGCTATGTACCATTAGTTCATTTTAACACTGCTTCCTCTAAAGACATTAGAATGGGCTATGTTGGTTCCACTGGCTTTAGTTTTGTTTACATCAACTGCTTTTACCAAATGTATATCATTTTTAATCTTTATTCTTAATTTACTTAGTGACGCTTCTAATTTTAGGATTATATAATGACAAATGACAGGATGACAGTGGATAATGGATCTGAAAGAATGCACAAGAAAGCAGAGATGAATGAATACAAGGATCTATACTGTCATTTGTCTGGACAGACTGTGTGAAAACAATGAAAAACTAAGTCAGAACAGCTGCTCTGTGGACACAGACCTAAAACTGTGACCTTCCAAATATGAAACAGGACTGCCAGCCACTCAACCACAGCATTCTGTTCTCTAATTGTTAAAACAATTGACATGCCACCTGTGTTATCACTAATTACAAAGTACTTACGAGTATGATTCTGGTCTTGGGCCAGATGAAGCATCCTTGTATCTCGCCAGAGTGTAACGTTTCCCATCTTTCTCAACTGAGATTGTGTGATTTGTCATCCAGTACTGGAACTCCTTCTCCATTAAATCGATGTTATCTTTCAAAAATGCAACATCATTAGTTGCATCCAAGTAACTTTTCATCATGGGTATCAACAATGGTGGCTGTGATCTCTTTGAATAGTAAATTCTCCCACCATTTGGAATACAGCCATAGCTCGCAACAATAGAGAAGAAATTTCCCAGCATCCCTTTCACTGTCGTGTACATCTCTGACAGTAACAGGCCACGTATTATCCAATAAGAGTCCCAGTAATAAAACTCACGGAATCGCCCACCTGGGACAATTACAGGATGAGGAACATAAATAATGGAATACAGGTCTTGATTTTCTCTCACATCATCTTTCATCTTCCTCCCCAAAAATTTCCATCGGTAATTTAGCTGTTTACCCCATTCACGAAAATCAGAATCGGCAATGTTATCCAGAAACTTTGGATGCTTAATCCAATCAGATGGTTCCCATTTTTCAAATTCACTACCAGCAGGTTCAAAGTTCTCATTAAGAAAGTCTTTAAGCTGCTCAGTGGAGGGGTCTGACGCAGTTCTGCTCATTAGTTCTTGAAAAATTTCCCATGTTTTATTTGGCAGCTGCTTCATTTTCATGTCTACAAATGTTTTAGAATCATGATAAATTCTTTTCATTTGAATGGTGTGAAGAAGTTCACCATAGCAGTAGATGTTACTGAAAATAAATCAAACAGGACACAAAAATTTAAGTAAAACAAAGTAGTCTCACAAAACAACTTTACCAATTACAGAGATAGAGCACTAATTAAAACCCTTATTACTAACATTATGTATCAAAACATAATGATTTTGATTTTACAGAGCTATCATCAGTGACAATGTGTGAGGATCACAAGATTTCATGCCAGAATTAAGAATGAAATAATCAAATTTAAAGTTTAAAATTAATTAAATATAAGCAGGTGATCAACAATAAACAAAATTTGTTATTCTGTATAGCTAGCTGTCTGGTGTGCATACCAGACAGCTAGCTATACAGAATAACAAAATACCAAGTGTCATATAAATACAGTTATTCCTCCTGATGATGGACCTGGAGAGGTCCAAAATATGTAGCGGTTATAAATAAAATTGACAAAATATACTAAGAAAATTGTTCCCCAAGTTGGTTTCACTTACAAGATTGTATAGAGATGCACGGTCAACAGAACATAAAGAAAAAAAAAATGGTTCAGTAGTTGTCTTAGGAAAACTATATTTACAGCCAAATAATTATAAAGTTTCAATTTAAATGTTATATTGTTAATATTAGCATGAAATTCATGTAATTAAATGTCATAACATACGACACTTGTAAAAAAAAGGCTTTATGTTATGGTTTATGTATCTATGTAATTTTTATGAAAAGCATACAGAATATCAAAATACTAAGAAAACTCATCACCTGAAAAATCAACCTCAACTCAGAAATACACTGAACACATTACAAAAACCAATAATGAGAGTAAAAAAAAACATTCATCATTGTGACACAGCTCTAGTATCTACACTTAAACAGAGTGTTTGAATATAGATATTTTTTGAACTGAAAATTACAAAGAAAATTACATTAGTGCCTTACCACTGAAAGCTGTGACCTAACATTATGACGTCAGTAATGGAGCTAAATATAGGACACCAACATGAAATAATTGTACACTTAACAAGGAAATCCAATCCTCACTCAAAATTCAAAACATATGCAATTCATTTATAAGAACGAAGATTAACTGCGTGTCACTAATTACCAATTTAAATGTTGATAGAGGGTGTGAAATTGCATAAGTACTGCTGTGACTGAGCGCAGAGCTGCTGCAAGATATGAGGGCAGGGAATGATTCTGGAAGAGATTGATTTACTAACTCTGAGTTTGAGTGTTCAATGTCATTAGTGTAGAGGGAGGAAACAATTGATTAACTTGCAGAATGTAACAGAGGACCCTAGCAAGGATGTCCAAACTGATATAAGTACATCTGCTGCAAGAGTTGAGTATAACTTCATGTTTTATTGAAACCCAACCAAATGAACATGTTAACGATGTTAGTGTCCTCTACAGGTGAAGTTCTGAATACTGCAATGAGACCCACAAAGTGGAAGGATGTTAGAACATGTCTCTTCAAGAGAATAAATCACATTCTATTTACACTTTCATGAAATTCTGGTTACTAGAAAAATAAGCTATATCAGTTGGGTCATCTGAAATTCAAAATTAAGTAACAACACACAAAGGTGACGATAACAGCAACAATATATACGACGATGATGATGATAATGACCTTGATGATGGTGAGGCAAAAACCTTACAATAGAAGTACAGTGAATGTAGAAACTAAAAGTAAATGTGATACTGGTAATAATAGGGGCAACTGGAACCATCTCAAAATCATTCAGAAAATACCTGAGAAACATAACAGGAAAGCACACAATCAAGGAAATGCAAAAAAAAGCCATGTTTTGGTACTGTGCATATGCTTCAGGAAGTGCAAATAAAAAGTACAGAACGCTTAATATGGGAAATAACATTACACATACCACAAACTGTAACTACAGAATAGATGTAACACTGTATACCATATTAACATTGTTTGTACCTGGTATACAATTGTGAATACTCTACATAAAGATGATGATGATGGTGGTGATGATGATGCACATCTAGAATGAGGTCATAAAGCCTAAGGGAAAAGGTTTTACTGCACCAGCTGGGAAGCTGAAGTGTGTTCTTTAATGACCCTATCAACTGCTATGATGTTACAGCATCAGCAATTGATAAATGAATGAGTATGGAGCAGTGGTGGAATGACAATGACCAGGGAAACAAAAGGACTATAAGAGAACTCTATCCCAGTTCCATTTTTGTCCACCACACAACCCACATGGACTGGTATGGGTTCAAATCCTTGGCTGTGTAATAACATGGTCTTAGGAAGCTGAAAGTACATCTCACAAAGTGTCATAACATCACTTCTTTAGTTGTACAGCTGCTCTCTTGGCACTAAGACATTAATCAAGTTATCAACTATGACTACAGTAAGTACAGCATGCATTTATGTACAGAGTACAGAACTTTAATAGCGAAACTGTAAGCTTTTGGGTACATAAAAGAGACTATCACTCACAACAGTAGTTATTTGATAACGTTTATTGCCACATTATGTGCTATATGTTTCGGCTTGTAGAAGCCATCATGAGGCATCAACTTGAAAAATGAGGGGAAAAATGTTTATAAACAGCAGGTTATCATATATAAATGGAGATCTCAATTTTACAATGCACTGAACATCACGTTCACAACTTGAACTTTTTCTTTCAAACTGAAATTGGGTGTAAAATATTAATTTATATTACAAATACAGCACTTTTATTATAGATATGACATCTTATCTCTTTTCAGTTTTTGTATGTTAACTTGTGTACTTTTCACATGTTCTAATTTGAGGGTTTTCCATCCCGTTGTGTGTACTTGAAACAGTGTTCTTTATTGACCGTCGTTACATAAAAATATGGTGCAATGTTATTATTATGCAACTATCAACTGAGCGTCATGTTTCGACCCTACAGGGCCATCATCAGGCTATATAAAATAATGGTAATTAGACAAGGTACATGCCGTGATATTACCTGCGGGATACCGTAGTTTACAATTCAATATATACCAAAATATAAATGTGATAAAATTGGTATAAAGTACCATTATGATAGTAATACACTCAGAGATTTAGTGTGTGTGTGTGTGTGTGTGTGTGTGTGTGTGTGTGTGTGTGTGTGTAAGGGTAGTTGTGAAGCGTATGGATTAGTAGTTGTTTCAGTATTAAAGATGGCCACTGTGTGGACTGGTGGGATTTTTCGATCGGGGTCCGGCGTGGTTAGGCAATCGTGACGATGTTTAGTCTTCCGTGTACGTACAGTGCGGTAGCGGTTTTTATAAAGTTCGTGTGTTAACTCACTGTTGGCTGAACGTCGTTAGCTTGGCACGTGTGTTGTTGGGCGTCGTCCGGTATTGCCGGAGTTGTTCTGGGCTACCTCGTGTTGCGTTTGTGCCTCGGTTGTCCTTTTTGTCGTGTGGTCTCGTTCCTTGGATGCGTCGTATCCCAGTTAGGGGTGCGGTGTAACTGGTGGCGGGCGATGTATATTCGAGAATTTGGTTCTGTGGTGGCCGCCTGTTGTGGTCGTTGTTTACGGATCTATTGTTGATGGATGGATTACAGTGTCCTGGTAGTTGATGGTGTATCTTGGGGGGGCTGTGCCTGGTCTCCGTTGTGCCTGTCCTCTGTGGATGTTCGCTTCGGACAGTACGAAGTACGTACACGGAAGACTAAACATCATCACGATTGCCTAACCACGCCGGACCCCGATCGAAAAATCCCACCAGTCCACACAGTGGCCATCTTTAATACTGAAACAACTACTAATCCATACGCTTCACA
>Ga0136643_10013096_pt1 | contig 12388 bp, 7 predicted proteins | sample TergutLab28metaG_FD_96883 | JGI IMG/M metagenome (GOLD analysis project Ga0136643, IMG submission 96883) | Labiotermes labralis P1 segment gut microbial communities from Petit-Saut dam, French Guiana - Lab288 P1 (version 3) (version 3) | ecosystem: Host-associated > Arthropoda: Insects >...
AGAGAGAGAGAGAGACGCTCTTCTCGGTGGAGTACGGATTGAGGCTTAAGAAAGAACAGACCGTGCAGACATCTCGGCTTTTACGAGACGTATACATAAATAAGAATTTACTAATGAAGTACAGGAAATACGATATCTCTCCTTTTATGAAAGAGGCGTAACAAATACATTTCGCTGTTTACAAAATAGGTACAGATATTAAGACACAACCAGAGTGGCCGAAGAAATGTTGCTGATCTAAAAGGAGTCTTTCCACAAAAAAAAAAAAAAATAGTGGCTGCGTTGAGACTGTATCGAAAGTATTCGCGAATAACAAGGTCAGAGTGGAGGTGCCAGAGGTGTTACACCCTGCGGGTATTAGCCAAATTTGTTTATTGAAAGTACAGTATTTTACCGAATGGCGAGGTCGTGTGGGTAGCACCCTGCTGTGTAATGGGAGATGCCTGTTTCACATCTGCGCCTAGAGACACTATGTTCCGATTAAGTTACATTTCTTTCGCGAATTATATTTTAACCAAACTTCTCTACCATTACACCATTTTCATTATCTCGTTTTACAACAGCAGTGCTGTTGTAATCTGCCTAGTTTGTTCGTACTGTGCGTCTGTTTCCTACTCTTAATTCAACTTCAAATTACATGCCCCACGCGTCGTTTGAACTTCAACATGTGTTCGGATCTTAGCTGCATCTCCGCTATAAAAGCTTCTATTCTTTGCCTGAGTAAACCCAGTGTGCTTTTTCTGCCTACATGTGCAGACTGGACTTCTCCAAACATAACTAACTGCTTTGGCAGCGTTAACGGCGGACTTGTTACTGTCATGGGAGTGGCTTGCAGCCAGTTTCCGAATTCATCACCGGGAAAATCCGAATAGCTGTCGGAAGAAAGGGGGTTTGACATCTGCTTTGGATTCTACACACACATATGTGCAATTCTTTTACAACTCGAGGCTGCTTGACCTACTTCTCGCTGTGGAACAGCAGAAAGGAAATTTTTACTGCTTTTACACATGTGTTGATTGTAGAGCAGGATTCCACTCGACGAGATCATCCCTATGGGTTTGCACTTGGCATGTATGTATATGAGGGGACCACGGTGGCGCAGTGGTTATGGTGCTATGCTACAAATCGGAAGGTTGCTGGTTCAATCCCAGATGGTGTCATTGGGGTTTTTCATTGACATAAAATCCTTCCGATCGCAATATGGCCCTGGGGTCGACTCAGCCTTTAACAGAAATGAGTACCAGGACCATTTCCTGGGGGTAAAGGCGGCCGGTACGTAGGGCTGACAACCTTACGACCATCCTGTGCCGTTGTCATGAAATCTAGGAACCCTAACTTCGTGGAACCCTCTGGGCCACTCCAGGCCTGCAACGGGACTTTACCTTACCATGTAAAAAGGTAAAGCAGGTCGCTGGTTCGATCCCAACTGGTGTCATTGGAATTTTTCATTGACAAAATCCCTCTGGGCCACTCCAGGCCTGTAACGGGACTTTACCTTACCATGTAAAAAGGTAAAGCAGTCCCGTTACAGGCCTGGATTGGCCCAGAGGGATTTTATGCCAATGAAAGATTCCAATGACACCAGTTGGGATCGAACCAGCGACCTTCCGATTTGTAGCACAGCGCCTTAATCACTGTGCTACCGCGGTCCCCCTTACCTTACCATGTATGTATATGAAATCGTATAGCATTATACTGACCAACGATTTACAAGTACATCTCATGGTCTAGGGGCAAAAGTTCACGGGTGTCATACCGACTTTCCTTGTATCGATGTCAGGAGTGTCAATGTGTCTGTGAAAAGTGCAAGTTCTTGCCTGATTCTGTTTTAAACATAGTAATGAGGTTTTAGGGCTGTCGAGCCACGAAAAAAATTCAGTTTTACCACTTGAACGGATCCATAGTCACAGACAAATGTATTATTCAAAATCAGCGACAAATCTTAGGAATTATCCTAAAGTATACCATCACTTTACAGGTTCAGCTACCTCGACTCACAAAAAGAGACAGTTCTTATTGTAATCTGGCGTTATAGCCCAGCAGTGTGTGCAGTTGTTTCGTAGTTGCATTTGCATCGATGGAGTCAGATGTGTGTGTCTATCGTCATCCTTAAGCGCGCACGCACCCACAACCACACACGCATATACACCAGTTATTCCCCCGTAAAGGCTCACCGTCTTTTTTTGTAAGTATATTCGACGCTGCCATTTGCTAAGATTATATAGCGTCTGTCATGAATGCAATATGAGTAAGGGGCATTTACGGAATGTTACGAGCAGGCGAAAACCGAAACACTGTGAGATAAACCTATCGCACTGCCACATGGACGGGCCTGAGACCGAACTACTGTGCTTTCGGTTTTATAAAACTTGACACATCCCATACCAATAAAACCGCGTTTGATGTTAACATTAAGAGGTGCGGAAACACATTTAAGGTACCTGTAATAAAACGAAAGTCAAACGGAACACAGGGAAACGCAGTGTAAATGAACTGTATTGACTGCTTTGAAATGGTTCGCTGTGACTTGTTTGGTTTGAAAATCATGATTTCATGATAATTTTTTTTCTTCCTTTATCGAACCGTGACTTCGCGTAGGGTTTCACAAATACATTTTAGTAGAGGTAGCCAGTTCAGTCTGTCGTAAAGAACTTCAGCAGCGCCTTATCGTTTAGGAATGTCATGTCACTTATTCAAGACTTCAGTAAAATTAAATTTAGTCGTGAGTTTATGCACCGGTGGAGCCCCCTGGAATGAGATACGAGGAGCACATTTCAGTAACCACTTTTCTTTGGTTGTGAATCTTCAGTTCAAGGTCACGTCGTCCTAACTCTCCGCCTGTAAAGTATGTTTCTTTAGATAAATAATGCGTAAAATAGGCCTGAATTCGTACTGTCAGCTGTTGTAACGTAACAAGTTTCTTTTGCAGTTAAATGAATCGTAAATCGAATATGCCCCCCCCCCCTTTTTCCCAAGTTTTTTTTTTCTGTTGTTCGGTGGCAGAATATTTCTCCACGTTTAAAGAATTCTGCAAGTGGTCAATGCGCCCGTTTAGCAGAGCATCCTCATTGTACCTGACGCACCTGAGTACGTTTTCTTCCACCTGAAGATATTAACCAAAAGTGGAACGTGTTAACCCCAACATCCGATGTTATGAATAATCGTTCAGCGTTCTTTGAGTTCAGGAGGTTTTACTTGTACACAGACAGAGAGACAGACATTGCAGATTTTTTTGTAAATGCACCAAGAATCAGCTACGAACTGACGGGGCGTGCGTGGGGAGGAACAATCATTCCCTGCTGCCGAGTGGTTTACAGAACTTGTACAATGTTACTCCGGCCTTGGTTCGCAGCTCCAGGGTTTACTTGTTTGGGTGCCGACAAAGACTCGGTGAATGTTAATGATACATGTGCAAGCAACATAATAGCATAAGACAAACTATTTGGCTGAAAATGTCGAGAGATCTGCAAGGCAGATAAGTAATTTATTGTTCCATACACCGAAGGTGGTGGTTTGTTTTATGATGTCTGTGGGAATTACAGCGAACATATATTGAGTTGATTCATCTATTATGCTGCTTCCACGTACGTTTCATGATAAAGGCGTCCTTTACTGTTTTCTTCATGCACACTGTGGTACAAAACTTAATCTCCTCCTATGCAGTAATTGCCAAGGGATCTTTAAGCGGCAGTAATATGGCCGAAGCGCGAAGCGTTTGTGTCGTGATATCCCGCTTTAACCTTCCTTCCGAAGTGTTCCGAGGATACAGGAATACAGTGCTTCACACACAGTGACGACCTCTACCGTCGTAGCACGGCCAGGCTTATTTTTTCTTACCTTCCCATCAGCTGGAAGTTCAAGCAAACAGTTCGAATGTGTGTTCGGTTACAGTTGAATAGTGCTGATTTTACTGGCTGTCTTAAGATCGCCTGTGGATATTTCTTGCACATTGTAATTTCTCTTAATTTGCTTGAGCCAAACCTTCAAAAATTGTAGTTTATATTGCCTCAGAATTACACTGGCCGGACGTAATGTAATTATGGACTGAGGGAAGAAATAGGACCTTCATCAGATACGTAATTATCCACACTGCGCAGTGTGTGTGTGTGTGTGTGTGTGTGTGTGTGTCTAATTACACTTGTTGCTTGGCACACGTGTAGTGGGCCGGAACAAGGTAGTCGGTATAGCGACTTACTACGGGCTGGGCGGTTCCGGGAATCGAATCCCGGTGGGGCGAGATTTCCCCACCCGTCCAAACCGGTCCCGGGGCCCAACCAGCCTTCTATACAATGGGTACCGGGTGGTTCCCGGGGATAATGGGGCCGGAGCGTGGCGTTCACCACCCACCCCATTCAGAGCAGAGGTTAAAGAAAAAGTAGAGCTATTGCTGTATTCCCCTCAGGACCGTCACGGCCTATTCTAGGGTGGATTTTACCTGCCTGGCATACGTGTATCCGTCTTACACCTCAACGCTGTATAGGCCTACTGTCATTAGAAACACCTCGCAGGTCAAGTCTGTTCCCTAGCTCCCCCCAGTTTCTTCAAGTAATATCGCCTTTCCTGTAAGTACATAGGTAGTGCAAGATGGACCCAGTGCAGTGCGCATGTATTTTGAACTCTAAGCCTTTGCTTATTTCGTTGCATCTGTTTGTGACTTTGGCCTCCGCTTCATACGTACAATTTCTGAAACACTTGCTGAAATACTGTACTTAATTCTAAGCAAACCGCGGGAACAGAACCCAAAGCTCAATGCCGCTAATGAAAGCTCGCTACAGGCGACGATCCAAAAGTAACTCCATTCTTGAATAAAGGTAAAGGATACCACTGACGCCAACAATGAGTCCTGGCCCTCTTATGCAGCCACAGCTCCAGTCTTCCTTAAACTTCGGGGACTGATGGTGGTGAATGGTTAGAGTCACACCCTGACCGCTTTGCCCCCGAGGAAATGACCATCGATACCCACTGGACAGGAGAGTGTGTGGGCCCAAGGGTTAGTCTGTACACGTTTGTGAAATAAATATTTCTGCTCCAGCCGGGTATCGAACATCGATTGCCTGGTCGTTTGGCCTATAGCCTTTCTCCTCGGTCTTCGAAATAGACGTTTCCTGGGAGGTTTTCATACCAAATTTCTGTATACATTTGTTGTCTTGCCGTATTTGCCTCATGTCCAACCCATCGTGCCTCCTAGATATCAATATCCGAGCAGAACTAGGTGAATTTATTGTAACTCACAGAATCTGTCACGAGAAACTTCCAGATACGTAATTAATAATGTTGCATAAATCATAACATCGGGAGCTTCCTCGTGACATAATTCTCCAGGTTGCTTGATCATGCTATGGTCAAAGTATGCTGTACTATATATTGTAAATTTGTTGTTGTTATGCAAATGGGTTTATACCCGGTGGCAGTATACTACAATGCAAGACAAGACAATACAATAGAGTACAGTACAGTTCCTTACAGTACAATACAATAAGTCATTACAATGTAAATTATGAGAGTGTTAATGTGAATTATTCTGCGATAATTTAAGCCAAAGGCAAATTGTTTAGGAATCAATTGGAGGTCATTTTGGACTCAAGACACTGAGACTAGAGAGGGCAGTTCTGCCCGCTGGTGCTATGTACACACTCCTGTTTACACCGCAGGCCAAGGCTTAGTGACGTGAGTCACTTTAGCATTGCGAAGATCAAATGATACGGATTTGGTAATCATGAAAATGCAGTGTTCAGAGTATAGAGCCGAGCCGTGCAGACGAGGAGGGCTTGGTGCTGCCATGTGACGTAACCGAAACACAGAAGCTGGCCGCCCACAACTCCAAATGCTTCTAGCTGCAAAGGATCGTGGGAACTCCTATTTTTTTTTTCTGAAGATCTTCCAGCTGTTTTTATTGCATCCGGGTTTCTGAAGTGATTGGTTGTATATGTATATATATATATATATATAAAGTTCTTCCTACCTACCCACCCACCCACCCATTGCGCATGTGTAGACCACAGAAACTTCGCGATTCCTCCTATACATTATGTGGACATTCTCATAACTTCATGTAGTTGCTGGCGCAAACAACTCTGCATTCAGGGTGTAACAACGAAATGTCGAGGCAGATTTTTGGACCGAAGAGCGGAAATAACAGGAGGAAGGACAAAGCTGCATAATGAAGAGCATCACGATTTATATCCAGCGTCAAACATTATTGCACTTGTAGTGGTCAAATCGTATAGAATGGGATAGATGGGATACGGAGTTTGCACGGAGCTGAGAAACGCGCAAGAAAAGTTTATTCGGGAATGTGTAGGAAATAGATCGCTTGGGGCAACTAGATGCATGTGTGAGGATAATATTAAAATGTTGGTCTCACTTAGAGGAGTCTTTCATCTCAGCTGGATTACCATCCAGTAGCTGGCTCTTGTGAACAGAATAATAATCCTTGGGTTTCCATAAAAATGCTTAAATTGTTTATCAACTTAAAGACTTTAAACTTGTCAGGAAGGACGCTTGTTCCATGGCATTCGTCTGCATGTCTAAAGCCTGATCAAAAACATTTCTCCTGTGATCCACGTATCCTGGTAGGTTTCAGTTTCAGACGATTGCCACCATTTGATGTAATGGGAAGTGTGTGAATGTACAGTAAGACATAGTGTATGGTAGCTGATCATTTGTGTTACTTCAGACTTGTTAAGTAGAAGAAGTATTATTTATAGTCATGCACTTTGTGTAGGCTCTGACATCAGTGGTAACCAACGTCTATTACGTAGCCGTCGTGAAACAGTATTACATTAACAGGCGAAGGTCGAATTACGGATAAAGCGCGTGTGTCTTCGTTAAGCAATTAGGCGAAGGAAAAAGTATTTTCTGAGCAACTGATACTACATTTTAACTTTGGACCAAGAACTGACATGTATATTCCGATGAAGTACGCCTGTACTTATTTTTGGATTTCTCTTTATCTTTTAACGACCTTGGTGTATGGTGAAGAATTTGTTGAAGATACGGGAACGAAATCTGTAATTAAAAATCTAGTCACATCACAAGAAAACAAACCTTGTTTTTCTTGGTATGTTATTCAACATCCATTACACGGATTTGTTAGTTTTGCCTGCTTGTAGTTGATACAGTGGCTGTCAACAACTCAGAAAGTATCGCCGCTGAATACGGGATTGCAAAGGATGTGGAAGGAAGCGGTAATGACATGCTTTAAGGATTTATTCCGGATTTTGCCCGTAGGAAGTGAAAAGCGGAAAATGTCAGTTAGGATGTCCGGTGCTCCTGCAAAGATTCTAACCGGTCATCTACCGAATGAAAATTGGAAAGACGCGCGTGCACAAATATCTGGCCCCAGGACGCCCGGGCGACTAAATTTTATGCTCTGGAACTTGCTGCATGTCACCATTCTGGCATCTAAAATTTTTATGTGACTCCTAGATTTTTGGAAATGTACGCGCCCTTGATACTAATGCTAAGGATTGTTCCGCATTATATTTTATGTGCAAGTGCCATAATTCAAAACTATGAGGGTTTGCTTCCGTCTTCAAGCACGAAGCTTCTTGTCTGAAGACGGAAGCAAAATCGGCTTCCGAAACATAGTGTTTTAGTGTTTATGTATCTGTTACACGATGGACAAAGTCCAAGGGAAGAAGCTTGTAACTGTAAGTGTTATAACTGTAGAGCATTAGTATATATTTTAAGTAATATACAACATTTCCTGACGTATACGGGTGGTTCGAAACGGAAGTTGCTGGCTAGTACAAAAACAAGTGTACAGTACTGAGTGCTTTAAGCCGTCAATCTAAATAACCCTCAGTTCTTATACGATATAAGTGAGGTTTCATCGTTAATCTCACTGCAGACCACTAAACCCACCTGATCGTTTGATGATTCTCCTTATTCCATTGGCGTTGCTGTAACCACTTTCGTGTTTAACCACTTGAATTGTACACAGTTTAGGATTTGGTGCACATGGACCACCACCACCAACACCACCTCCATGGAACAGAGTCATTTTCGAGGAGCTAGTAGTCCCTTATCAGCGCTGAAATTCGCCGTCTTTCATTGAACCGTTTTTGGCCTTGTTCACAAGAAGACTTAGCTCCACTCCAAACTGATAAAGTGCGCCACATACATATGCAATTAACGTTTCGGAGACCATAGGACATAATCCATATTGATGCGGTTGTGTAGGTTGCGTTTGATTCGGGTATCTTGTATTTAGATTTTCGCTGCCGGTGTCTATTGCAGGGCTGGCGAAACGTTTTGAAGGCACGTACCCAAATTTTACATAAATTTCGACGAAGTACTTTCGTGTGCCCATAGGAATTTTGAAGAGCAAAATAAGGTCTTGGAGTTTTCCACAATTATTATTAATTATTGCATTACTATCATTAATGCATATTATAATTAGTGTGTAGTCTAATTATTATATTTCTAAGAAAGTCCTTCTCGAGAAATAAGGAAGAAACTTTGGAAATAACTTGGGGCTGCTACTACTTCCTGTTTGAAAAAGAAGTTTGTAAAACATTTTGTTCCATGTCATGTGTTCGCCCAGTTACCGCCAAGCCGACGCCCCAATGATAAATATCCACCCAACACTTCGCACCACTCCCGATTTGTGTAAAAATGTTTCACTCGCAGTGTTATTTGGTAGCAACGGTAATTCTCATACAGTCTCTACGCATGCATATATATATATATATTTGTGTGTATGTGTGTGTCTGTGTTCTTCACAATATAGAGACGCTGGTCTGGTTAAAAAATTAAAAATATTGGGACAGCGGTGAAGGCCGCGTGACATTGAAATCTTTCCGCTTGCCATTTCGGATACGCGAGCCATAGGTTCGTCATCTCTGGTATGTTGTGTACCTCCGGCTTGCAGAGGTTAGGTGTTTCGTCTGTTTAAGCTGTTCAAACGTTTCGGCCTTACACTCAGTTTGCCGATGTCGGTTACATTGTGCAACAAAACGCTGAACAACTGCAAGTGCGGTAGGTATATTATGCGACTTGGCTGAGCCTCGAAAGCTGAAATTGCTGTTAAAATATTTAATTTCATTATGTAAAGAGACAAGTTTAGGAAACGGGTTAGCGTACTTAGTGTAATGACTGAGCTACGGGCTGGATGGCTGTACCGGATGTCAACCCAATTGCAGTTAACAAATATATCAGTCTGGGGTTTGAATCCAGGCTGGAGCAAGAGACTGATCTCTTCTGCAGCAGTATGCACTGGCTGTGGAGCCCATCTATCCTCTTATTCAATGGTCACCGGTGACTCTTTCCTTGAGGGAAGACGGCCGGGGCGTGAGGCTGACCATTCACCTTCGATCCAGTGCCGAGGTTAAGGAAGAGTAGAGCCATACCTCTGCTTCCCTATATGCCTTCACGTCTGCAAGAGGGGCAACTGTAGCGTTTTTACCCTTAAAACTTTCCACTGCTGTTACCAGAACATGTCTCTTGTATAAGATAAAGGTGTCACGGCGCCACAGTTGGAAGGCGTGTACCGGTAGGAGAATGTATTTGAACCTCTGCACCGGAGGCAGTAAAGATCAGCCTGATACACCGACCGCCTTAACCCAGACAGAACATCTAGCAAATCGAGTGGCGTGTAGTGTGAAGGAGTGAACCCTGCGAATGCACTTGTGGTGGAAGTGTGGATAGTAACAGGGATCATCTCCTTGTCTGTGGACAGTACGAATCATTTCGGTATTGTCTGGGAATGCACGATTGCAGCCTAAAGAGATATAAAATTAATGCCGGAAAATCTTACAGTTTTTATTTACCTTTTGTAGAGGTTTCTCATGACGTCTGATCTTTCTGTTAATGTAACTTAACTAATGAAATTAACGCATGTGCTAATTACACTTGCTGTACTCGGTCTGCATCTACAAACCAGGGTAATGAACCTTGTCAGCACACGTGCCAAGATTAAAGAAAGGCACCTACTGAATGTTTCGTGCGATGCCAAGTATACGTGTATTTACCCAGCACTTTAAAAATGTACTACAAATTAACAGGTGTTGCTAGTTAATGGCAGTGCAAATTATACCCTGTTACCGCCCTTAATTATGTTAAAAAAATTTGTATTATGAACATAATTTTGTGTTTGTTGTGTTTTGTTCCCAGAAAGGCATGAAATGTTTTTCTTTCGGTTGACTAACTACGTGTGCCAAATTATTTCGCTCTTGTTTATGAATTTACATTTAACATTTTAGAGCTAATGGGTAACTGTGTTTACCATCCGCTGTAGTACTTTACCATACACAATATGTTTACTTGTTGCACGTGATAGTTACAATAGGTTAATGTGTTTTTCTAAACATCTTACACCATTTGGTCATTGTAATGGTCACAGACCCTGTTCTCTGGTAAAGGTAAAGCAGTCCCGTTACAGGTCCGGGGTGGCCCAGAGGGTTCCAGGAAGTTAAGATTTCGTGACAACGGCACAGGACGGTGGTAAGGTTGTCTGCCTTACGCACCAGCCACCTTTACCTCCAGGAAATACTCCTGGTACTCATTCTGTTAGAGGCTGAGTCGACCCCAGAGCCATAGTGCGATCGGAAGGATTTTATGTCAATGAAAATTCCACTGACACCGGCTGGGATCGAAACAGCGACCTTCCGATTTGTAGCACAGCACCTTAACCACTGCGCTGCCGCGGTCCCCCTGGTCTCTGGTAGACAAGTATTTTATTGAGAGTAATGTCAAAGGGGTAATGATGATTTGTTAGCTACACTCGGTATGTGACGCTAAATTGCCAATGGCTGTGAATGCTGCAGTGACTGGGACGTTTAAGGAAGCGTCGTGACTTTGCTATTGCACATTTCCTTGTGTTTATCTTACGGCATAACATCAGGGTGCTTTCACCGTCTTTGTAATGCTGTTAACTCTGACGGCGAAAACACGGTGTCACCGTGATCAGACGCCAACTCGAAAACTGTGACACGCCGATGTTAGCCTGTCTGTCATGTAAGAGCCTATACAGCTCTTTAAGCAAACAACTGGCCGTGTTGGCTCGACACGGGTTCAGGGCAGGGAATCTTCTCATTGCCACTACGTTTAATACCGGCTGTACAATCACTATAGCTAGCCTCTTGGTCACGGTGTGTCGTGAATAAGTGGCTAGTTATTGATCCCAACCCATTACGCTACACGTTAGGCACAACGGAAAGCGTTATTTTCATATATTTAATGACCCTGCAGGGGACTTATGGGGCACGCGGTGGCGTAGTTGGTTGAGGCACTACGTTACACGCCGAAAGGTCGCAGGTTTGATTCCCGACGGTGCCACTGGAATTTTTCATTGACATAATTCTTCCGGCCGAACAATGGTCCTGGGGTTGACTTAGCCTCTAACCTATCGGTCCCATCTTCAAGGGTCAAGAATCCATCGTACAGCATTTTATTTATACCTTTGTCGCGGATGTTCTTCTAAATATTGACTCCAGAAAATGGGACAGATGTGTTTTCCCGAAACGTCGGTAAGAAATTACCACTAATCGCCGCATAATAACCCAGAAGAGCGCAGTTATCTTTTCTATAGAATTAGTTCAGTCTCACACGAGTTTCTTGTAGTTGTGCTTGCTATTGTATCGGTACCTTTAGCAATGAAAATGTTGCGGCTAGTCATTATCAAAACCCGTCAAGCATTTTCAGCGTTAAAGTTTGCGGACGGACAGACAGACACAATACCTGCATCGTTCTATGTTCGTTTATACACTTCCTGCAAAGGGACTTTGAAATATAGCATGGGGCCAATCTTTAGTGTGAGTGCCAATTACCTGCGATAACACTGCCTCTCTACTGTGAGTCTGGTAACTACATACTGAAAGTGCTAATGACTACAATTACTCTGCCTCGCTGTTGTGAGTGCTTTAGACTACAGTAATTCTGCCTCTCTATTGTGTATGCTAATTGCTGGAATAACTCGGCCTCTGTATTGTGAGTGCTAATTACTGGAATAAATCTGCCTCTCTACTGTGAGTGCTAATGAGTAAAGTAACTCTGCCTCTCTACTGTGAGTGCTAATGACTAAAGTAACTCTGCCTCTCTACAGTGAGTGCTAATGACTACAGCAACTCTGCCTCTCTACTGTGAGTGCTAATGACTACACTAACTCTGCCTCTCTACTGTGAGTGCTAATGACTAAAGTAACTCTGCCTCCCTACTGTGAGTGCTAATGACTAAAGTAACTGCCTCTCTACTGTGAGTGCTAATGACTAAAGTAACCCTGCCTCTCTACAGTGAGTGCTAATGACCACAGCAACTCTGCCTATCTACTGTGAGTGCTAATGAGTAAAGTAACTCTGCCTCTCTACTGTGAGTGCTAATGACTAAAGTAACTCTGCCTATCTACAGTGAGTGCTAATGACTACAGCAACTCTGCCTCTCTACTGTG
>Ga0136643_10013097_pt1 | contig 12387 bp, 6 predicted proteins | sample TergutLab28metaG_FD_96883 | JGI IMG/M metagenome (GOLD analysis project Ga0136643, IMG submission 96883) | Labiotermes labralis P1 segment gut microbial communities from Petit-Saut dam, French Guiana - Lab288 P1 (version 3) (version 3) | ecosystem: Host-associated > Arthropoda: Insects >...
CAGAAGCTTTAGTAGCTGCTACTAGGGAGATTGGACTGGAAGTAAGTGCTGATAAAACTAAGTACATGGTCATGTCTCGAGATCAGAATGCAGGACAAATTTACAGTGTGAGGATTGATAATAGTACCTTCGAGAGGTTGGAAGAGTTTAAATGTTTGGGAACAACTTTAACAAATCAAAATTCTTTTGCAGAAGAAATTAAGAGCAGATTGAGGTCAGGAATGCATGCTGTCATTCGGTGCAGAATCTTTTGTCTTCCAGGTTGCTATCCAAAAATTTAAAGATCAAGATATATAGAACTATAATTTTGCCTGTTGTTTTGTATGGGTGTGAAACTTGGTCATTGACATTGCAGGAGGAAAGGAAGCTGAGGGTGTTTGAGAACATGGTGTTGAGGAGAATATTTGGACCTAGGAGGGACGATGTAACGGGGGAGTGGAGGAGATTGCATAACGAGGAGCTAAATGATTTTTACTCCTCACCCAATATTGTGCGGGTGATAAAATCGAGAAGAATGAGATGTGGCGCATATGGGCGAGGAGAGGGGGGTGTATAGGGTCTTGCTGGGGAAACCGGAAGGAAGGAGACCACTGGAGAGACCTAGGCGTAGATGGGTGCATAATAGGATGGATCTCCAGGAGGTGGGATGTGGGTATATGGACTGGATTGGGCTGGCCCAGGATAGGGACAGGTGGCAGACGCTTGTGAGTGCGGTAATGAACCTTCGGGTTCCGTGAAATGCGAGGAATTTCTTGACTAACTGCAACCCGGTTAGCTTCTCAAGAAGGACTCTACACCATGGAGTAAGTAAGTATAGTATTCCTTCCCTCGTTCCTTCCTTCCTTCATTTCCCTTGTAATTTCTGACCACAATTTTGTATTTTATATTTCCTTCATGTGTACTGGTTGTCCTATCCATCTTTTCTGCCTAGATGTAAGTAACTTAATAATATTAGGCAGTTCTATTTTTGAAGGTATTTGGTATGAAATTTTTTCTTGTCACTTTGTTATTTTTCCAATTTTAAGCCTGAATGTTGTCATCCTTAACTTTGAGTTCCTAAAATGTCCTCAGTCTTATTAAAAACTAAACTTTCAGTTGGTTGGACAGGTAGGTGGAAACATTTAACAGCCCATAAGGTTTAAGGTTCCGAAATGAAATTCTTCAATTCCTTGAAAAAAAAAAAAGTACATTTATTATGCTTTGAAATTTTTGGCTAGTTAGCTTATAATCAAATGTGCATATGCCTTGTCATGTAACTAGTAGTTGGATAGTAAATGTGTAAGTCATGTATCTTGAAATGAATCATTGAGTATCTTAACATGGAGAGTACATTATCATTCTACAACCTGTAGACTGTTCTTCTGTGTAGTTAGTCCCATGGAGAATGATACCCTGATAATGGCATAGGAGGAGTTTTCTATCCTGTCAATAAAAGTCATTGTTCAGTTTTTGGGCAAGTTTGCAAATTTCCAAGAAGAGACTAATAGCTTTGTCCTGTCTGTCCATTCATCCACTCACGTGGAAAACTCGCCATCCACTGGACGGATTGTCATGAAATTTGATATTTGAATATTTTTCAAAAATCTGTGGAGACAGTTTGAGTTTCATTAAAGTCTAACAAGAATAACGGGTACTTCACGTGAAGACTAACGTACATTTTTGAGCATATCTTGCTCATTCTTCTTAGAATGAGAAATGTTTCAGACAAAGGTTGTAGAGAAAATCAAAACACACACTGTATGCTTAATAACTTTTTTTGAAAATCATATCGTTTTTGAGATAATGTGGAAAAATACCATAGAACCGGACAGGCCACAAATGACAATACAGCGCATGCACATTGCATTCTGGATGACTAGACTAAATACACACACTCAGAATATGTAATACTTATTGCTTTTCCATGGCAACAGTTTTTATTTGAACTCACATTAGTGCTACTTTATACGTACATTTCTTATCTTGTTTTGCTGTAGATCCTGTTCTAGAAACAGCCTTTGCTGTATGTGAGAAACGACATTTAAAACTGGTACTGAGGGGGAAGCCGTGAAATGGAGGTTAAAGGATCAATATCGTGCACTTTTGTTGTCATTGGACAGAGAACCTGAGAATGTTGAATATTCGGAGATACGTTATGCCTTTTAACCCTGCTAATTCTGCAGAAATAATAAATAGTGTTCATAATGTCACAGGTACAGCAACTGTTTCCTCATTTGGCCCTAGCAACTGTGATTGAAGATTTGCGAGTTACTCGCTCCGTGGAACTCACAATAGAAAACGTACTGGATGGCCAAGTAGTGGCACCTCCTCCAATGTTTCAAAGGGACACAGATCCACCACCACCACCAATTCCAGAGCTGGAATATTCTCCAGGACTAATTGACGTGGCAGCACCACACTGGGATGATCTCTCAGAAAGCCATGACCCTGACAGGTTAGTAAGCAATCAGTGTGGTCATTACCATCACCCACTGATTTTTTCACTCAGGTTGATCATCACATAATGACATTTTTCATTCTTCTCTGTTCACCCATAAGCACTCTTCTCTTTGGGTAGCTTCTGTTGGACTCTCCAGTAGTCATTTATTCACACCTTGCACTTGATGTTGTTACAGGAATATTACTTTGTCCATGTTCTTCTTCTTCCATTGGCACTACGGCCCGCTGTGGGCTTTGGCCTTACAAACAATGTCCTTCCATTTTTTCCTATCTGCCACCATCTCTTTGCATCTTCTCACTCCCAGCACTTGAAGATCTCTTTCTACTTCCTCTTTTCATCTTTTCCTGGGTCTACCCCTTCTTCTTGTCCCTTCCAGTTCTTGAGTGAAGATCTTTTTGGGCATCCTATCCTCCTCCATTCTCTCTAGGTGACCTAACCAGCTTATCCTTTGCCCTTTTATCCATTTTACTATATTTTCTTCTTTGCTCATCTCTTCAAGTTCTCGATGTGTCCGACTTTTCCATTCTTCGTTTTCATATTTAGGACCATATATTCTTCTACTTTGTCCATATGACACATATTTTTTCACCATTCCCTTAATATCACAGGCTTTATTTATACTGTGCATATTTTGTCAGATGTCAAAGTTTTAGACACATTCAAGTCACTCAGTTATTATATCAACTAATGCACTTATATAAAATTTACACATTAAAACACTAAAACTGCTCCAACACGTTTCGGTCCTAAGACCATCATCAGGGAGCTGTATTTCTTTGCCTTGCTAAAACCACATTAAAACCAGTCATAAATTAACTTCATTGTAGTAGTAGGGTATTGTGGCAGCATGCCATATTGTGTAATGTTATGTTGCAAAGAGTGCCCTGCTAGCAGGGCACTCTTCTACTGCTAACTTGCTTTGATTCCATGACCGAGTTCCTGTTATGTATGTCAAAATACACAAGTAACTTACAACTGGTATCAAAAGTCATTTGTCCCCACACAGGCTTGGCATCTCTGCTGGCACAATTTTCAAGCCATACAATACTAAGTGTATCTGAAAACAGTAGAGGAGATAGAATTGTACCTGAAAGTCATTGTATCCTGGTTTCATTTGAAAGTACTTTAAGGGAGAGCAACAGGAAAATTTAGGACCCCAGTTTGAATGTATATTCATGGAACTGGGTAGAAAGCATAACATACTTCTCATGGAAGTTTTGGTGGAATGAGTAAAAATATGTAGAATCAAGGAAAACTGTAAAGCAGCTTCAGTGGTCTAGTGGTAGCGTGCTGCCTTTAAGTACCCAAGTTCGCGGGTTCAAACCCAGCCGAAGCTGTCAGGATTTTTCAGGGCAAAAAAATCCTCAGCACGCCTTCCTTCGGAAGAGAAGTAAAGCCGTGGGTCCCATGTCGCAGATTTGCAGCATGTAAAATATCCCTGAATTGATGTGGAAGCCGCATTCTCAGGCAAAATTACTAGTTAATTCATGCCCACATAGTTCCACCTTTCACTACTAGGATCTCTCGTGTCATTGTGGACGTGGGGGTACCTGGCGGCGAACATGGGAACGTCCAAACAGGCGGGGGGGATAGGGTGAGTACAATAAGCCTATAGGCTGCAGTACATCTGTGGCATTAGCCACAGTCCCTACTGAAGAAGAAGAAGGAAAACTGTGATTCAAGGAATGTGAGATCCAAGTTTCACTCTATTTGCTTTAAGTCTATTTACATAAGTGTTACTAAATGTCATAACATCTCTTTATGGCACTGGATCTGAAACTGTTACGAAGACATACTAAAGTAATAGTTTATGCTGAGTTTTTTCATTCCTATTGTTGATTTTAGTGCTACTGATTGGTGGCAATACCATTGTGTTCCAGTATTGAAGCCTCCATAAATCTTGGCGGTCGATTCTCAAAGTCTTCAATGGAACGTGAGCGTATCTTGCAACTTCGCAAGGAGCAACTACTTCTGTCTGCTCGACGTCGGTACATAGAACGCCACAAGTCAGCACAAAGTAATACAACACCTGAGTATGAGAGAGCTGAAATCCGTTATAGGCATGCTGACAGTTGAATAATTGTCACAGGTAACTGCAGTGTATTGTAATGCTGGTGCTGTTGTATCGTTTCCTTCCATCCACCGTGGTTGGAAAACAGGTGGCTAGTATATTGTGTCAGTATGATTTTCACATGTCATCATGAAGTGGCTGCCCCATCTTGACATATAGAAACCAGTTTAACTTTAGTGAACGTATTTGCCCAAATATAAGATGATAATTTTTTCCTAATTCATCTGAAAAACAGAGGATTGCCTTAGAATCGTGTATGAAGTTAAACATGTTCTGTAAAGGTATTTTCCTGAAAATTGAAGATTGTGAAGGGAGGAGTCATTTTATATTCAGGTAAATACACATAAGTCAGTGAATATCATGAATTGGGGAATGTAAATATTCACATTTTTGCTGATGTGGTTGTCTAGTAACCACAAACACTGATATGCCATACTAGTTATTTTAATGTGACTCATAAATTTAACTTCATTTCTATATTAATACTTGTTAAATTTGCTGTAGTTTTACCTGTGATGTGTTTATAGTTTAATTTTATGTATTGATGTTGAAAAGAGTGTAGGAAGCATTCTCTGCACTACATTTGACACATTTGCTAATAACTGGTCATTGTCCTGCTGCCAAATTATGTTACGATGTGTTGTAATGAATGATAGAGCATATAACTTGGAGGGAAAAGATTTTGTTGTCATCCTGAATGAAGGAACGTAGCTTGAAAGTAGCAGCTGTACAGCTTATGGACATACATGTAGCTTGAATATCACAATAGTAACCAGATGAGCATCACAGTGGTATGTTCAGACTAAAGTTTTTACATCTGTAGTTAGGAAATACAGATTGATCACATTGCACTTGTCAGAAATAACTCTTACTTATCAGCATTGGCAGAGAAGAATCCCCAGAATTTAGTGTAAATATGTATCTATATTCATAGAACTTTACAGAATAATGATGTTAACATATTCGATTAGTCATGTTTATCTTTATATAAGACTGAATCCTGTCTGCATTGAATTAAACGTAATGCTGCTGCTTATGTTGTAAGATACGTGTGCAAGGAAATAGATCAGTAAATTATAAATTAAGATTCTGTGGAAAGTTCGTGTGATAAAATACAGATCAGTGTCTGAATTGTTTTGTGGTTTAGGTAAGTGAAAGTAGTATTTCATATCTAAAATGTTGGTGTTGTTTCTTAACACCAGATCTCGGAACACATAGAACTGTAGGGAGTTCAGCTTTTGCACCATTTTCATAGTGGAAGCTTAAAGAATACTAATGAACCTGTAATTTAGTTTCAGTCCAAGTTGTATTACATTGGCACTTTTAATTTTCAGTGGAATTACATACTTTGTCACTCATAACATCACAGATACATTATTGTAAATATTTGTAATTAGATTTAAGTTAGGTCCATGCAAGATCTTAACAGGGCTTCATGGAAATAGACTTCCACCACAAGAATTGAGTTGCTGCTAAAGAAACCTCCATCAAATGATCATTTACTGTGGTGCAAATGTCCCATATGTACATAAATTCATGTTGCTATTCATTCCTTTTGTAATTCCATTGAACATTTTACAGACAGAAATGAACTAAGTTGATAGTTCACTTTTCTCTTCTTGAAAGGGTTAATTGTGTCTTCAGGTTTTTAAAGTACTGATTTTTGTAATTAGAACATGTAAGCAAAGCTTTAGTTGTTATTATTGTTAGTTCAAAATAAGTTGAATTTTATACTGATAATGTGAAAAGTCAGCAGTCAAAAGTAGAAATTTCATTTAATAAAGGTGCCATAAGAGCCTTGGAGATAAATGTACATTTATTTAAAATGTCCTTTAATGACTGACTAATGCATAGAATGGATTAGTTTAGTTTGGTTTTTCTCTCCCCCCTACCTCCTCCCCCTCCCCCTCCAAAGCAGAAATGATCCAAGTAATATGCAGTTGTGTTGAATTATTTGTCATGCTGATTAAGGTATACATGTTCTTTGATTGCTTGACACTAAGATGTAGGTTTGACTCCATCTGGGTGTGCTGTGTTGTCACGTATTCTGATCCAGGACTGGAACCACTAGTCTGTGTATGAATTTAGGAAAGTTGCCTGTTATTAGATAGGGGATCAAATCAGGCTGTAATTTTAAAAGAAAGAGCAGTGTCATTGCAGCATGGACACTGTATGCAATAGACTGTGAAACATCATATCAGTATTAGTTATTCATCAAACAGTATTGTAATCAAAATAAAGCATTCTCTCCTTGCCTAGACTTAACAAGTTTTGTTTGCATAGTTATGTGAAACTCAGGATGTGAATTTGTCTTCCTCGTTTAAGAACTGTAGAGGATGAACTTCAAAATAAAGTGAGAAAATTAGACTCCAAATTGAGAATTCATTGTCAGTCTGCTGCCCATATTGTTCTCAGTAGTGAAACATATCTGTAGAGTGATCCCTTATCCAGTGAGGGACAGACAGAGTGATCACAGTTTGCAAACATCTTGTGGAAAGAACATAGTGATGTGAATGTAGAGACTTATGCAAACACACCCCCAGTCGGTTAAAATACATACATTTTGTAGATTGCTCTATAAGACAAGAAGTTCTGTATTCAATTCCCTGAGAAATTTTCATGTGACTTATTCCTTCTCTCCGTATTCAGTAACCCTGGGGTCCACTCAGCCTCTAACAGAATTAAGTACCAAGGAATCTCCTGTGGAGTAAAGTTCAGCCGGGACATAGATCTGACAAGTCTGCCATACTTATTCCATTCCCCCACTGAGCCTTCATGACTTGTTGCAGGAAAGCTTTACCTTTTACATTTTTTTAAATTTACGTAGTGCTTGGATATCGGATGCCAGTTTCCGTGGCAGGTGTGTAACCACCATATGTCTCCATTAGTGTTTAAATCATTTAGCATTTGATACATTTTTTCCCCCTCGTGTACTTAATTATTTTTAATCGCATATAGCCCCATTTGTGTCACTTAATGCAAAATTTTAATAACAGTAACAGAGCAAGAATGTGTAGTAGGCTGTCTAGCTAGAACATTTGTCAATATTTAAACATGGGCCAGGAACTACAACAAACATAACAAGATTCAGATGGAGACACCAGCAGCACACCATATGGAATGAAATAAACCAGTGAGCTCTTTTCTTTATGAATATGATGAATGCACTTGTAAGTTTCCTGCGTAGCAGGAACACAGAGTACTGCACAGGAGACATCTGCCAAACCTAACTTTTCTTGGTGATATCTTTATGATACATGGCATTGGTTAATATAATGTATTCTTCATTGCAGTAATTATGTGTTATTTTTAGTACTAGTTTGGCCACTCATTATATGAATGGATTCATAGGTTATTTAATGACTGAGCTTCAGTTAGATGTTACATACATTAGTGGAGAGAATAAGACTATAAAACACAAGTAAAATATTTGGAATGGTGTTGTCGTGACTTATTTCAAGATACTGGTCATTAATTTTTGGAGAATGGGTGAAAAACCATGAAGAACTTGCAGATACTTGGTAATGCAGTCAAGATTAAATTTGGGTATCATCCTGAATGTAAGTGTTGTAGCTTATTACTGTCAGTTTGTCATCCATCACATTGAAGAACACAAGTGGCAGTGGTGGTGGTTGTCTCAGCAGCAGCAGTAGTGGTAGTGGTTTTGGTAGTAGTAGTAGTAGTATGATGATGAAAGGCGTGTCAGCTGTAGTGGCTGGTTATGTCTGTGCAAGAACTGTTTTCTGGCAATATTTGGTCCATAGTGTCATCTGGCCCATATAATTTGTCATCATTTCCTGGTGGCACCCTTGTTGCATGATTCGTTGCTGACTCAATGAGCTGCTCCTGCCTGATCTGTTGCAGACATTTTCATGTGCGAGTCATAGAGTCAATCATTTTGAGTTGCAATGGCTTACTGGTGCAACATTGCATATTTCTGTATGACATATGTGCCAAATATTAATCCTACTTGAAATGTTGTAAATTCTCTTGAAAATTTATTGATGTACAAGTTTCAAATGCAGAAACAGTTTTCAGTTACATTACAAAGTTTCAAGAAACAGGTGCAGTTCTGGACAGGAAGAAAAAACACAGAAGACATATGCAAACTGAAGCGAAACTAATTAAATTAGTACTGGGGCTGCATTGTCATGCTGGATTGCAAAAAACTCACATTTGCATGCATGTAAGATGACTGTGGTTTATGAAGTCTGTGATACAGATCATAAAGGAAGAGTGAATTTTGTAAAGTAATTTTTACGGTGAATGGTGGGGAAATAGACCCTCAATGTGCCCTGTTTATGGACAAAACGTGTTTTCATCTTGGTGGGCACAGGACTTCCCGAATAACAGGTTTTCCATATTAATCCTTTGAGTGCCATTACATGACATTGTGGTTGGTGTGTAGTGTCCTGTAAGTGCAGCTAGGATTATTGGGCCCATTTTTTTCTTTCTCAGACCATAAATTCACACCAATAACTTACACATATATTGACAGTTTTTTTTTACCACCTGTTCAATTACAAGAGAACATCTACCTGTTTCCAGCAAGACAGTACAATATCTCACGGCATTTTTGAATGCTTTGTTTACTGTATACCAAAGTTTTAATTTAATTAACCCTTAGCCGCCGAACAAAATATATATACGTCACGCAGTGAGCCCTTTAAATAGCTGAACAGCCACTAAAGTGGCCAGGGAGGTGGGGATTTAATTCCGGCGCCAAATTGTATAACCACAGCACATCATTTCATTCTGAATGCTTTATGTCAGCTTTTCTTCAGTGCAAGGATTTTTGCTATATGTATTATTTTATAACATGCCTCACAAGTAAAAAATTACACCGGGATTACTGGGCCCTTTTTTTTTAATTCACCAATTTACACCAAAATGTTACATTCTGACACCACTTGTGCCATGATGGTGTGATTTTTAATTAAATTTTATACATTGTTTACATAGTATTTTTGGCAACATGGTAATAACCAGGGGATTGTGGCCTGTATGTTTGCTGGATCTGAATCTATGCCAGTTTTACTTCTAGGTTTTGATAAAGGATAAATGTGAAGTAATAATCCCCACAACATTCAGAACACAGTTTTAGTTAACAGCATGTTTCTTACATGTAACATGACTGTGAGCTGTAGGAGTCCTTTTCCAACAGCTTTTGTCTGTCAGCTGAAGGGGGCCATTTCCAGCACCTGCAGATGCACTGAGTTAAACCTAATATTAACTACAGTACATTGGTCTAAAAGGTGTGGACCCTGATTTATGGCAAATTGAAATGGTTCTGCTACCTGCCACCATGCAGAAGGGTCTGTGAAGAGACCAGCAGTATAGGCCACATAAAATAAGGACCCCCATGTTATTCTTAAAGCACTTAATTTTAAGGTAATGTTTATAGTACATGGATTATGTACTGCAGGGGAAGAATAAAAGAAACAGGTAACAGCAAGTATTGAGATGCAGTGTGTGTGTGTGTTGTTCTTTAAGGGTTGTAGTTTAGATTTACTTGACAAGTCTGTAACGTACTTGCATTCATCGTTGAGAATCTGTCTTATGTTAAAATGTTTGCCGCATTGCTTTACAGTAGACAGTGTAGTAATGCATGCAGTTAGCCTGTAAGCTTTATTCACTGGACTAGTCAGCAAGCCCAGAATGAATGGCCTCATTGCTCATACCATTTAAACTGTTAATGTGGCCCATCCCACAACATGTATTTAGGTAAGTGTATCTGTATCTGTCCAAATGGATGAAATAAGAACCAAAAGAATGGCTGTGAGAAGTAAATGGGATTGCTTCTCACAATGTATCATCTACAAGACGTGACCCTTTAGTAGTCTTCACTGTGAATTATAACTCTGTTGTATAACTGTACTCTCAGGACATGGATACATGTTTCAGCTGTATTAACATAGCTCCTTTTTTCATTACACGTGAAGGAATATGGAGCCATGTAGTGGCCATTTCGTTATAATCCTCCATGTGAGTGTCAGTGTCAACCTGCCACTAGGGGGAGGAACAAAATATACAACCCAGAATCTTCCAGTGTGTGCTAGGAAGTGGGAACCTCCTCCTTCACCCTCCTACATGTCACTGAAGTTGAAATCCTAATGTCAAGTCCACACCATGCTAATAATTGTCGGTTCGAATACTTCAGGAACTCCCAGTTTATTACCCACAACTCCCATTAGTGTAACACATCAGAATGACACTGCTAGACCAGGAGTTACATGATGGTTGGAATCTGTGCTCCACACTTAGACCTGCATATAGGATCAGTAAGAAGGGCACATACGGTCTTACTTTATGAGCTCTGCATATGGATACACAAATTTGTCATGGGACAGTACTCAAGACAAAATAAAGATCCCTGCTGGTAGTGTGGTTGTGAAACTAGTGTCTCACATTGAAAGAAACTATAGTTTAAGGCCAGAGACTGAAGACCGGACCTGTACTTCATCTTTGCAAGTGTGACCAATTCTACACTGGGCAAACTGGTAAGTATATTGAGACTAGGGTGAAAGAGCAGCACTGGCACACTGCCTTGGACAACCAGACAAGTTGCGCATGGCACAGTAGAGCTTCAACAGGGAGCATTATATTCAACTCCATGACACCAAATCCTGACACAGAGACTGTGTCATCATGTTCCTAATTGGGGTTCATACGAACAACACGAACAGGGAGGATGGCCTTGTCATGAGCATGACATCAAACCTCTTAATCACTCCCTGAAGGAATGGAGGAAACTGCCACATGAGGACACATGACTAGCATTACAGCTGAACTGAGGCCATGCACATCCTTGTTCTTCCCTGGTCACCTCTCATTTCCTTTGGTTCAACTTACCACATCTGCGACCAACATCGCTTAACTTCCTTTCCCTACCCAATCATTATTTCCTTTCCATAAATGCATCCACTGCACAGCACCACTACTTACAGTTTCCTGTACAGTCCCTCAAGCCCATACCATGTACCAATTTTTCTGACACAACTAGTGAACTTGGACTAATTAAAAGCTAAAGATGCTGTGTAAGCTCCTCCGAATAGCTGGAAAATATCTACCAATAGACACGGCGTCATACTGAAATTATAAATCGTCACGGATCGGACAGTTCACATAGCAGTAAACCGATTGATCTACCGCTCCCAGCACTCATGTTGCAGTGTGATCATCAGAGATGGCACTACAGTTCGGTCAATGCTGAGTTGCCTTCTGTGCCTTCTAGCATCAAGTCCACCGTGTATGTTTCGAGCTTGAAATCACGTGGGAACGAAGAGCACAATAACGTAGCATTTCGAAAGAAGTACTGCTACAGTATTTTTATGTTTAGGTGAGTGTAGGTATTTCCATACAGTTGTCAAATTTTACTGTTGTTTTCAAATCAGGTGTGCTGTAGTTGTCTTCAAGATCTGTTTACTGTCGAGAATGTAGGGGTACGTAATCGAAGTCAAATTCCCAATTCTTGATCAAGGCTGAGGTTTGGCCCTGAAGATGAAGGCATTACGATCCTTCGAAACGCGGTGGCTCTTGACCGATTTACACGATGTAAAATAACAGAAGACTCTAACGCAATACCGTTGTAAGAACCTCAACTCTTTCATAGTATATAAGTCACTGCAGTTGCATTTCGGCCGACAGCACTCTTTCCTGTACAGTTTGGTATCCGATTAAACGTTATCCATTAATGCTGAACACCATCTAACGAACTCCATGGAGCAGAGACCCTAAGCTGTAACAGCTTGCAAGCTACTAACATACTTGTACATTACGGAAACCAACGATTCATTACCGAATTCACAAGACCCCGCAGCAAGTACCTGTTATTACCCCGTATTCCCACCCTGTGTTTGAACATAGTTTAATATTA
>Ga0136643_10013098_pt1 | contig 12386 bp, 7 predicted proteins | sample TergutLab28metaG_FD_96883 | JGI IMG/M metagenome (GOLD analysis project Ga0136643, IMG submission 96883) | Labiotermes labralis P1 segment gut microbial communities from Petit-Saut dam, French Guiana - Lab288 P1 (version 3) (version 3) | ecosystem: Host-associated > Arthropoda: Insects >...
CCCAACTTTCTATATACCCTCTATTTCTCCATCTAGGTTTATATTTTTTTTTTCTTGTTCTTTTTTTTTTTTTTTTTTTTTTTTTTTTTTTGTTTTTTGGTTGGGGGTTTAAACCAATGGGAAATTGGCCAAGATTGATCCAAGGGAGGGGCATCCAACCCTTCTTATTACGGCCCCAAATTGGTGGGGGGGGGGGTTTGAGAGCAGAAGGTACCGCGAAGGGCATTACTGTCTGAATGGAGCGAGGGATGGGAAAGATGCAAAAATGTGCGTGACGTAAATTTCGTGGTTTGTAAAAGGTAAAGGTAAAATTATCCCGTTACAGTCCCGATGTGGCTCAGAAGGTGGGTAGAGGTATAGCTCTACTCTTCCATGACCGCGGCACTAGAATGGGGTGAGTGGTCAGCAGCACGCCCCGGCCGCACTTTACCCCCGGGAAAGACCCAGTACCCATTTTACAGGAGGCTGGGTGGGTCGCAGAGCCAGTCTGGACGGGCGGAAAATCTCGTCCCCCACCGGGATTCGATCCAGGACTGTCCAGCCCGTAGCTCAGTCGCTATACTGACTGAGCTACCGGGCCCAATTTTCGTGGTTTGTATTCCTCAAAAAATAAGGTAGTGCCGCCAAATGGGACTCACTGAAGTGTTTAAGAATTTTTATCCAGTTTTGTGTATTGCAGCTACAGTTACGACATGTTGTACAGTCAAACCCAAGACGAAAAAAACGTGAAGGAACAAACAAGATTTATGATAATGCGGCCAGCTTCCGTGGCCACAAAACAAAACGCCAAAACGTACGGTCCGGCCACTTTAGGGACCGACAGTTCCAAAGACGGCCCAACTATACAATGTTAGTATAATCCATAACGGTCCTACCTGGAAGGTATGGGGGTTCCTGGTGCGTCGAATTTCTTTATATTCTTTCGGGTTTCGACGAAGAGAAACAGATCGTAAACATTTCGATTGTGCGTGGACAGGTGGCGTCTGTTTTCTGTTTTGAGGGTCTGACACTCCTTAAGATAACCCCCCCCCACCCCACCCTTTACCACGTATGGATGCTTATTCAAATTTGTAAAACAAGGAGACTGCAATAAACAATTAAAAGGCGCTAAATGTGCATTCGTAAGAGTTTCCTTTCTATGCAAGTTACAATAGTTTACTCTAATATCATTTATTTAATTATTAACCTTTAGACGCCTAATGTCAACTATAATGGTCGTACCGCACCGCTACCTCCAAAGTTGCATTTTATATATTTATTCAACAAATATAGGTACTGAATATTTTAAACATGGTATATACTCTCCGTTTTTTTATCTTCAAAATGCAATTTGTTTCATAATTCTAACTTATTTGGTTCATGTATTATTCACATTTTATATACAGGATGGGCTAAAATTAAAAAAATAATTCCGGCGCCAAAAGGTTAAGAAAGTTTCCTTGTCTTAACTTTTTACGCCTTCCTCGTTAGTGACATTTCTCCCACGCATGCTTCTGTTAGTCAGCGGGGAATCACCTCCCTCGCTGTTACTTGTATGTAGATGGTGACGGGGTAAAAATCCGCCCTCCAAAACTTCACAGTTTCCCCTAATTATCGCTATATCCAAACCGTGGGCATCTTGCGTGCATTGGCCACTCTGGTGTCGCTACCATATCATCAGGTTGATATAATGAAGGAGATAAAATGGGCAGGGAATATAGCACGCTTGATGGACAAGAAAATTCATGTAGGGTTTGATGGGGTAAAATCGAAGGAAAGAATCCATTGGAAAACCCGGGCGTAGATGGGAGAAAATTTTAAACTGGATCATAGATATTTGGAATGGGATTGGTTGCATTAGGATCGGGAACGGTAGAGTCCAGTTGAAACGTGATGGCACACGGTGATGCACGAGAGGGGAAGTGAAGGGGAAACTGGCGAATGGCGTGGGTAGCCAGTACTCTTCACTCAACCTCGGAACATGGTGTATCCAGCATTACTACCATTACTACCGCTGATGCCCACACCTCGGCTGCCAGTAGTCGACTGAACTGACGTCCCCGCCAATTTAAATGGACTCGTCCGTTTCGCCGAAAGACGAAATCTGGTTTCTGCGCGTGTGCTATCACATTTCAAACGCAGTCTACAACTGGTGGGCTGTTGTAAACACACTAATTATTTCCGGTTTACATAAAATACGGGGAATTGCTACTAGCTGTGAAAATGTACGCTTCTCAAAGGCGAACCTGCTTCAAGACGCTAGCTATGTATTTAGACTTGCTATCACGTGAAATAGAACAGAGACTCTTCCTGCTCCTTAGTAAGTGATGACACTTACTGGTGATGTTCCAGGATGCAGCAGCAGCAACAGTTGGCAGCCCAGCTGACACATCACCACGGATCACCGAGGAGATCCGCCGAGCCACCGCATAGCCCCACGGCAGCCAGCACGACATCGGACTCGAGTATCAGCCTGGGGGCTCACTCGCCTCCCATCCCCACATCGCATACCCAGTCTCACACGTTGCCCCTGGCTCTTCACCGCCCCTTTTCGCCCCCCAGACTCACGTGATATCGGCCCCCACACCCGCCCCACGGATGTTGGTGACAGTAGAAATTTGGCCTCCAGTTGACCTAAAAGATTTGGTCATCTAGAGCGGGTGTAACAAGTGGAACAAGACACCTGTGTTTGGACGAACTGCAAAATGTGCTTTGTGGAGTAATATTTTTTTTTTTGGTTCTTACAAGCGCTGAATAAGGAGTGAAACGAAGACTGTGTATTGAATGTGTGTGTCGAATAAAGTATAACTCAGATCTGATGGAAACTGAAAGATGTTGAAGAGAAGTATGACTACATGGGCAAAAATCAGAATATGCTATGTCATTATGGATGGGTTTAAAATGAAGAGCAGTCTGCCCACCGAATGGCTGATTGCTAAGTTGGTCTCCATTCTTGTCAGGAGCCAAACATGTTTCCGCTTCAACAGAGATCCGATACAGAATTAAGTGGCTGCCAAGAATTAAACGAAGAATTTTTAAAATATTTTTTTTTTTTAACTTGTTCTCCACCGACCAACAATTTTATTATCTTTAATCAGCACGTCTATAAAATTTTTAATCTGTATAGGCAATTACACAAAGCCTTTCACATAAGAACTCACCCCACCAATCCTCCGAAAATCACAAATTTTAATTTTTTACTGTTAAATTTGAAAAAGAAAACAGTGAATTAAATATCAATTCATTCACCAAAGCAAATGTCTAGGAAACTTTCAAGAAAATAAAATGATAGTTTTTACAAACTATCATTTTATTTCAAATTCAAGCTATTCAACAGAAATTTTAAAGAAACCTACCAAAAAATTGATTATTTTGTATTTTTTTTTTTTTGGACGTAGTCTATGCAGAAGGAGACGAATTTTGTTACAAAGCAGCGTTTTCCAAACCTTTTTTAGTCACGGGACAATTTTTAACTAAGTAAACATTTAGGAACAATAATGTTTTGTGGTTCATCGTTTATCCAATGAAAGTCAGCGCAACGAGATCTGTTGGTAAACAAACGAAAGTTTATTACACAATCCTAAGAGTAATAAAGAGTATGAGTCATAATTGGGTTCCAGCCCTTTTTCGGTCCCGATGCACTTAGGTACAGAACATAAAACTGTGCTCAAATATGCTAAATTCAAATTTAATTTTGAAAATTTGTTGTTTTTTTTTGGACTCTTGATTTTTTCAAGGAGCGGCTATTCACATCCTGTCAAGCATCAGTGCTCTGTTTAACACATTTTGGGAAAAGCTGCTAAAATATATTTATGCAATTCTTTACTGTTTCCTTATTCAATAATTTAAGGTTCGTATCAATAAATTAGTTTAGGTTTGTGTGGCACAGAAAGTGATTACCACCCCCCAGAAGTTCAAACACTCGTATTTCGCGGGATCTGTACACAACATTTCAACAATTTCAAATTTCATTTTAAGTTTCTGGAAAAAAAAATATGTATTTAAAATTTTTACTTTCAGTGGATTTACGTTTATACCGAGATGATAAAAATCCCCCCCCCCCCCCCAGAAAAAATCGACATTTCCTGACAATATGCATTCTATGCCTAGATGTTTCTTAATACAGAAGAACCTCCTGTACAATGCTTCGAAACGCATGTCGAAATGTGCTGACTGTACTCTGCGTACAGTTATGCTAAGTTATTTAAAACAACGGCGAATTACTCAGACAAGATTGGGTAAAACATGACATGGAGATAAAAAATTAGAAAACCTGACCATTTGACAGACTTAACCTTGGGTGATAGGATGATATTAAAATGTGGTTTGAAGCAATAGCAATTAAAAATGTAGTCTAGATGTACCTACCTGTGGATAGGGTTCATTTGAGGGACGTTGTGAACACAATAATGAACTGCTGCAATTCCATGAAATTTGGGCTATTTTGTGGTTAGCTGAACCGTAATTATTTCTGCTAGTTCCCTGAAAATCGTTAAATCCAAAATTATATTTAATGTCACGCCTACAACTTTTGGTGTCTGCCACAGCATGCCATAGAATTTTACACAAAACGCATTGCCAAACGCGGTACTCAAATCCAAAATATTCTTGTTCACATAAACACAAACACAAAACTATTATTGCATAGATATTCATTTTTTCGATAAAATCTTTATCTTCATGTCTATTGTAATAACGGTATCAATAACATAACGGAATGTCCCCTCTAAAATTACGAATATTAAAAAAATATTAAATAAATCTAATTATTACAAACTACTGTCACACAGGGGACCGCGGTAGCACAGTGGATAAGGTGCTGTGCTACAAATCGGAAGGTCGCTGGTTCGATCCCAGCTGGTGTCATTGGAATTTTTCATTGACATAAAATCCTCCCAATCACACTATGGACCTGGGGTCGACTCAGCCTCTAACAGAAATGAGAACCAGGAACACTTCGTTAGGGGTAAAGGCGGCCGGTGCGTAAGGCTGACAACCTTACCACCATCCTGTGCCGTTGTCACGAAATCTGGGAACATTAACTTCCTGGAACCCTCAGGGCCACTCCAGGCCTGTAACGGGAATGATTTACCTTTACCTTTTACTGTCAAGCTCCGTCAATTTTCTTTGCAAATATTATTTAAAGTATATATATATATATAACATTCACACCTATCAAGTGAGCAATACTTGTATTGCTTAGCAGCTTTCAGTGCTACGCCTTTCCATTTACAAAAGTAATTCTGTTGGAAACGTAATATCAAGTGACAGTACATTACACAAGGTTCCTGACCAAGTATAGTGCCTATGGTTTTGTCACGATATTATCAAATTCTTATTAGGTTAAGGCAAACTCACTTAGTTCGCCTTCATTTAATGCTCCTAAATAAAACGAGTAGATGCATTAGTGACAATTTTCAGTCACGTGACACTACGACGTACACGTCATTTCACAGGTCAAAAATAATGTGTCTCTGGTTTATGCACGACCCAACAGAAATATCTGTAAGTTAACATTTACACAATTTATTATTTTATTTGGTGTAAAATAGTAGAAAATAAAGCACATGTACAGCCACGTTAAAATTTGTGACATCTAATTTTTTTATGGTTATGAATCACAATGTGATATGAGTTATGGCGTCTAAATGTCTACCCTGAAAGTGGAGGCAGTATTCTCTTCCGAAACATTGGTGCCCAATTACCAGACGATGCAGCATAACTCGTAATCCACATTAAGAGCAACAGAATGTGTCTGTGAGTAATAGTTTGGCTGAAAACTATTAATTCCAAGAAAAAATAATAACTAATGAATTAGACAATTCTGCGTTGAGCTCGACCGAATTAAACACAAGGCACATACTGTTAATTAATTATAATTACTTGGATATGCTACTCAAATAACTCATAAGAATTTCTTCTTGAGAATTCAGTAATCGTTATGCTGGCCAAGAAATTCAACATTAATTTTTCAAACCAAAATCATCATTATCGTGTTCACAATACGCTAGATTGGTTCCTGTCTCGAGTCATACGAGTTTAATCCACACACTCATGAACTGTTTCTCTAAGATTCTGGGCAGAGTCACAAAGATAGGTGATTCACCTTAGACCAGATTGTCCCAAACTATGTGCTGCCGAGTTACTCGGAGTGGGTTTCCAAGCAACTTCATGAAACTACAGGTTACAGCCACTATCTTGACAAGCTGATCAGATTCAATGTTTTTTGGTAAACGTACTCACTCACAGTGCCACTGTAACAACGTCGGCTTACATTTATCATTATAAGAACAAATTTATAGATCATTTTGTATCAGGGTTACAAACTTTGCAACGAGAATCTGAAGTACCAGCGAAGCAAAATCACGTTTTTCACCTAAGTTATTTTAGGACTGGCAGAGGTTTCTCAATTTGAAGAATTTCTCGAAGAACATGGTGAAATTCAAATTTCCAAGGCAATGAAGACTGACTATATACAAAAAAGCCATAAGAGGAGTCACAGGATTAAACACAGGCTCATGCAGAAATACATAAATGCACATAAGTTCTGAAGAATAAGAACGAACTTGATGCCACTTATTATTGTACTTCTTATAGGCTCAACATGTTTCGGGCATTACTATGCCCATCGTAAGGAGCTCGCGACTATAATCTTGATTACCACATCGGTCGTTTCGTTCTTGGTTTGCTGTAGGTTGGAAGTTAGGTGAAGTTAGGTTGGAGTAGTGTCCGGTCTGCAGGCTAAAGCACGATTCAACCTACAACAAACAAAGAACGAAAAGACCAATGTGGTAATCAACATCATAGTCGCGAGCTCATGATGATTGGCACAGTAGTGCCCGAAACATGTTGAGCCTATAAGATGTACAATAAAATAATAAGTAGCATCTAGTTGGATTTTATTCTTCAGTTATCACAACGATGCACGGTCCGACACACATCAAATACGTTCATATTCCGTGCATCCATTTATAAAAATGTCACATTCTCCACACTGACACAGTTTTCTCTATCACAACTGTATTCAATTCTGACCTCTGAGGTCGTGAGACAGACAGTCATTGGCCTAATGTGGGTCGCGAATCAGGAAGGCAGAGGACGCTGTCTGAGACGAATGACGCGCAGGGCGGTGAAGAAATTTGTTTATCGTTCGACTCTGTGTAAACCAAATCATCTCGTAACTTGGTGTTCAAAACCCGTACAGCCCGCGTCTCGCACGTTATTCTGGCGTAAGAGCTACTTCCTGCTGCCACGTCGCATGGCAACAAGAAAAATACGAAATGTGACGTAAATTCAACGAACTTCCGAAACTCAACTGGTTAGATATTATCTCGTGCTTCCACAGAAATTTTCTTTTAGGTGTGGATCTTTTACATTTGGGGGAGGGGGGGGGGTGGAGACGCTAAAGAAAATTTTCTGGCGACGTTAAAAAAATGTATCAATTTCGATACCATTATAAATGTAACAGTCGCATGACATGCCTACGCATGCCCAGAAGGGAGGCGTGGAGTATAGCTCCTGCTATTCGTTGCCTGACAATAGAAGGAGGTGGGTATTCAACACCAGGCTCCGGCCCTTTTACTCATATGAATGGAGCGGTAAACACTGTAGAGTGAACTGGGTAGACGTCGGGTCGGTATGGACGGCATGGAAAATCTCGCTCCCACAGGGATTCGATCTACGGACCGTCCAGCTCGTAGCGGGTCTCTATAATGGAAACTGTATTAAAATTGTCAAAATTAATAAATAACACATACACTTCTTCTTCTTTCTCTTCTTCTTCTTCTCCTTACAAAGCGCTACAACCTATATAAGGTTCCGGCTTGCTCAACCACTTTCTTCCAACTTCTGTGCTACTTTCTTCTAATTGCTTATGTTTATACTCTTTATATCTTCCAAAACGTCATCTTCCCAACGTGTTTTAGGTCTTCCAATTGGTCTTTTACACACGGGTTTCCATCTCTTAATCTTCTGCACAATATTATCCCCAGCCATGCGTTCAGCATGGCCTAACCAGTTTAATCTTTGTTTTTTAATAAACCCAGTTACATTTTGTCCTTTTAATATATCATTTATTTCTAGATTAGTTTTAATTCTCCAGTAACCATCATCTGTTCTTGTAAGACCAAACATTTTCCTCATGATCTTTCTTTCAAAAATCATCAGTTTACTTTTCCATATTTTCCTCAAGCACTCACGTTTCGGAAGCGTAAATAAGACACACACCGGCACTGGAAAAGAAATTCATTCGCTGTTTTCGAGGCTGTTTGTAAAAGGGGGTGGGGGCAGAAGAAGGGTACACACTGCCCCCCCCCCCTCGCGACCCCGCTCTATAACACTCAAGAGTATTTCTGTCTGCAGCTAGTAGTAATGGTTTGCATTTGAGGGGAGCCGACAGCAACTCTAAAACCAAACGCCTGTTGTGCCGTAATGGCGTGTAGTAATTCTGTTGATAGCTCTACTGGCAAGCTACAGGCTCCATGAACAATACTAAATTCCAGAAAAAGTCAGTAAGTTTGCTCTTCACTGTCATTTGTAGACCGGCTACGGGATCCACAGCTTTCCTGCCGGAAACAGTGCGAACGTTTCGTGGAACTGGACGCTCACTTCAGTCCATCATTAACCTTATCCTGCTAACGTGGAGAATATGGTGAGCTCCTAATAATGCCAGCAAATGGCAGGTGGAATTTAACTGGGCGTTTAAAGGGTTAAAGTCAAGAATGTATGGAGCTGTTAATCCACGCCACCCTACTTCCACAAAGAATGATGCTTTGATTGCAGGACAAATAAACTTTATTTGTTAATTAAATTCTGATATTTACTCTTGCGACTGCCACATGCTGATGTTTTCATGATACGTTTTTCTTAATGCTTGGGTTACGTGATAATCGTTTACAAAATTACGAGTGGGAGAATTGTAAATAAAATGACATCCATCTACATTCATGAAAATATTTCTAAAAAATATTTGTATAATAAATCCTATTGCGGCTTATAAGCAATATAATGCAGCGCCTGAACCAAAGTGTCTCCTTCTACGTCACACCCTTTAAGATGGAGTAGAACGCAATGTTCGTAATTTATTTATATGAAATAAAATGGCTTCTTCTTCTTTTCCCATTGGCACTACAGCCCACTATGTGCTTTGGCCTGTCGAAAAATGTCCTTCCCATTTTTTCCTATCTGCCTCCAACTCTCTCCATCTTCTCACTTCCAGCACTTGAAGATCTCTTTCTACTTCCTCTTTCCATCTTTTCCTGGGTCTTCCCCTTTTTCTCGTCCCTTCCAGTTCTTGAGTGAAGATCTTTTTGGGCACCCTATCCTCCTCCATTCTCTCCAGGTGACCTAACCAGCTTATACTTTGCCCTTTTACCCATTTTACTATATTTTCTCCTGAGCTCATCTGTTCTAGTTCTCGTTTCGTCCGACTTTTCCATTCCCCGTTTTTCATATTTAGAGCCATATATTCTTCTAAATATTTTCCTCTCAAGAAATTAGCAGAGCTTGTTCTTCTTTTTTCGTCAACGGAAATAAAATGACCCGTGCTAATAAACATTTTATTCGGAAGTAATCTGTATGTTAATAGCCCAGGTTCCTTAATACAAAACCAAATTAATGACAAGATTAGGGGCAGCTAACTGTACGGAGACAGACACGGAATGTCAAGGCATCTCTAACGCGAGACTGTCTGTGCACAGTACTTTTAGGTGGTTCTCATGACTTGTTACATCATTAAAACTGGCTGTGATATGCAGACATCTAGCATTGTATACAAAGGACGATTATGCACAGAATTATCACCACAAAAATTATCACAATATTATTCGTCCTGGGAAGCAGGCTTGAGAAGAATGCACCAAATGGCTATACAGTTTATGCATCCGCTATTAAATGTACGTTTTCAAAATTATGACCTAATTTTACATTCTATGCAAATTCCTTCCTGTCTAGCCTAAACACACATTCTGTACTGTTTTAAAAAAAATTCTATAGGGGAATTTGTTTGAAATTAATTGTCAAGAAAAGGCAACTTAATTTGTTTATTATATTCCTGTGCAATCTAGAAAGAAGTTAGTTTTTCAGTACAAGATCTGTAGAATCGAGAGCCCCTTACTTTAATCAAAACAATAAAGCGCTTAAGAACCGGTGTTTGATAACTTAAAATTAAAAAAAAAGAAGAAAATTCAATCAACAAGGTGCCCAATAAACAAATACCCACATTATTTATGTAATTACGCTAGACTGTTTAAACAATAATTTTGTTTACTCTAAGAGGCATAACTTGTTGGATTATTGTTTTATTCCTAAAATTTCGTAAGGCATTCTCGCGATATTCCACTCAATAATGTCTGCATACTACAACGTTACATTTCACTTGCTGTGTACATTAAAAGTCTGTTTGGCTTATGATTACATAAGGCTATATTGTGATTTCTTTCTGAGTAGACTGTACACTGTAACTTGTATTTGTGATGTAAGAAGTGGGAATAATTTTAAATTCGAAAATATGAAGTAAAGTTATTAAAAAACTGTAACACTTCACTTTAATGAAGACACCAGTTTCTTCTAGACGAAATAATTAAGTTTTTCGTACGTAATAATGAGGAAATTTAGTCATCCACATAACAGAATAACATTATTAAAGTAGGCCTATTCATTCCGAAATAAAAAAAAAGAAGAAAATAGTAAAATTAAATATATGAATTAAGTCTATCCTTATATCGCTGTTCATTATCGCTATATAATGTGATTAATAAATTAATACTGCGTAGCGTTGGCACATCTCTAAATTAATAAGTAATTCTTGGAATTGTGTAAACTTCTTTACATTCACTTAACTTAATAATTTTGTATCTATTTTCTAAAACTCTATTTCCGACGAATACTTTATTGGAGGAATTTAAAACGCAAAATATTCTACAATTAACACGAGCTGCCAAATTCCCAGCGTATTGGTGTTGTTTGGAAATGTATATATTTCTGTCGACCGCAGCAAGTTCAAGTATAAGCCGTACGTAAGCTATTTTTTGATTGGGCAAAACATTCCGCCTCAAAATCAAAGTGTTATAAATCGCTGTAACTGCCTCCCTATATGACTACCACTAAAATCTCCTAGGACACTAAATATTTAAATATGGGTCCGATATATTCCCCTCTTTTTCGCTTCTCCAATTTGCCCAGACCAATTCTAGGTTTTACCCAGTCTCCCATTCAGTGGTTATCTGGGCATGTGATGATGTTGATAGCTCACCTCCATCTAGGGTCAAGGTTAAGAATGGGTGGAATTATCCACCTGCTCCCCGCATGCACCTTCATTGTGTGGACTGGGAAAGCTTTACGTTTATTTTATTCACCTTAATTAAGCATAGTCTAAAATTAGATTTATTACCACTGATTCTTGGCTTCTATTTTGGATACGTCACCATACATTTCTAGGAATATCTGGAGAGATTTGAACTCAACAAATTCAGTGGGCTACTGCTTTGTAGTGACGTCAGCTTGACATGTCAAAATATGAAGACGCATAACATACAGGTCTTTAAAAATTTGCAAAATTTAAATACCGAATTGGTACAAGCAGGATGCATATAAACATTAAATAATCCTGTTTCTTCATGTACGGTGACATAACGTGTGACAAACAGGTTTTGCAAACTGTCGCACACAAAACTAATTACTGCCGGATATAATCACTAATACTCTGTAACGTCAATCAATTCTTAGGCGTTTGTAACTTATCAATGACATATATTGTGTCATGGGGGTTGATCTACAGACTAACCCCAGCGGGACCACAAACAACCCTCGGTAGGAGCAGTTAAACGCGTTTCCCCGAAAGGGGAGTGTCAAATCATACTATGAAATGCAAATTGGCTTGTTAAAATACAAATATTATATGTATAGAGAAACCCATTAATGTACGGCGAATTTCACACAATTAAAGCAACAAAAAGACACACTAATTGCAACTAACAGTTTTCTGACTGGCATATCGAAGAGCAGAACACCTGGAGACAGACAGGCCACGAACAAATACATTTAAAGTTGTATCAACCAAGCAGACGTTACTCACACAACCCGTTGACTATGAAGCAAGATGGCGTCACGGAGATGGTGTCCATTTGCATGGAATTCACTAGCAGCAACTCCTTCCACATAAATCACACACACACACACACACGATATTGTGTATTGCAGCTCAGTCAAACTGATCGCTGTACCTATCACAGTACGTTACCACAAACAGACCCTTGAAGCTGACTTCCCCTTTGTCAAACGACGGTACGTTTCCGTTAACATTCCAACCTGAACTGAATGTTCTCCTTTCGTGTCATATCTGCAATCAGACAAGTTTCCTTACTTGGTCACCAGCGGTCGGCCGGTGCTTATCGACAGCAAGGAACAGC
>Ga0136643_10013100_pt1 | contig 12385 bp, 5 predicted proteins | sample TergutLab28metaG_FD_96883 | JGI IMG/M metagenome (GOLD analysis project Ga0136643, IMG submission 96883) | Labiotermes labralis P1 segment gut microbial communities from Petit-Saut dam, French Guiana - Lab288 P1 (version 3) (version 3) | ecosystem: Host-associated > Arthropoda: Insects >...
TATGGACACTTTAGAAAAGTAAAAACCTCTTCCCCCCCCCTCCCGCGCTTCCAGGAATCGAAACTTCACCCCTATTTCTAAATTTTTATTTTGTACATTCGGCTGTGTTACATATTATAGAGTATTTTAATAATTAACAACAACAAAACTGATTTGATACTTTGATCATTAATATATTTATTAGCATTGCAATTTTGTGATTTATTTATTTTTTCCTTCTTATAGATCTGTTAAGCTGTATTAGGAATAATAATCCTTATTTTGGACCTACTTACTCTCGACACAACTGATGGTGTGTTGATGGTGAATATTAAACTATTCCCCATGATTCTTCTGTCACACAGCCCCCAGCCTGATCACTGTACCATCTGAGTTACCTTTCAACGCGATGTCGAAGAAGTAAAAGTTACGAAATAGTACGTGACTGTAACAGGATGTTAGCGTGTGATCACAACAGTATAAATTTTATGATCATCAGTATTTAGGATTCTTGCATGTCAGTCATTTGTTTGAAAACAGAATTCTCCTGTATTTTTGAAGTAAGTTAGTATGAATTTGTGGGAACAACAATTATTTACGACCTTTATGGATGTGCCTCGTATAGTAAAGGTAAAGTGATCCAGTTACAGGCCCGGTGTGGCCCAGAGGGTGAGTAGAGGTATAGCTCTACTCTTCCATGACCGCGGCACTAGAAGATAGTGAGTGGTCAGCAGCACGCCCCGGCCGCACTTTACCCCGGGAAAGAACCGGTACCCATTTTCAGGAGGCTTGGTGGGTCCCAGAGCCGGTCTGGACGGGCGGAAAACTTAGTCCCCACCGGGATTCGATTCCGGACCGTCCAGTCCGTAGTCAGTCGCTATATTGACTGAGCTACCCGGCCCGCCTCGTATAGTAGTAGAAAAAATTACAGAAAAACGTGGAAAATACACTATAAAATATCCACGTATTCCTAAAACGGACTAAGAATTTAATGCAATATAAACGCATCCCATATCGAGTAGATTTATCAAGAAGAAACAAATATTTCAGTTCTATTTTTATTTATTCACGTGCTGACTCAGCAGCCTAATGGTCAGTTACAAGGACAGCACAAGTAAAAGGAGAAAGCTAACAAACTAAATCAAGACGACAGCAAATCGCAAGACAAAACAGACGCAATATTTTGAAATTCTGTTACGTAATTTCAGATCAAAGATGAGACAGCTGGAAATGAATTTATTGTACATAATTTTAATGATTATATAAAATCCCAAGTTACAGGAGAAGATGTTGACGAAGGCGACATTAATGATGATGATCAATAGTATTAAGCTCAATATAATAGTAATAGTAATAATAATGTTTAAAGAGTGTAATATTCAGTTGGGTAAGTCCTGACAGCGATGGCCTGCATAAACGTAAGCGTAAGGGTTGAAGAGATGTTAGATAATATAACACACACAAGACGATGACACAGAGCCTTCTGGTGTTTAGGTAGAGCTTATATAATCCGTGTGTCTTTCTGGCTAGAAAGAAAGAAGGGAATCAGTCAAACGTCTGTAAGACTCCTACTTGTATAAGTGTCGTTGAAAATCTGGTTTCAACTAAGTAGGTACAACCGACTCCGTATTGCAGTCTCAAATTCTCATTAATATAGAGGGTGATTCAAAAAGATGGATTCAATTGAAAAGTAAACCGCGACTCAACACACGCTAGACAGTTGGTTGCGGTATTCCAAGTTCTTTATTCGCTCTACGGGCTGACGTACGTGGGCTACGCTCAAAATTATCTTGAACTCTTCTCACGTTCTCCTTTCATACACGCAAAAACACTTGTGCTGCATAGTAGCCATTTTGCTCTCAACTGACGCTGCTGCACGGCTGTGCACCAGGCGAGAGATCTACTGGTAGTATTTTAAAACTTAGGACTTCCTGTTTAAAATGTTATATTCATCATTTACAATACCATGTACAGTTCAGGAAATATAGACGTACGAAATTGGATCCATCTTTTTAAATCATCCTGTATTTAAATATCCTAGGAAAAATACATTATTCGAAATTTGTGAAGCAAGTTTACGGTTACTTTTAAAAGGAACGTTAAAATCCACGTACAGCATGAAGTTATTTGATAGGCTGCATGTGACGGTGGAATTCATACTTGGGCGAGAAAATTTCTGAGTTGATTTTTAAAGTCCTGCAAACATTTTACAACTAAAATTACTGAAATGAGGTGATTATTTGGAATAGAGGTCCTTATCAATTAATGATGATGTGAAAACTGTCACTTTCCCTAAAACACCGACAAGTTTTGGTGACTACCGATAGGAAATTAATTACACACCAGCGGCAGCTAGTTGTTTTACAATTGATCGATCCTTATCCAATAAATTCTTCGGGAAGTAGGAAACTATAGGCAATAAAAATGCATCCTGATCTTTGTCTTTGATGGGAGCCATCCCGTTGTGTTTACAACGATAAAGTAATTTATTCAGTCAATAACACAACCTATATTATATTATCAATATTACAAACTTGGCGACATGTTTCCGTTCACTGAAACATGTCACCAAGCTTATAATATTGATAATGTAATATATGTTGTGTTGTTGGCTGAGTAATTACTTTAGCATGCTGACCTGCTCCCGGAGTCACGAAACAGGTTCTGTTAACAGAGGCGGGCAACGATTTAGAATTGGCCATTGACCTTACAAACAAACATCATTTAGAATCTCAGTTCATACTTCAGTTTGAACACGCTCCGTCTTCAATACAAGCAAAAAAACTTAATGCCGTTTACGGAAATAAGGGTTATTCATTCTGATCATGTGAAGCACCAAATTCCACATTTTATGGGTAAACAACATAGTTTCTAATAGTTAAAACACATGGTGCATAGTAATCACTGTGCTTTAAGTGTTTATTCACAAATACATGTTAATTACTGATTACTAATTTACTAAAGCCAACTATTATTATAAATATTTTACATAAATCCTTCCATAGTAAATCTTATTTCTGTAGTCACTAGTTTAGAAATATTAGTGTTCCATCACCTATCATTTAAAACCAAAGAAAAGGTTTACTACAAAACGACTAAGGTTGTAAATTCCATCTGCATGCTTGGAAAAATATAAACATAATCTCATGTTCCTTAATCTTAGTAATTAACTAACTTAATGTTCAAAATCTTATTTCATAATAAGTTTATTATATGCCTCTACATGTTTCGAGCACTACGTGCTCATCATCAGGAGGTCAAAGTTGTATTATACAGCTTCTGGTATCATCAAACCTGTAGGTGGCAACGGCCACATACGGGTTAATTACTAAGATTATACTGAGATGCACGGTCAGCAAAACATCAAAATCATGTTACTTTGCACTATCCGTCGACCAGATCTCACGATAATAATCATTTAAGAGTAATGTTAAAGCTACCAGTTACGTAAGTGCATATAAATATCTTTTGACATATCATATCAACGTACTCTGTCCTAAATTATTTTCCTCGGAGGGCTAGGACATACAAAATGAAAGTCTTCAGAAAATCCATAATTGAAAGATGTTTCTATAGATTTAAATTCTTCTACGTGTTACGAAATGTTCAAAAATGCCAGAAGCGTTATTTTCAGTGCAAGGACGTCTGTTTGCTTCGTTCCTGTTCGCCTGTCTTTTAAAATAAATGTAACAAAAGTGGAGAAAACATTGATTCTAAGGAGGTAAGGATATAATTAGTCTATTAGATCATTTAACCCAAGCCCATGTAGACTTACGGAGGAAAACAAGCACAGACCCGCGCGTCATTAACTTCGTACCAATTGGAAATCAGTAGAACACAATTTCATGGAACATCTTTGCAGATAAACGTTTTGTGACTAACCAAAGACCTGTAAGGTGACAGTCGTACACAACATTCACACACTAATTAATCACCCATGTAGAATTCTGTTCACTGCTATGAAATATCTCCGTATTTAGCGACAGATTTACAATAATCTTGAAATAATACCTTGAATCTGGCTGTGCTGTCGGAAATAATTCATATCTTCATTTGAAGGCGGCCACCTTGAAGTTCTATCGTAACACAAATTTTCATTAAGTTTCCACTGGAGCCATCTATTTGTAACATCGTAACGAATCACTTGCGCATGTTAAATTATATGAAGATATTCATTTATTAACATAAGTAAAGTGGATTTTATTGTGGCTAAGTGTGGTTACAATGGAAACTACCTGACATGTTTGGAGAAAATGTTGCAAGTCGAATTAGAAAAAATTCATCTCTGTGTGAGCTGCTAGTAGGTGACCGACAGTTGAATAGAGAGAAAGACGGACGTAAGTAACCACCAGATATGGCATATACTCACATGGTTTGTACAGATCGCCTAGTAAGTAATTCAGAATTGCGATTACCTCTCATGTTTAGAAGCTGGACTATATTCATCAACAAAAATATTTGTTCAAATGGGTTTTAAATTACTAACATTTTCTTGAAAACAGTTAAGAAAGTTAAAAAGCCGAACAAATAAACGAAGAATTTGAGGAATGAAGAATATAAATTTATTTAATTAAAGGTGACTTTGCTTGAGACAATACATGCAAGAAGAAACTTACAAACATATGGAATATAAATTTAACATAGACAAAATAAATGTGCAATATATGCACTGAAGATAGACCAGAATTTATTCTGAATATCGTTATGGATTTATTTTAATGTCTGACATTCTTAGAACTGTGTCACATTCTGGAATGAAAGGAAACTGGAAGTTTGATTTTGATGTTTTGCTGACTGTGCATCTAAGTATATTTATCTCAGTATTTAACCAACTTGATGCACAAAATTTGTTTCACAATAAGTTTTATCATCACACCTATAAGTGCGATGATACCAGAGGCTGTGTAATGCAATTTTGACCTCGTGATGATGAGCACATGTGCTCGAAACATGTAGAGGCATGAAATAAAACTTATTGTGAAAAAAACTTTGTGCATCAAGTTGGTTAAATAGTGAAATAATGGAAATTTGTTATTTGTGTGACCGTGCATCATTGATACAATAATACAAACAACCAACTAGATGTTACAGTGACAATTTATTAATAACTTCAATCAGTTCGACACGTTTCGGGCGATAGTTTCGCCCGAAACATGTTAAGCTGATTGACGTTATTAATAAATTGTCACTGTTGCATCTAGTTGGTTGTTTATATTATTGAAACTGGAAGTATTAATATATCAGATTATAATAAGACGAATTGCTTAACAGCTAACAAAGTCCATATCAATCGGCTGAGAATTTAATATCCTCACTGCACTTTCTACGATCATTCTTAGTCCCTGAAGAGAATAGTTGGAGATTTCCATAAAACATGCAAAGAGATTTACCAAAATCTCCTTACTCTTGTAATTATTCAAATAGCGTTATATAGTCTCTGCAGTTGACAGAGTGATATCAGGTGTCAAAAAGAATTATGCAAAACGCGAACAAAAGCAATTTGTGTTAAATGGTATTTTACCCACTTCAATGTAACAGTTATCTACCGACAGTTATTTAATCTAATACACTTCTAATGAACAAATAAAACATTCATTACCCTAAGACAAAGTGTGGGCCTATATGTATAAGACTATGGCTTCAAGCAATGGCTTGAACATTGACTTCACACCACACTAGCTCCAATTCAATTCTCTTTGGCTCATTTTGTAACTGGAAGTAACAAAGCTTTGTGTAGATTTTCTCTTGCCGACTTTCCCTCAACAACTGACATAGAGATAATAAATTATCGACCAGCGAGCTTGTTTGAAGTAACAATTTGCTGCACAGTGTGGTGTATTTACCCTGCGGTTACGTGGTTAAACGAAAGGGTACAAACGTTACCTGTGACTCTGTGTGGAACTTATAATGAATTAAAGACATCCATGATACCACTAAGACTGTGGTCTATGTTAAAACATCTCCTTTCTCCCGAACTGCATGACAGTGAATCTTGAACACCGTTCTTATGTAATCAACGTTTTTGACATTCATGTGACCTTGCATCGTGATAAATTCTTATAATAAAACCAAATAGTTTCACTAATTTCTCAAATTTATTTTTGGAATAAAATTCTACATTTTTCAGATAGTTCCTCTGTCAATCATCAGGAGTTTTTCACTGTACACACAGCAATGGTACATGTCGTACAGGTTTGCTAACAGCTGGCGGACAGAATCCTGCCCGCCAGCTGTCAACGAAAGTGTATGACGTATACCGTTGCTGTGTGTACAGTGAAAAATTCCTGACGATGGACAGAGGAACTATCCGAAATACGTAGAATTTTATTCCCAAAATAAATTTGAGAAATTAGTGCATCTAGTCGGTTTTATTATAAGAATAATCAAAGCTCTTTGATTCACATAACTACTACCCACCATTTCATAACCACTGGATTTCACACTGTTTTCTCCCCATAAGTATGGACATATAACCGATTCCATGAGCCCTCACTAGCGAATGGGCTACATTTTCTTCCTCTTCAGATAAACCCTGAAGTTGGAGACAACGTGTTCTTCCGAAACTTTACTACCTACTAGACTGCGTGTTGTGGCTACACTTTTGATCTTAATCTAAACAGACAAATTATCTGACATTCGAATATAATGGTTATGTTATGGCTTATGTTGCCAATGTCATGTTGGACTCTTTCAGTTTGGAAAGATGAAGATAAGGATCCAGGTTTTCATATGGGGCAGTTAAGAGAAAGGCTTGCATGTCATCATGATGATTAAATAATATCACAAAAGGACGTGCGGAAAATTTCACCTGTATTTTGCTACTGTCTTAAGCGTTAGAGTATATAGTAATACTCAGATTATGAGCAACAACTATTTCAGAATTGCGCTTATGAAACTCTGGTGATTTTGGTTTATTCATTCATTTAATCTTTATTATCAGTGGTTCTTATTAAATTTCTACATACTATAACTAGAGGCTTCTCAAGTTTGCTTGTTACTAACAAATAAAGAATATTCAGTGCCTTCTAAAAAAAACTATTAAATTAAGAATTTTGCTAATGACAATTTTGACATGTGTTTAGCCCCTGGTATGTGTCAATCTCGAGATTTTCTTAAGCTGCTTCTTAAATTTTACATTCTAATTGGTTTGGTTGTGTCTGATCAGAACCTTTCCGAAGGTGGACATTTTCTTCATCAGAAGTACAAAACTTACTCTGTAAGATCAATTACTTTCCTTTAAGAGGGGAGCAGAACACCTTTCGAAAGGTTGGTTTTTGACGAAAACGTGATGGAGAAAGATATCCAGTATGCGTGTCACCATAATGAAGCATATACTTCAAATACATTTTCTCGCAGATATATAGATACTGTCTACGGGCTAGTATCAGACTGCCAGACCACTAAGCACCCAATTATTATGTTATGGGTTGTGAATAAATTATGAAGTGGGAAAGCACCTTCTAAACGCACGCTGTCAGTATGTCCGTGAAATAATTATGGCAAAGTAACTGTTGAGTGAACAAACAAGTGGGAAGCTGTAGAATAGACTGTAGTCTTGCGTGTTATATAAGCACATTTCTAAACTTTATTCACGCCTTTTGTTACCGTAGTTAATATGAAATTCCGGTAAAATTATTATTACGAAGAGCCTGTCATTTTGTAATTCGGTACCGTTACTGCGAAGATGCGTAACGTAATTCTGTGCATCGGTATGTAGTATTTTGCTATGTTCTGAAACGTTAATGGCCGAAATATGTTGTAACAATTTAATTAACACACCAACAAATGCACACATATAGTCTTTAATAAACTGAAATTTAAATTAAAACACTTAAAACTCTCCTACATGGTTCGATCATACGATCATCCTCAGGGAACATACTTTGTTCCTTACTAAAGTTATAGTTTAAAACACTCAGTTATTTAAAAATAACTGAGTGTTTTAAACTGTTTTAAACTGTAACTTATTTATAAATCACTGAGTGTTTTAAACTGTAACTTTAGGAAGGAACAAAGTGTGCTTCCTGAGGATGATCGTATGATCGAAACATGTAGGAGCGTTTTAAGTGTTTTAATGTAAATTTTAGTTTATTAAAGACTATATATGTGCATTTGTTGGTGTGTTACTTAAATAAACTACGTACAAAATGCACGGTGCAACGATAAAGATACTCTGTAACAAATTGTCAATTTTCTTTGCTTTACGAAAAATTTACAGTTGAATGGTCCTTGCAACACTTGATATCAAATTAGCAGCGAAAATCACAGAAAAAAGCTAATTAAATTTTCAACAACTTTGTGGAATCTTAAGCCAAATTTATGATATGTTTATCACATTCTTTCATTGTATCATACCCGTAGATCTCGTTTCTTTGTTTTTGTTGTTGTTGAAGTTGTTGTTGTTGTTGTTGTTGTTGTTACTGATGGTAGTGCTGCTTCTGCTGCTGTTATTTACCTACCTCGCAATCGGGATACTTCATGTTCTGGGCCCGGGCATCGGCTATTTTTATTACGTGTATTTGTGGTTGTCCCTCTAAGCAAACATTTAGATATTATATAAATGAATACGCTTATAAATCGATTTTTGAGTCCTAATAGTTCCTAGTCTTTCCAAATCTTGCCATTTCGTCAACTGCAAATATTCTTAAACTCGATTTTTTTAACCTACACAGTTTAGAATAAGATCTTAAAAGAAATCAGTAATCAATAAATAATAACGTTGGACATTCGAGATTAAAGACGTTAGGGAATTTTATTGTGTTCTCCGAGCATGTGTTCTATTAACGAAATATCTTGAATATGACAAAAAAAGATAGAGCTTCTTGTAAAAGCGGGAAATTTCTTGATCAGCTGAGAAACTACAAACGTTTCAATAAACAAGACATAGGAACTTGACTGATTTAGATTAATAGTGAAACATACATATTATCACATAAGTCATGGTGGGGTAGTTACGTGCATTGTTTTCAGTGACGAAATGTGAATTGTGCCTCAGAATATTTAATTCGCTAAAGAACAACGAGGAACATTACAATCCGTGGAACTAAAGAAAAGTCGAATAAAGAGAGACCAACTTGATGTAACTTGCTTCTTTATTTCAGTATTTAATGCTCAACATGTTTCGAATGTTAGTACATCCAGCCTCAGGAGCTTGCGACTTATTTGATGAGTTATTTCATGGGTTGTATTGCTCTGGTTCGATGCGTGTTGGTGTTACGTTGTGGTTTGGCTGGGGTGGTGTGGTATCCGTATGCAGGCTGAAGCAGTGCATGTTCCAATAAACATAAGATAAAGAAAAGTTATCATGCAAAAAATTTAAACTTATAAAAAGATAAGCGCTAAATTTTTCGAAGCTCTCTGTGATGTATTACTTCGACAGGCGTTAACTTTTGCCATAAAACTATCATACGTATAGAACTAATCGTTTGAAACTTTGAAGTACTCGTTCAAAATTTGAAAAGTCTATTTTCTATCTAACAGAAAGTATTTCGTTTATTTTTTTAAAAAAAACTACACACAATGTTTCAGGAAAGAGCACGTGACTATTCTGATAATCTTAAGAATCACGTAAGAACATTCTTCAGGTAAAGCACAGAATTTGTAAGTTTTATAGAAAGTGGCGCTGTGACCCATTATATAAATGTGATAACTTCATGTAACACCAGCTTGAACGTCAGAGCACCCTGTATTATGTTCGAAGACAGCATTTATGTGTTTCTTATGATTGATCAATTAAACAATAATGGTATCTATTATTTATTAGGCTACCAACTTGTCAGTGCTGTGAAAGGAAATTATTTCCCTACATAACACTCATTTTTTACCTTTAAAACAGAAACATATATTCCTTAAGGGGAGGTAGTGAGGAAACTTTGAGCAATATTTCTATTAACTTGAACTTTTTAAAAAAATAAGTCAGTGATTTGATATTGTTGAAAAATGGGTAATGAAAATCTGTCAAACAGAATAGCCAATTTGTGGATTATACTTAGCGCGTCACATGACCTAAGGTTTTGATTATTAATAAAGGACAACACAATGTATCCAGGAAACTACCAAATAGATCTTAGAACTAAATTACTGTAGCTGCAGTAAAGAACTTGAGGTCTGTGGTTAATCTGAAGGTTAATCTGGGCCAACTAAGTTTTGCTGTTCTCTGCCGTAAATGGAATAACTTGAGAACCACAAAGTAAACAGAAAGACCACACATCTCATGTTTGCTCATGTTTGAGACTGCAGTGAAATTCACAAGAGATACTTACGAACTATGCGGGTAGCCTACCCCGAAATTTCATCAGTTTATAATACTTCTGCTACGGGACAAAGTCTTGGTAGAAATCCATTCAGCTACAATGATAAAAATCTCTTTCAGGCTTTTCGTCACATCAAATTGTCGATTTTTTCAAGAGCATGGACATACGTTTCTAAAAAAATCTGTATGCATTCCTGTATGCAATTAGCTAAACTTATATGTCGCCAGATTTATCTCTAAAATCATTGATATATTTATTGAATAGAAGATAAATTACTAACTTCACCCAGTCGTGGTATGTAACAATATATTCCCAAACACTTCTCTTTCTGTACAGGAGTGCAATATATCTTCCCTGTACGTACTGCGTTACTTTTTCACCCAAACACGCAGCTAGCAAAGTAGGTGAGATGTCCCAGAATAGAATAATAATAAAAATTAAGAAAATCTAAGTAATTCTTAAGCTTTTATCATCCTCAGCCATACTTCTAGTGCACATTGCCTTTCCCTTATATTCCAACTTACATTATTACCTGAACCGTACTATCAGGCCACGCTGAGTTTCGAAATATGCTCATTTTTTAATTTTGTTTCCTTGCACGTGCGTTATATTTTTTAAATTTGTTTCTTATACAAATGCAATTAAACTGATGAAACTCTAAACACAGTCTCTCTACATTCTTAGATAAGTAACTCGGGCTAGGTTTAATTCCGGGGTAGTAAAATTCAGCAACTGGAAACATCTGTTTCGAAAATTTAGTAGAATATAACTTACAATTTTGAACACCAGTATAATTTGTTTTGAATTCGTAACTATTCCATTTAACACGAGGTGAGGTTCAATGCAGGGCCTTCAGGAATGTGATAACATATAGGGGAAATTTATTGGCTTTGTGGGAGTTTATAAATTTTGAAAAGCATCGTGCGTATTGAATACAGTTAACACTACTGATTACACCACTTTATAAATTTCACTTGATCCCCTGGATCTCTTTCTTCTGTTTCACATATTATAACGCACTAATTCGTACAGCACCATGAAATATTAATTAAAGGATTGTTTCCATTTGTGTTACTGACCGGAGGACATAGTCAATTAAAAGCAATTCAAGATAAAAAAATGTTAGTCAGGAATTATACGAAAAATAAATCAATACAGCCCGACAGAACGGAATGCAGGCTTAATTTAGTTGTAATTGACTGCCTTCTGTTGTGCATGTGATAATGCGTACAACTCTGTGTAGCAATGTATACGAACTATGTTACATCGTCTATGAACGAAATTATTGAAGTCAGTGTTACGAGGTGAAAAAAACTGACTAGTTAAGAGTCTAAAAGGTACAGTACTGCATAACGTTCTAAGAGAAAATATAGTCCAATTTTTTATGTTCAGTGGTTCACGCATTGCGTAATATGTGTCAATAATTGTCCAACAAGATGCAATAATATACAGCTTATTTATATATGCAAATTGCTCTACATGTTTCAGGTGGTATCTCCACCCATCATCAGAAGCTCATATAACTATATCTACAGTATCTAATAATAGTAATAATAATAATAATAATAATAATAATAATTTGATAGCGTTCCACATAGTTGGGTGGAAAAGTCAATAGAATTGGTAGGAGTGAACAGTAAAATTGCTAGATTTTGTAAACTGTCTATGGAAAAATGGAACACAAGGCTTATTTTAAAAACAAAACAGGAAGTAATGCAGTCACAACCCATTCAGATACAAAGAGGAATATTCGAAGGGGACTCTCTTTCGCCATTACTCTTTTGCATTGCACTTATTCCATTAACAAACGAGATGAACAAAGCTGATTGTGGGTATCAAGTGCATGGAACTGAGAGGAAAATAAGTCACCTATTATATATGGATGACCTGAAACTGCTAGGTAGAAATGAAAACGAGTTGAAGAACAAAATGAAAAGTGTGCAAACAATTAGTAAAGATAAGAATATGAATTTTTGTTTAGAAAAATGTGCAAGAATATGTTTAAAAAGAGGTAGTGTTCAAACCAAAATGCATGTAGGAAGCACATTTGACAACGACATTAAAGAACTGGACCCAAGAAAAGCATATAAGTATTTAGGTATAGAAGAGAGTTTTGATATACAGCATAAGAATGAGAAAGAAAAGGTGAAGAA
>Ga0136643_10013101_pt1 | contig 12385 bp, 9 predicted proteins | sample TergutLab28metaG_FD_96883 | JGI IMG/M metagenome (GOLD analysis project Ga0136643, IMG submission 96883) | Labiotermes labralis P1 segment gut microbial communities from Petit-Saut dam, French Guiana - Lab288 P1 (version 3) (version 3) | ecosystem: Host-associated > Arthropoda: Insects >...
TATATATGTATGTGTGTATGTATGTATGTATGTGTACATGTATGTATGTGTGTGTATATGTATGTATGTGTATATGTATGTATGTATGTATGTATGTGTGTGTATGTATGTGTGTATGTATGTGTGTATGTGTATATGTATGTATGTATGTATGAGTATATGTATGTATGTGTATATGTATGTATGTATGTGTATATGTATGTATGTATGTATGTGTATATGTATGTATGTGTGTATGTGTATATGTATGTATGTGTGTATGTATGTGTATATGTATGTATGTATGTATGCATGTATGTATGTATGTATGTCGTGGGCCTTTTAATCAATACAATTTTTATAGCTATCGCCTTCAGGCTAGTTGAAATAGAAATGCGACCTTATGATAGCGTTTGATTTGACAAGAATAACTGCTTACGTACAGACTCATACACACTGGGATGTTACGAACTGTCGATTGGTAAATGGCTTCCGACTTTTCGAACGACAATAAAGCATACATTTTCAGTGTCGTGTAGTCCTTGAACTTGAATCATGAGCAAAAACGCTCTGGAAACCTCATACCTTGTATTTGTAAGGAAACATATAGAAATTATTAGAAAAATATGAAGGTAACAGACAACGCTGGAAATAACGTCTTACACTGGAGACAGCAGTATTAAAATCTATGTCAAAGAAACAGGTTGCAGAGAAGGATCTTGTTTTTTATGGGTCTGGGAATGGCAGGAATCAGTCTCCTGATGTGAGAAAAGCAGTCAAATTACTTAATGGTGATAGCATTGTTAGTTATTTCAAGGACTCTACAAACATGGCAATACCCCTTCTTGTTCTATAAAAATTATTACATTTTTTATTGTCGAAACGTCTATTACAATTTTAATTAATATTCTGAACCATGGAGTTACTTTAAGGATTTATTTCTTTTCATATGAAAATAATAGCGAAACGACTCATATGAAAGTGGCACAAATTTTCTTACTTCACTCTTAGGGTATAAAATATTATATACAATTTTTTATCCCAAACATTGCGAATGAATACAGATAAAATAGTTGTATATCGAGGAACTTTTGCTCCGCAAGAAGCTGGTGTTACACGGGCACGGATCTTATCAAGAAGGAATCATAATTCGGTTAACTTCATTCACTCCACTCATGACACAAGGGGCACTAGGGTGGAACCGTGGTATACCTGATTCAGCGGAATAAAGAAGTGTTATTTTATTTCGGGCTTACACCGTGCATGAACCTTGAATGAAACTGAAAGTGATTCCTCGTTTCACACTTTGGTTATCGCCGCACTTGGCTAGGGGCGCGCATCATGGATCCGGAAGGTCACGGCTAAAACACGTACGCACACAACAGATTCACTGTTGCAGCCGACTAGCCGTGAAAACGTCTATGATTTACTAAATGGTCGCCCATGCAGATATTTTCGTTTTACCCAGACGCGCCTTCGTCATCTGTTGGGAGCGGGAAGAGGCAGATTATTTGCTAGGTTGGAAATACTGTTTCTGATTATGTAACTATACAAGTTAAGCCAGTGTAAAAGTGTAAACAATATTTTTTTCCCCCTGAATCGCATCATGGTTACATGGTTCCAGCATAGTCGAAGCATATCCCCAATTCAAACAGCTGTTTGCTTTTGACAGTCAGTTATCAGGTGACGTCAGCATAACGGATTCCACCAGAGCAAGAACAATACTCGTCAGCAAAATTGTGTCAGGTCATCCGAAGTGGGTAAAATTAATGTGTCCAGAGCTGCAGAACAGAGATAACATAGAAAAAAAGTCGACAGATGTATTCCAATACAGTTAATATAAATGTCAAAACACTTTCTCTATCATTTTGCATATCGCGAAGGCCTTAATTTTCAACTAATGCAGGCCTAACTCTAACGTGGTGAAGCCTGTAAGACCTTCTGGTGGAAATTTACCATATATTCGGAGGAACCTACTTTCTTCATATTCAGACGTTCCTTAAAATGTCATACTACAAATTGTCGCGTCACAGAATACATTCTTCTTTATTAAAGTTATTGTAATACACCAATAAAAGAATTCAGTGACTGTTATGAACTCAAACACGATATCTGAGAGAATTCAAATATTTTAAGGACAACATAAAAGCCAGACTTCAAACTTCTACCTTGGTGCTGATGGAAAATCACATCTTACAGGATGTGACGGTGCTTTGCTGAATTAGCGTTTCCTGACGAAGACTGAATTCTCAAAATAAAATAAGTTTGATGTTTCCATGTGTAAACACAGATCGAATGCTTAGTTTACAACACAAGAGACGAAATTCGTTTCAAAAAGGATATTTCATCGTAAAATTTTCAGTGAAAATCACTGTCACATTTACTAGTATCCTTGTGTTAGACCAGTCTTCATATCCCAGGTCCAGTGAATCCGCAGTTATAGGAAAGCGTCGTCTTTGGTTATTTAAACGGTGGCCTGCATATTCGAATCTCGTTCACATCACTGATTTTTCTGCTATTCCCTGCGATGATAGAAACTCTACAATCCTACGATCCACTTGGTAATGAGTCCTAAAACTTCCCTTGACAGGGATTTACAATTTGAGATTTCAGGATTTTACAACAATGTTAACTAAATTTATAGTCTTGTGTTATGTTATTTCATATCCATCTGTAAACAGTTATCGACATTTCGAGCGTGTGTAATGCCTTCTTCTACAGGGTCGATGTTACTTTATATTCCTTGCTGGAAGTCAGTATCACTTAGCTTTCCTGCAAATACCACCAAGGACCCGCCCAATACATAACACTATCCCTCTCATCTGCTCACACACCAGTCGTCCTCACACATGCACAACAGTCAATCGCCGGTACAGCAGTCCGCTGTACAGCGCCGCCTTCACTTCACGACCATTAACGTCTGTGAATAGAATCGGGGCACCCTTGGCCGCCATTAGCCAGACACTTCGATCGCAACATATATTGCAATGAGCATTAAAGGATGTCCGAATAGCGCCTTCATGTTGCATATAAAAATTTTAAGGAATCATAAATAACATTAAATACAGCTTAAATGGACTATACATTTTTAGAAAGCACAGTACATAATAGAACTGTATTCTATACCTTTCACTAATAATCTTTCACCTTTGACTCCAAGAGCTGGAAATTACAAAGTTCTGATGAGAGTCAAAATTCTTTCAAAAATTTCAGTAAACAGCTGTCTTTTTAAATTCTGCAATATATCAGAACTCTGTGATTATACAGACAAATTTCCTATAGTCTTTCAGCATACTCTATAAAAAAACTGTTACTTCTAAGGAAAAAGCCCATCAACCGAAACTGTATTAGTAAAAGTGATGAATGGGAAAATTTAGGAAGAGGTGACTCAAAAAATGAAAGGGGCAAAACATGAAAAACTCGAGGAAGAATTACGCATGTAGTTAGGGCTGTTAACTATCTTATTGATTTCACAAGGTCGGAGCCAAGAGAAATCGTAATAGAGATGGGCGTTACAGACCGACATACAGCACTGAATTGCAACACGACTTGAAATAGCGTTACGGATTATCACGACACGTAAAACAACGAGAAACGGCAGAGACAGGCGCAAGAAGTCTGTAAAAAAATACTAACACGAAGTCTTCAATATGTGTTGAAAACATCTGTCAGTATTCTAACCAGGACACTGATGACATGAACGTAATGGAACTAGTTGTGGCTCTGGAGTCTGTTAAAATTAGCAAGAAAAAAGTCAAAACAAAACTTGAAAAATACTTAATATGAATTTAAGGCCACAAGCACATACTGTACACTACCACCGTATTAAATGTTTTTTCTCATGTGTCCTTAATTTTTAAAGAATATCTTTCTATCGCTTGAGTTAAAATTTATGAGCGTAAACATGTCTGCCTTCCGATGTACCGCCATCAGTAGACCGCCAATGCCAATATGTCGTCACAAATTGCGTCCAGCAGAGTGGCGGTATATCGGAGTTTGATTTATACCGGTATTTGGCACGGTTACTCTTCTTGAACGCGGCCGGGATAGCGAATCCCTGTAGACCGGAAGGTCCGCGGATCGAATCCCCCTTGGAACAGGATTTTCCCTGCCCCTCCACAATGGCCCCTAAGATCACCCAACCCCCTGTGTAATGTTCGGGACGTGGAGCTGACGACACACCGAGTCTGGGGCTATACTCTCGCCTCCCCTCTTCGACAGCTTAGGCATATCACATTCATCCTTCCCTAACTTGAAGAGCTTGACCCCAAGTTTGAAGCAGCTATTTTACCCGACACGTCGGTAAGTATTTACTAGTCGAAATTGCGCAACATCTCGGCAGGCTTGAAATTTCACCCTATATTATTTATTTATACAGGGCACATAATATGAAATTAAGTGAGGACAATTCAGCAGCATAATATTAAGATCGCGAAGATGTTTTATGCAGTAATGTTATTACGTCAAGACCCACAAATCCGCATCGAATTCATGCATTCAGGATTCCACATAACAGACAGTAACATCACCTTCATGAACACAATCACAATGGCCGGTACACTTACATAAAGGACACAGTTCACAACACTTACAGCAACGTCAAAAGGCTTGTAGCGATCTGACGTGAGTTAATAATGCTTGGAACCCTAATTTCATGCTTTCATACACCCGCATGGTATGATGATTACACTACTAACATTATCATTACCACTTGTCCAATTAACTAACTATATCCCGTCCACAGCAAATGGTTATGTGGCAAGAAACGGAACCACTCATTCAACAGATCACGTTGTTATACGACTTCGTCGCTCTCTTTATTGGACGGCGTTTTTAGAGGCTAGCTAACCAGGTTCTTCGGTCAAAATATGTTTGTGTGGTAAGACTGGTGGTGGTAGCAGTGTGTGTGCGCTAGTAGAACAAACGTATGACGTTTGTATTTCCTAATGAAAAGGGAAAAGATTAGGAGAATGTCCTACAGTGCGCTTACAATGCAGAATCCTATTGCATTTTGTTATTCCTTTTTTTTCATGACACAACCGCCCGAAGTGGGCCAGGACCTCCTCATCATCGAGGCTCTATCATCACAATCAGACACTCCGCACTCAGTAGGATTCTACTGGACGAAAGATTAGACAGAAACCTCTAACGGACAACCACGACACGTACAAGAGAGACATCTATGACCCTCCCTCTGAGAGGAGAGGGGCTTTCAAGCCCACAATCCCAGTAAACGAGCTGCCGCATTCCCTCGCCTTTTAGACCTTACGGTCATTAGGATCAGCGTGTCCTATTGTATTAATGCATAAAATTCAGTAAATTAAACAAAAAATAATGTAGCATTCCAATAGTATTTCCTTATGAGTTTCGTGTCTCCTCTACTCTACTTACATTTCCGACTATTATAAGTTTCCTGAACAAAGATCAAGAGAGACTTTCGAAGAAGTAGAAGATTGTGAAGTGTCGAAATATATCAGTGTTATGAACTGCGGAGGGGACAAACCAGGTAGCAAATTTTGATATTTTTTTTTGACCGTGCATCTCGGTATAATCTTAGTAATTAGCCAACTTAATGCACAAATTTTTGTTTTATAATGAGTTTATTACATGCCTCTAAATGTTTCGAGCACTGTGTGCTCGAAACATGTAGAGGAATATAATAAACTTATTGTAAAACAAGAAATTGTGTATTAAGTTGGTTAACCCTTATCCTGCTAAAGTGGAGAATATGGCGAGCTCCGAATAATGACAGCAAATGGCAGATGGGATTTAATTCGGCATTTAAAGTGTTAATTACTAAGATCAGTTAGCAAATGTTAACTTTTATCATGGAGAAGAGAAAGAGAGGAGAGCAGAATGAGTTCCAGGAAAAAGGGTTTAAGGAGGAATAAGAGTATTATTAGTTCAAGATATTGTAAACTTCAGGCTCAAGTGAGACAATAATTTGCAAAACATGTCAATTTCACACGCACAACCCCACAATTATAACATAACTCCACTTATAGCCACACACCTCCAACCTTCCGAACGTACTTCCCAAACATCTAACTGAATGGTATCTCCCCCTTTCTCGGTCTTCCAATTAAACTTTTCCCAAGAGGCTTCGTCACCAAGTTTTAAATACGTTCCACATCACTCACTCCAGTTACATTCCCAGTTCTTCTAAGCTTCCTACTTTTCACTGCTTCTCTAAACACGTATTGCAAATGCCTTCAGAGAAGACACTGACGAAGTGTGTGATTTACTTCAAATGCTTATATTATAGCAGGTAATGACATCTTAAATAAGAATGCTGAATTGTAATGAAAGTGAAAAAATATATTTTCAGCTTATTTTGTCCTACTATTCCAGTATTGATGGAGAAACTGAATAAAACTCCGAGAAACGTTGGTCTATATAAGACGGTCCTCGCAGCAACAGCGAAACCCGGAACACTGAAACATGGCTCTAGATTACAAGCCATAAACCGGCGAAGTTCCACTGACAGATACTTAACTACAGCTTCACTAAAGAAATAACTAAGAAGTCGTTCGGTCTCAAATACAACAATATATTCAATAATGTAATACATTATTGAATATATTGTTGTGTTTTAGACTGAACGGCTTCTTAATTAGTACTACAACACAACGGGATGGCTCCTACAAAGAGTTCAAGGAAGAAGTTTTTACAATACTGCAAAAATAAGATAGGAGTCATTTCGCGTTAAATGCCTTGTTCTGATACGGATTCATTAATTTTAAGAGTTTTCCCAGGACGAGCAAGCTCTTCTGGGAGCAATGCTTAATGTCTAAATTCAATATGTATTTGCCGTATCAACACCACGCAATGAAAAACAGGCACAAACTAAAAACAGGCAGTTTGTGTCAGGTGGCAAGACTTGTGACAAAACTTCGGGAGGTGCCCATTTTGAATCCAGACCGGGACACAGACTTTCTGAGACAGGATTTAGTTGTTTTACTCAGTCCTTGCGTGTAAATTCCAGTACAGCACCTTTAAATAGGCCGAACATTTCTTCGTTATCCTTTCAAATTAATTACTCATAAATCATCCTAACATTACAAAGTGCAGATGAAATGTTCGTACAGTCTGAAATAAAAATGGTGTTATTCAATAAATTAAGAAGTAACCACACATTGGTGGTGTATGTGGAGAGTGGAGGTAAGAGATCCACACATTCTTAAGTTTGGCAACAGATGAATGTAAGAAATAAATTTCATGGTGCGGCAGCTGTGCTATCAGACAGAGAGTACCCAGTAGTCATTTTCGGAAGGTTGGGTGGGCCTCCAAACCGGTCTGCACATAATGATGACAAAGAAAAATCCTGCTTCTTTATTATTTCAAATGAATCTCGCGGTGTAGAAGCATGTAGCAGTGCGAAGCTGCAGCTCACATTAAAACAACGTGATGAATGCTGTTAATGGGGGATTCACGAGATGGGTCATAACCGAGAGAATAAAAAATTGTTATGAAGGCAAGGAAGCATAGCAACACGCCAAGTAAATTAAGTTCCGCACCGGCCAGTTCCACCACCACCACCCCCCCCCTCCTCCTCCTCTCTGCTGATGGGTAAGGACAGTAATTAGTGGAGATTACAGGATGCAGATTGCAGAAAACTTGCGCATCCTCCTCTAGAAAACCCAGGCGCTGGTTACGGCGCGTGCCATCTGCAAATCCTCTGCATTCATGGTATTTCCTCAAAGGAATCAGGAGAGTCTCCATTGAATAAACGACCAACCACAGCCTTACTGACTGAATGACTAGCAAATGAACAGTTTAGTAATTAACAAGACAGGCAATGTAAGTACAACGTAACACTGAGTCGCGTTCGTACAACGACTCTTGCAGTAGAAAAGCGATAAGTATTGTATATTCTTAGTGTGCGTTTTTTTTTCCCTTAGACATCCAGCATGCAATGCGTATTGGCCATATTGCCATCTGTGACCTGCACGGCTGTACAATATTTTTTCAACCTTATCTCTCACACGTCACGATTTTCGAAAAGAAAAAATATTGAACACGAAACACGTTTTGATTTTTCCTATAAATTTCTTCTGAAATACTTCTCGTTCTGTGAAGAACTGAGCGACATAAGATCAAAACTGTACATCGGTCTGCGTGTAAAGTAACCGCATTTCTTGTAAGATTTTAATGAAACTTGAATTTTTTTTCGACAGATTTTTCGAAAAATCCTAAAATATCAAAGTTTATGAAAAATCGTCCGATGGGAGCGGGATTTTTACGTATGGACGGACGGAGAGCAGACGGATAAACAGAAGGACGGAGAGACGGATAGAGAGAGAGTCGATTTTTCAATTCTGGGAAAGCGCCTAAAACCTTATTACCTATGGCCTTGTTGGCGGTGATGCAATGAGTAAATATTTTATTTAACGACGCTCTCAGCTACTAATATAAAGTATCGTCAGTGGTAAATAAGAGAGTTATGTATCTGGAGAGACGGTGGAATGACAGTGGCAGTGGAACACGGAATTTCTCGAAGAAACAGTTGTTCCTGGCTACTTTATTCACCAAAATTCCCACACAGAGTGACGTGAATTATAATCCGTACCTTCGGTGACACGCCGGCTTCCAACTTCCTGAGATATCATCGTCATCATCATCATCATCATCGTCCGGCTAAACGTGCAGTTGGGCCACTTCTTGACGCATTTCGTTCTCACGCGTCTAGAAGTCTCTTGAATGTTCTTCACTGGTTTCATCTGCCTGTCGGTCTGTAGCTATTAGTATTCTCGGTAATCTGTTAGGGGCATTCTGTTCATACGGTACAATCAGTTTCTTCTATATTGCTATATTTTGTCCAAAACTGGGGTTATATTTATTTCCAAGACAAATAAACCAATGTGATCTTAGAATGAGTCTCCCTGGACATTCGACATTTAATTTGGGGTCATTACGCCGTCCTGAAGTATGAGAAACCATTCGCCAGCACAAGGACCGTCATGCTGTCAACAGCGATATATGTACGCCTACATGATGACAGAAGTGCAGAACACGTCGGTTATATCGCAGCTTCTTCATAGTGCCTCTCAAACAGAACTGATTTTTCATGAGTGTTCGTGAGTGTTCAAGGGCCACACAAAGTCAAACTGCAGGCAAGCAGTCTTACAAATGGAGCGCTTTGATATAAAATAGAAGAAAATTGCTCAGCTAAAGATCGTGGTGTGTTAATTGTAGAAACTCCTTTAAAGTATCATGCAGCTTAACTTTGTCTTATGTATATTCACATGTGGTTACGTGCCTATCAGCTTCTCATGATATGATGTCTTCAAACGAGACGCCAGCAGCAACAAAGAGGCTAACGAGAAACAAATCATCTTCACTAATAACAGATTGGGCCCAATTGTGTTTGTATGTCTTTATACAAGGGGACAAAGAAACGTTAACATGGCTTCACGTTTCACAATGCATGCTGTAGAATTGGTGAGCTTTCACTATTCCGTAAAGACTGACGACCTGAAAACTTGACTCTCTGTCATTTGTTACTATAGCCTCTCGCTTAACTGACCGCCATGTTTTGAAATCATCTTTCTGGAAGCAGTATTGTTCGAGTTCACGATTCATTGCAACAGACACACAAAACACTTCTTTAATTTAATTCATTCTTTTGATGTGACTAAAGGCAGAAGAGTTAATGTAACTATACAATTACCTCTTTAAGGCCTGTAATTTTTAAGCGAAAACATAAAAGGAAAATGTGTCCCTAAATGTGCCATAAAGGTATAGAATTGGAGTGGAGCTACAAATCCACTTATTCTTAATCTAGGCACTAATAGAAGGCTAGTGATCAACCTTATACCCCGCAAGCTTAATTCCCGAGAAAAGCTCCTGGATTACACTGAATAGCAGGCTCCGTAGCCCTCAAAGTCGGTCTGCACTTTCAGGAAAAGACAGAAAGCCATTGCTTCTGCCAGGATCCGAAACCCCAATCGTCTAGTCCGTAGCTTAGTCACTATACTAAGATACGCTGCCTTAATAACTTATCCAGCAGAACCCCAAAGCGTCAATTTCCATCACACAGTCAATGCAAGGCTGCTCCATTTGTAAAATAAATCACTTCATTGAAGTTTTCGAGGGAAATAATTGTTATTTATCCAGCGAATCACACGAAACGCTGAGGTGTGCTCACAGTTTAAGCGCAAATACAGAGTATTTTTACAGTTCGACCAGGTGTGAAGAATTAAAAGAGTCAAACTCATTCCTCTGCCTCTCTCACAGATCGTTAGTCAGATTGTCCATATTCAAATGAGTCTTCGCAGGCACATATTAGTAATCCTGCAAGTGAATATAACAGTAAACCTCATCTATATCATTCATTTTAACATATCCTAACTTCCTTAAAATCCATATTAATATCATCCCGCAAATACTTTTGTCAATTAAGTTTCCGTGTCCAATTTCTAAAAGCATTTCTTTTCTATTCCAGTTCATCTACAATGTCCCCATTTGCTCACCCCCGCTTTTTTATTACCCCAAGGACTGTAAGTGATGATGACGTCACAAAGTTAGTCCTTACGTAATGTCCTCTTTTGCACATAAATTCTCTTCCAACAGAAAATATTCCGTAGCTTAGGAAACGCAGTAGAGAATATAAAGAAATATGAGGTGACAACGGACAACGCACTTGAAAGGGAAAGAAGAAAACAGACTGCGAAAACGGTGAACATTGCAGACTGGAGCACGGCCACTGCAGAACTGCTCAACTAATGTTCGCTACAATACGTCATCAAACATCCGTCGCTATTTGCAGCTGACGTCAATAGCACAGTGGAGTCAGATTACGTGTGTTGGAGAGATTAGGATGTTTGTCAAAAAAAGCTTTTAATTATTTGTTTTTAGTGAACAAGTCAATAATAATAATAATAATAATAATATCACAAACCGGAATGTTTATCAGCACAGAAATCTGCTTCAGGCTGGTCCCCGTGACGGGATATGTTGCTTATCCCAAGCTTCTCTCCATTGGGTCCGGTTTTGTGCAGTCAGATTAAAAAGCTCGGACAAAGTGTGGAACTAACAACTTCCCTCCGTTTGATACAAATTTAGGAACGGGTGCATTTTATCTATGTGCAATGATGTGCCTTCACAATACAGACAATACTACCTTTATTCTACACACACCCCCATGCGACTATTACGATGCACTGAACACTGTTTAGTGTCTAATTTATGAGCTTCGACTCTATCGTGCGTCATCATTAGTGTTTACTGGTGTTCCTGTCCAAACACATATGTAAGACACAAGGAAATGCATGAGCAAGGCAGTGGAGTGGCACAGCAGCTTACAACGTTACCTCTTTCACCAGTTTCCATTGATTAACAGTCAACAATTGGGACCAGTGAATGTTCTTTTACCCAGATATGTGAATAGACCCACCTTTACTGTTACATTTAAAATCATCATCATCAACACTAGGTGATTAATGTCGGAGTCCAATTGTTAGATTTTCTGCTACTTAATCGTAAGATCCCACTTCAAAATCTCTTCCCGCGGACCGGCTAAATTGATTGACATTTTTCGAGATTTTCCTCTGTCATTCCATACATACTTTATATGTGGAGATAGATAGTACCTTAAATTAGGTACATCGTTTCCTAACTCACTCTCTCTTATTCGTTAATCACTCATCGTCTTTTCGTTCTATGCAATTCTACTGCTACCTCTCAAGTAGTTACAATGTCAAGGAGGAAATCCCAAAAAGACTTGAATCTTCATCAACGCTTCTGTAAGAATCTCAAACCTCATGGTGACAGCATCGTTAAAGAAATCAAAAGTAAATATAATAAATGTCACTTGTTAGGATATTCCTGTGACTCACACAGCTGGATGTGGAATGTTTCTCCGTCATCAGTTCTCCACTCTTCTATTCAAAATTACTAAGATATTTATCCTACAGAAGTAAATAAGCCGGAGCGCGAAGTTGACCATAAACCTCGATTTAGTGTTGTGGTTAAGGATACGTAAAAATATATATCCATTTCCCTTACACGCCTTCCTGTCTTACGCCGATGGTGTAAATATATCGGAAGTACATATACGCTATAGGAAAACGCAGAAGCTTTAGTAGCTGCTGCTAGGGAGATTGGACTGGAAATAAGTGCTGATAAAACTAAGTACATGGTCATGTCTCGAGATCAGAATGCAGGACGAAATCACAGTGTGAGGATTAATAATAGCACCTTCGAGACGGTGGAAGAGTTTAAATATTTGGGAACAACTTTAACACAACAAAATTCTATTCCAGAAGAAATTAAGAGCAGATTGAGGTTAGGAAATGCTTGCTGTCATTCGGTGCAGAACCTTTTGTCTACCAGGTTGCTATCCAAAAATTTAAAGATCAAGATATATAGAACTATAATTTTGCCTGTTGTTTTGTATGGGTGTGAA
>Ga0136643_10013109_pt1 | contig 12380 bp, 13 predicted proteins | sample TergutLab28metaG_FD_96883 | JGI IMG/M metagenome (GOLD analysis project Ga0136643, IMG submission 96883) | Labiotermes labralis P1 segment gut microbial communities from Petit-Saut dam, French Guiana - Lab288 P1 (version 3) (version 3) | ecosystem: Host-associated > Arthropoda: Insects >...
GTAGAGGTATAGCTCTACTCTTCCATGACCGCGGCACTAGAAGGGGGTGAGTGGTCAGCAGCACGCCCTGGCCGCACTTTACTCCCGGGAAAGACCCGGTACCCATTTTACAGGAGGCTGGGTGGGCCCCAGGGCCGGTCTGGATGGACAGAAAATCTCGTCCCCACCGGGACTCGATCCCAGACCGTTCAGCCCGTAGCTCAGTCACTATACCGACTGAGCTACCCGGCCAACTACTCAACAGCTGGTACAAATGTAAAATATATATATATTGTAGCACTCTTCCCAGTCCAAGAGGTTCTGGGGAGTTATAATTGATTGCAGGTATTGTAAGTGGCTCTTGTTACAAGCCGTTTTTCATTGCCACCAAGCTGTATGTTACATGCACTTTCTTAATGAGAAGTGGGAAAGGAATTCCATTTTACCTCAACTTTATAATTCTTGGATTAGAAAGTTAGGTGAAAAAGCTTGTCCTGTTGTTATATTGAGTAAATGGCCTTTCTGACAAATCAGTTGCTTTAGAGGCTGTGTGACACTGCCTCATTTCTGTTTTAGAAATTTTATCAGGTACTGGAAGAGAGAGGTTGAAGTTGTGATATGCTTGAAACATTCTGAAATAATTATCATAAGGTTGTATAAACAACTCATTATAGTGGAATTCTTGATGTAAACGGCAAATGGAAAAATAGTTACTTACACTATTTGGCTGTAATGATTTCCAGTTCTGCTCATCTAAGTGGCTTGGAAAAGTGATCTAAAACTGTTTATCCAAAGGCTGGTCCATTCTAGAAATTGCTAACAAACCCATGGAGTTCTTGATTTTAAGCTTTTGCCGTGTCCTGTATGTAATATGTTTTCTTTTGGGTAATTCCCCGGCGTCACAAAGCTAATAGCCGACGTTTTGGAACCCTCTATCAGTTCCATCTTCATGGGCAGGTGGATGAAGTATGACAAAGGATGGGATGTTAGGTGTATTTATACCTGACAGGGTTCTGGCAGGCTGGTGGAGGAATAAATACACCTCACATCCCATCCCTTGTCATACTTCATCCACCTGCCCATGAAGATGGAACTGATAGAGGGTTCCGAAACGTCGGCTATTAGCTTTGTGATGCCGGGGAATTACCCAAAAGAAAACATATTACAAACCCATGGAGATTTATGGCCCAGTGATTTGAAAGATAAGGGTGCCAGTACAACACTTACTCCTTGTAACCTGGCAGGGTTCTTAGGAGATATGGCATGTGATGTACAAAAGGGAGATCTTGTGTATTGTGCAGTTTTGTGGACAATAATTCATTTATTTTGAAATCTGAACTTCAGGGTTTCACTGGAGTAATATGCAAGCCATGACCCATCTATTTGTTGTCTACTTTGATAATTCCACTACCGTGAATTTTAAACATGTTTGCTAATTTAAGAAAAGGCCTCTCTGTGTGTGTGTGTGTGTCTCTCTCTCTCTCTCTTGCTGCTCCGTATGGACAGAATCCATGTGACTGGTGGCAAGAGAGAGTTTACAGTGGCTGCACTGTGGTGATTGTGACTCCATAGTTGTTTGTGTGTTTGGGTCCAATACAGAAAAAATAGTTTTCCCTTGCTGCAAAGTAGGAGGAAGGGGCAAAAATAGGTTTGTTGTAGTACAAATTGGAAGGAGGGGGCTGGGATGGCATAGTCGGTGTAGTGACTTACAGTGGTGTGGACAATCCAGGGATCAAATCCCGGTAGGGGCAAGATTTTCTACACCCGTTCACAATGGCCTTGGGGCCTACCCTCCCACCTATACATTGGGTACTGTGTGTCTTTCACAGAGTAGAATGGCCAGGGCATGGCATTGATCACCCACTCCCCCATCTACTTCTGAGGTTAAAGGAAGAGTAGAGTTGTATCTCTGCTCCCTGTCTGGGTCTTCGTGGCCTGTTCTAGGGCAAACTTTACCTTTACAACAGGGACAGAAAGTTTTTATTTGATTGCTTTACAAGAGTGAATCGTATCTGTGGGACACACAAGATATACACTTACATGCATGGGAAAAGAACTGTACTTAACACAAAGTGTTATTCTTTGTGTTCTTCATTTTTACAACACCTGTATCACTGCACAAGGAAATAATACTTCACTGGAAGGGAACTTGAGGAGTCATGTCTTACATTTATGAATGCTGTGGGGGTTAGGTCATGTACTGTTCACGATTGAAATCAATGTAGAACTAAAAATCAGCTTTATTTACTTGCATGAGCCTTCGTGATGACACATGTCTTTCCACCTTATGTAGGTGTTTAGTGGTGTAGAGAAGTGTATTTTATTAAAAATGTTAAGGAGTTTGTTTTGAAAAATTCAAGGCCAAACATTTTCTCAGTTAACATTCAAAAATTTCTTTTCTTTTCCTCTCTCTGAACAGTGTAATAGTATAATGGAAATGTCATTCATTTTCCTTTGAGGTGAGAATGGTGCTGTCCATAAATCAGTTTAGGGACTTGATTATAATAATATGAAGATGTTTGGTAATAAGTTACATTTGTTAGAATTTCCAATATCAGTAATATAAAAACTTCTTCACATAAATATTTAAATATAGGATTGGTAACTTACCTGTATGAAGCATGGCACCACACCAGGTTTAATTAAAATCTGATGAGTCAGGTTGAATTTTTTATCTCACTTTGTGGGTTTGACATTGAGTGATTGAAGGAGAATTGTTTATTTACATTTCAGCCATGTTATTCACAGGATGATAGCCACCTGGTTGTCATTAAATAAAAGGTTGGCCAGATACCATAACCATTATGGACATGGTGCAGAATCAAAACTTGGATGTCAGTTCTGTTGCCAGCCTATTGACATCTGCTTGTTAATTTTTTTTTCAAGACCCCTGCTTCAGTATTAGCTGTCGATTGCTTTTGTACATTGTTAAACACTTAAGTATTACATATTTCAGGGAGGTAGTTACCTCACATTTTTCTGTGTTGAAGCATTAAGGGTTATTGTCAGCGTCTCAGGCAATCTGTGAAAGCATTAGGAAAAGAATTTAAGTATATACATACTAATACAGCTGTAAATTCATCATCAGACTGACCCCATCCCTTGTAGAGTTACAGACTGTTCTGAAACAAGTGCAGATACCCCATAGTATTTGTCCCATATGCACATTCTGTTTCCAAGTTCATATAAAGCTGATCTACACTGAAAAGGAATAATGTAGTTATATGTGTGACACACACTCACTTTACATAATACATCATAATTATGTTGAGCGATACTTTTATGTACATGAGAAGAATGTGTTTATAAAGGATTTTTATCTAGTAATAAAACTAAACTTAGAACCAAAACCTACTATATTACAATGTAAAGAATGATTGTGATTGTCTGTTTTTTGTTCTGTGCAGGAGTACTTTAGGTTGCGCAGTCAAGCTGTTACACAGTTGAAGCAGACAGATGAAAATCCATATCCACACAAGTTTCATGTCTCAATCTCACTAGCAGAGTTCATAGATACGTACAACCATATTAGTGATGGAGAAATATTGGAAGGCACTGAAGTCAGCGTTGCAGGTTCAAATTCTTTTTTGTCTTTGGTATATAAACTGAGATAAGTTGCTTCCTTGTCAGCATATTGTACAGTGGAGGAGACTCTTAGGTGGAATCATAGAGACCAGAAACCAGAGGACTGTGGGCTTTTTTAATAAGTAGTCAGTTTTATTGCCGTCTCATGAACTGTTAATGCTATAGTAAAACTTAGAAAAAAAAATGACTTCTATATTGTTTGGTTTATTCATCTTCATATTATTATGGTGGTCCTTCTTGTGTAACATTTCTTACCTCAGTAGACAATAGAATTCTCATTATGGTATGCTAACATCAAAAACTTTTGGAAGTAGTTAATGTTGGGCAAACATAAGTTTGTGGTTGCTAAAGGTAATGGGTAAGGTTCATGCTAGAACAGGTGCTGAAGGCCCTGAGGGAGAGTAGAAGTATACCTCTAGTCTTTCGTTAACCTCGGTGCTAGGTGGGAGTGAATGGTCTGCGCTATGCCCCGGCCATTTTACCCCTGGGAACAGGACCTGATACCCCTTGTGCAGGAGGTTGGGTGGGCCCCAGGACCAGTCTGGACAGGCGTGAAAAATCTCGCCTACATCAGGATTTGATCCCCAGACCATTCATACTGAATTTGTAGTTGATATTGATTGTAAGTTACTTAGTGACAGCTTCAGCTGGCAAGGTAATATACTATCTTTGAATTGTGTGATGATGGTGAATTAGAAAGGACTGGAAGGAATAAGTTATTATTGCTAATAAGGTACTGTCTCAGAATTTGCATGGAGAAACTGATGAGAAACATCCTGTCAGGATAGGTGAGAAGATTGGAACCTGGGAGGCACTTATAGATTTTTAACAGGTTTTTTAATAAACCTGGTATCTTTTTTTCTTCTCTCGCTTTCTCTCTCCCTCTCCACCAGACTGTTCTTTGTAGAGTGGACAGCATTGTTGCTGCATGGAAACTGATGATGCTCCCTACTCTGCACATTGCTTAGTCTGGTGATAAGAACACTCTCCATTGGGAACCACTGCACTCTTTAGACAATAAGTCATGCAGAGTAAGTCATCATACTGTACTGTACTGCTAGAAAAGAATAAAAATCACTTGAATATGTGTCATCTTATTACAGGCCGTGTACATGCAATCAGGGAGTCTGGAGCCAGATTGATATTCTATGACTTGCGTGGAGAAGGCGTCAAGATTCAAGTGATGGCCAATGCGAAGCTATATGAATCAGAGGAAAAATTTGCAGTTGACACTGCCAGATTGAGGCGAGGTGATATAATAGGTTGCATAGGCAACCCTGGAAAGACCAAGAAAGGTGAACTATCTATTGTTCCACAAAGAGTGAAACTTCTGTCACCTTGTCTCCATATGCTTCCTCACCTTCATTTTGGATTGAAAGACAAGGTACAGCATTGTAGATGTTTTATCCATTCTTACTTGCTTACTTACTTACTTATTTACTTACTTACTCACTCCATGGAGCAGAGATTTTCTTGAGAAGCTAACCATTTTTCAACTAGTCAAGAAATTACCCACATTTTATGAAACCCAAAGGTTCATTACCGCATTCGCAAGTGCCCACCACATCCCACTTCCTGAAGCACCATCTTAATATTATCCTCCCCATCTTTGGGTCTCCCAAGTGGCCTCTTTCCCTAAGGTTTCCCCACCGAAACCCTGTATACACCTCTCCTCTCCCCCATATGTACTACGTGCCCCTCCCATCTCCTTTTTGATTTTATCACCCCAACAGTATTGGGTGAGTAGTACAGATCATTAAGCTCCTCATGATGTAGTTTTGCCTCATCCCTCTTAGGCCCAAATATTCTCCTCAGCACCCTATTCTGAAACACCCTGAGCCTACATTCCTCCCTCAATGTGAGTGACCAAGTTTCACACCCATACAAAACAACAGGGAAAATTATAGTTCTGTTTATCTTAATTTTTAAATTCTTGGATGGCAAACTGCAAGACAAAAGAATCTGCACCAAATGATAGCAAGCATTCCCTGACTTCCCTCTGCTCTTAATTTCTTCCTGACTAGAATTTTGATATGTTAAGGTTGTTCCTAAATATTTGAACTCTTCTACCCTTTCAAAGGAACTATTATCAATTTGTATACTGTGACTTCGTCCTGCATCCTGAACTCGATACATGACCATGTACTTAGTCTTGTCAGCATTTACTTCTAGTCCAGTCTCCCTACTAGCAACTACTAAAGCTTATGCATTTTTCTTTATGTATGATTCCTCCCAATATATTAACATCATCAACATAAATGAGAAGCTGGTGTGTACCATTTAATTTTGAGCCATTCTGGTTTACGTGAACCCTCCTAATGGCATCCTCTAAAGCAAAGTTGAAAAGCAATGGTGATAAAACATCTCCGTGTTTCAAGCCATTCCTAAAAGAAAACATGCCGGACAAATTCTTGCCTATGCAGACTACTGTAGGTTTCATTCAGACACATTTTTAGTAGCCGTACAAGTTTCATGGGGATACCAAACTCCATGAGAATATCATACAAGACCTCCCTTCTAACTGAATCATATGCTTTCTTGAAGTCTGTAATGAGCTGATGCTCTTCTTCATTGTATTCCCATTTTTTCTCAAGAATTTGACAAATGCAGACTATATGATAGCAGTTGACCTGTTGCATCGAAATCCACATTAATGATTCCCAATAATTTCATCTGCATATGGACTTAACCTTCACAGCAGAATGTTGGATAACATTTTGTATGTAGTTGTTAAAAGTGATATGCCCCTTTTATTACTGCATCCTGTTTTATCACCTTTCTTATAGATAGGTACAATGATTGAATCCTTCCACTTCTCAGGCAGTTCCTCTTTATTCCAAATAGAAATAGTAAGTTTATGGATCTTGGTGCATGCACATTCAGAACAGTAACATTACACCGGTGACCTCTCAGAACTATGTATGACATATATTGCTAACAAACTACATTCTTAATTGCTAATAATATTCTGTGGTATACAACAAATCCTGTTACCAATTGATGATTTTCATTTCCTTTTCCATAAAAAAAATTATAATTCCTTGCTCTCACCATGACCCCTTTGTTCCACCCAACAACCTGCACACCCACTAAATCTAATGTATATCTTCTTAATTCCCTGGCTGTTGCTGTAATTGAACCTGCCCACTACAGGCTCGTAACTTTCCAAATGCCAAATATCATGTTCCTTTTCAGGTTGTACTAAAGTATCTGTCCAGATTCGAGGCTGTCTGTGTGAATGTTTTGAAACAAGACACTTTTTACCGTGAGTTGTTAGCACTTTTCCCAACCCCCAAGCTGGAGGACCACCCCTTGTCGGCTGTTTGAGAGTGCTGATTCAATATATTCACACCTACCCTCCATGTTGGAGGCCGTTCCTCCGTCCACAACCTGAGGATAAGCCATGCCGTGGTGTAATTGTGCTGTAGTTGCCAAAATAAATGAAGGAAATAAAGACAGAGGCAATTTTATTATGCTTTTTGACAAGATAATGACACATCAGTTGGATATGCCTTATGTTTCTAAATACCCTGCTTTCAGTGCATTTGTATTAGTCTACAAATTTTATAGTCCTTCAGAATTAAAAGCTCAAAGTTGAGCCTTGAGTCATTCTTGCTTTACTGTTTGCCAAGACTGATAATTATTGTAGGTCCATTTTTATCATTGCTAGTTCTTCAGTGGTTTGAGTTATGCCTTTTGATCTGCCTCTCAACCACAGCATATGGTGATGTCATCAGCAGTGTTCTGAATTTAAATTCTTCTGTCCATCCATTTTCCTGTAGTGCATACAGTTATCACCATGTTGAACTATTATTCGTCTGTAAGTTTCTCAGTTTTCACTCTCTGCATATAATAAATTAGAGTGCTGTATATATTTGATATTGTAATTAGTATGGCATTTAAAACTTATTGCAGTAGAATTCTTCTAATCCAGTACTCCTGATCATTTGGCACCTGAAGAAAGTAGTCACAACACTGGAAGTTCTGCCGTCTGCAGCTCCTGTTGCATTTACATTTCCATTTACATAATTCACATTTCACAGATCCATTATTTGAACTAAGTTGAATATAAATTGGTCATTATAATACGATAATATCTTGCCATAGTTCAACAGCAATATACAATTTACAGTATATTGCGAATTATTGTGTATAAAATTTTGCGTATGTATACAATAATATAAATTCCTCATCATATAGTACGCTGTACTCAGTTTCTACAAAATTTTTCCACATGGAGTGTCCGTGATAAATTGCTATCTGAATACGTACCCAAGAATTTAATTGATTGTTTAAGAGTAAGATGTTGATTATGAAGTATCATATTTAAGGTATAAGTCAGAGTTTTAGCCAATGAAAAGTTAATCACAAGTGTTTTATTCTCATTCATTACAAGCTGGTTTATTTGAAACCACTCAGAAATAAGTTGCTTCCTTCTGTAAGTCATTATTGTTAGTAGGTGTTACTATACTATTAGTGTCATCGGCATAATATACGGTGGACAAGATTTTATCCATAATTTTTGGAGATAATTTATATGCATATTAAACAGCATTGGGCCCAGGATGGAACCTTGAGGAACTGTGCACTTCATTGCCTCCAATTGTGACTGCAAGCAATGGGTTGTGTATTCTAAGGATACTCTTCTATAATTTAAGTATGACCTAAAGCAATTTAAGACTATTCCTGTCACCCTGAAGTGTTCCAATTTAGACAACAGAACCTCATGACCCACACAGTCAAAGGCCTTAGTTATATCACAGAAAATGCAAGCAATGCATTGTTTGTTATTCTATGCTTCATAAACAGAATAAGTTTTAAAAACGGCATTACTGTTTGATACCTCATCTCGGAAACCATATTGTTCTGAAGTTAATGTATTACACAGCCCTAGAATTTTAGAACATTCCTAGATATTGCTCTAATCTTTGAGATTTTACAAATTCCATGATCTTTGAGAATTCCATAAGTAGAGAAATAGGTCTGTAATTTGAAATTTGTGCAATATCTCCATTTTTATAAATTAATGTACTGGGTCCATGACTTTTATCTTATCTGGACATTATTGAGCCTATCAAGCCATTATAATGGCTTCAGAAGATCGCAAGATCAGTAAACAAGGCGCAGAAACATGTAATTTAACAGTTCCTCAAAAACTTGAAACAGCTAGGAGGTTTGAAAGTGGTGAAAGCCAAAAAGTGATTATGGCTTTATACAACATTGGATTGTCAACTGTCTGTGATATAAAGAAACAGAAGGACTGGCTGTGATTGTGGCATCACGAGAAAGTGTGGAGGACATTTTCAAGTGACAGACACTGTAAGAGCCTGAATTAGCGCATTTTGATAAGGTGATGCTTACATGGTTTACAGCAGCAAGTTCCGAAGGAAAGCCCATGAGTGAGCCTATGATAATTGAAACGGTCTTCTTGTGATGAAATGAAATAAGTAACAAGTGCACTTTCTCAGTAATTACCTGTTAGAAGTGTGCTCAATATAGGAACCATCTGATTATCCAGAATATTTAATAATTAGGCACCTGTCCAGTCCCATGGGTGCTGGAGTAATGGAATTCTACTGTATATGGAACATTTTATTTTAGTGTTTGTCTTTGATCCAATATCTGCCTCATCTCCCTGTCCTCAAACATCTTCAGTATATGTGCTTTAAGGATCAGAAACCAAGTTTTGGAATAGTATAAAACGACAGGTAAAATTATAATTTGCTATCTTTGATCTTTCTTATTGGGACAGAAAGATAAACTTTTACAAACTGGATGGTAGCAAGCAATCCATTGGTTCAATCTGCTGTTAATTTCTGTGTGAAAGTAATTTCGATTTTTTACTATAATTCCCTCTCTTTGTTGTTTGTGCATTTGTGTGTGTGTGTGTGTGTGAGAGAGAGAGAGAGAGACAGAGAGAGTACTTGTGTGGTTTTGTACGTCAAAATTAATTGTGAACTCTTAATCATAGGCGTATTTTTTATTTCAGGAGACAAGGTACCGTCAGAGATACTTAGACTTGATTCTGAATGAGAAAGTGCGTCAGAAATTTCATACAAGAGCACAGATTATTTCATATGTGCGTGCATTTTTGGATAATCTTGGATTTCTAGAAGTTGAGACACCAATGATGAACATGATTGCAGGGGGAGCAACAGCTAAACCGTTTGTGACCCATCACAATGAACTGAACATGGACTTGTTCATGAGGATTGCTCCTGAACTATACCATAAGGTAAAAAAATTGGTATTTTGTTTATTGGTTTTTATTTTTATTTTATTATGCAATGAAACCTTGATAGCATAGTCAGTATAGTGACTAGGCTATGGGCTGGACAATCCAGAGTTCAATCCGTGGCAGGGACAAGACATATTTCCCATCATCAGAGTTCAAATTGACTGTGGGTCTCACCCAGTCTTGTATTTGGTGTGTAAAGTGAGCTCTGTCCCTAGGGGTAAAGTGGCCTGGGCATGAAACTCACCACTCACCTCCATCTAGTTTTTTTTTATTTTGCTGTATTGACTTGCTTAAGAGACCAAGCATGTAGGTGTGGCAGTAATGTGAGGTGCCCAGGTCAAATTTCAGATTGGACACTCTTTCCTGACAGAGGTGTTTGTGGTTTATCCTCACTCCTGCTAGACAGATGCCCATAAGTCACAAATTGTCCTGCCATTGACAGTGCATAGGATGAGACACTGACAGTGACACACACATGCATACACACACACACACACACACACACACACAATGCAGATTAGAATTTGAATAAGGGAAAGAGAAGAAAATAAGCAGTGTCAGTACTGTTATTAGAACAGAGTTTGAATGTGGTTGAAATGGTGATGATTGTGACTTGTATATAATGGTGTGTGGTTTAGATCTTGGCTGTGTCACTAACATGGCCGATGTTCTGATGGTTTTATGCAGTCCTCCAAGACCTGGTGCTGTAGTGCCTTGAATGGTGTTATGTCCACTTCCTTACCCATTCTACCTTTTGGTGCTATGTGACTGAATTGCTAACCAAATCGTTCATTGAACCATATGGAAGTAAATAAATAAATAAATAAATAAATAAATAAATGACAGTAGTGTTAATAATGAAAAAAAAAGATGGCTGTCAAAAAAGAATATTAATCATACAGATGGTCCTGCAATTAAAACAACCAGAATTTTTGAATGTATTTTTTTACCGTGATTATGTGGAAAGCACATATGTATTGATTGAGTCTCCTACTTTGTATTTTGCCTTTATTTTTCTATGTAAATGTAATCACTGTTTCAAAGTTATGCATCCAAGAAGCACCCTTACTGTTTGTTAGACATTGTAAGAGCATGCAACACTGTAAATATGTAAATAAAAGGAAATTTTTAGTCAATTTGTGAACATCTGGCCATGTGATGGCAAGGCATGTACCACTGACAATTTCAGCATTTTGTCAGTCATTTATTTGCCACTGGCTGTGTTCGTATTATGAGTTACAGCTCGCTTTCCCTGCTGTGGATCATAATCGAATAGCTATTAACCCTTCCTTAAACTTTAAACCATCTATACACTGCATGGCCTTGTATGTGTGTGCTGCCGTGATCATATAATAAATTTGAAGGAGTGTCTGGTCAAGTCATACACAAGACTTAATGTTTTTTCACTCTCAGCTATCAAGGGTGCAACATTCTGAGTATAATGGCTGTACCACCTTTCATGACTGAGTGTGCATTAGAATGAATCTCTGTCCATGCCTGCCATATGTATTTGTTTCCGTATTGTAGTATCACATAAACCTTGTGTTCTAGTAGTTTCTGTCTGTACATATTTCCTGCAAACATCACATTTTTTAGCTTTTTCTAGTTAGTGTTAACACTTTCACAGTAACTTCTTCTGTCACTTCTTTCATACCCCTTTACCCATACTTCCATCTCTACATGATGTGCCATATTACATTTCAGTTAACAGTATTTGGGAGGAATAGAAAATTTCCTTCTATAGCACAGAAATCTTTGTCCTGGTGATAAAGACTCAGACTGAAATATATTGAAATGTTAGGAATTTATGTAAATGCGGAAAATGATTTTCTCCCTGTTCTTACAACTTAGGTCTTCAAAAATATGAATAACTATAATGTAAATATAAACTTGGTTGTCTTATACAATTCACCATTTTGTTCTGTTGATAGATGTTGGTTGTGGGCGGCATTGATAGAGTTTATGAAATTGGACGCCAGTTCAGAAATGAAGGAATTGATTTGACTCACAACCCTGAATTTACAACATGTGAATTTTATATGGCATATGCAGATTATCATGATTTAATGCACTTAACAGAGAGCATGATATCAGGTAAGAAATTAACTACATTAAAGCTTTACAGGTTTAATAGGGTTTATTATATCATTGGTTGTTCACTCACATTTGCTTTCAGAAGTTGTCCAGATAAGGTTTAAATGGCTATAAGGTCCCTGTATGTGTTCACAGTTAGGATTTTTAGTACTTAATAATGGTGTCAAATACTTAGATGATATGTGATGAATCAGTTTGTTGTATGAGAATATCTTTCAAGGAGTTCCATACACTGCAGGTGTGCAAGAATCAGATGGTCACTGAACTGAAGTGAGGATCAGCAAAGCCACTGAGATATGTACTTGTAGGACTTGAAACACTGTTGGGGCAAAATGAAAAAAATTATGTACTTTCACAGTTATAACCCTAAGTACTGGTGACCCCTGCTCACTCCACACACACACACACACACACACACGTATTCACCCCCCCCCCCCCCCCCCACAACAAAAACACACACACTTCTTTTTATCGTCCTCAAAAA
>Ga0136643_10013110_pt1 | contig 12380 bp, 3 predicted proteins | sample TergutLab28metaG_FD_96883 | JGI IMG/M metagenome (GOLD analysis project Ga0136643, IMG submission 96883) | Labiotermes labralis P1 segment gut microbial communities from Petit-Saut dam, French Guiana - Lab288 P1 (version 3) (version 3) | ecosystem: Host-associated > Arthropoda: Insects >...
TCTCAGTATATTTATCTCAGTAATTAACCAACTTGATGCACAAAATATTTGTTTTACAATAAGTTTATTTCATGCCTCTACATGTTTCGAGCACATGTGCTTATCATCAGGAGGTCAAAATTGCATTACACAGCCTCTGGTATCATGTAGAGGCATGAAATAAACGTATTGTAAAACAAACATTTTGTGCATCAAGTTGGTTAATTACTGAGACAAATGCAATTCTTTGTCCCTAGTAATTGCAATATCTTTTCATTTACATTAAATTTAAACTATAATTTTATTTGAATGAACCATTGATTATTTGATGACACTCTCTCAAGTGCGAAGTTTACATAGCACGGAATAAAAGAAGATACATAATAAGATAAAAATTCCGAAGGCCAATTTACTTTTTCCCAGCATTCGTCTGGAACCTCTGAAAAAAAAATCAAAGACAAGTTCTTTTCAGAATAGCCGACAAATCTGATAACTTTCGAAAGAGATGTGTCAGGAACAAATGTATAGGGCTTTGTCGTAATACAAGATAGTGAGGCCAGTCGAACCTCATCAGACATCTCTAAAGGGACTAGCACAAAAGCCTGGTGCAATTCCCATTAAGATCTCTAGCCTCAGTTACAGATTAGCTTGGTCTGTCAAACCCAACTGAGTAACCAGGCCTGATTCTTTACCTGTCTCATGACCCGACGACGAAAACTCCTCCCGGTTCCGAAAGGTTGTATTCAGTTCGGAATACTAAGACCACGGAAGCATCCATGAGATGCGGGGTTATAGCTTTTATTTAAACTAACAGTCTCGTCGATATGGCGTGTATTTTGCGACATAAAGGTAGTGTTTTAAAACACTTATCGATCTGCCGACTATGATGTACGGGCGATTCGAATTTTTGCAACCTAGTGCCAAATTCCATTTCAGACCACCAATACTAACCTAGCTTACATTACACCATTGATTTGCGTGAAAGTAACACACCAGTGACGTCACAGCCACCGGTTTCCATGGTTACGATGTAGCTTATTTTCTAAGAGACGTCACAGCTTTGTGACGATACGGGGTATATCGATACAAGGCAGTGACGTCACTGCCGTGTTAAGAGAGATGCTGCACCTATCCTCTCACATTGGCGACCGTCAGTGCGGGTTTGAATTTACCGATTGGGTACTAGCTATCTATATTTTCATTTTAGACGCTTTCGCAAAATTGCGTAAATTGAAGTTTAGCTTCGTCGTGTCAGTATGTCCGTCAGCCTGTACGGAACAACCAGGCTCCTACTGGACGGATTGCCGATAAATACAATATTTGAATGTTTTTCGAACATGTGTCGAGAAAATTCAACTTTAAACAAAATCTGACAAGAAAAGCGAGTATTTTAGATTAAAACTTACGTATATTTATTATGAGATCTCACTGAATTATTCTTAGAATTTGTTTCAAACAAACGTGGTGGATGAAATCAAAACACAAGTTTTAAGTTTAATAACTTTTTTTATCCGAAAATCGTGCCGTTTATGAGACAATGTGGAAAAATATGGTGGAACCAGACAGGCCACAGATGACAATATAATACGGAGAATGCGCTTTGCATGCTGGATAATTAAGGCTACAGACATAGGCTCAGATTTCTTTTTTCCTGTGGCGCTGCGGCCCAACGCGGGCCATGACCTCCTCATTCTTGAGGTTTCTAGATCACACACAACGACGCATCACAGTCGGTAGGACTTTTCTGGACGCGTGATCAGTCCGTCGCGGAGACCTCTACCTGAAAACACACAACACTCACAACAGACATACATCCGTGACCCAGCCGGGATTCGAACCCACAATCTTAGCAGGCGAGCGGCCGTAGACCTATGCCTCAGACCGCGCGGCCACTGGGACCGGCACACACTCAGAATATGTAATATATATTGCTGTTCTACGCGCCCCAAGTTTACGTTACACTGTAATGCCTGTCTTGTTACCTACAATCTCAACCACTAAAATTCATAATTCTGGCACAATGATGACCTACGGTAGTTCGTGAGTTGGTCACACATAGTAAAGGTAAAGGTAAAGGTAAAGGTAAAGCTGTCCCGTTACAGGCCTGGAGTGGCCCAGAGCGTTCCAGGAAGTTAAGGTTCCCAGATTTCATGAAAACGGCACAGGGTGGTGGTAAGGTTGCCAGCCTTATGCACCGGCCGCCTTTACCCCCAGCAAGTGCTCCTGGCACTCATTTCTGTTCGAGGATGAATCGACCCCAAGGCCACAGTGCGATCGAAAGGATTTTATGTCAATGAAAAATTCCAATTATACCAGCTGGGATCGAACCAGCGACCTTGCGATTTTTAGCACAGCACCTTAACCACTGTGCCACCGCGGTCCCCCGATCACACATAGTACCAACCGAAACTGTCAGAGGAACCAAAATAATTAGAAAAGGAATGACTCAGTTCTGGCCAGACTTCGCTTTATACAGCGACTTCTCGCCCGCTTTCGGAATTCTGAAATACTACTTTCTGGTTGGCCTTTTACAGATGCCACAAGGCTTCAGTTTCCCTAGAAATGCTGGTCTCAGCATATCTTCTATTCTGTCGACCAGGTGTCTAGCGCCGCAGGTGTTCCGCTAACTGAGAATAGCTTCTGTGCTGGTGAAAATATGGGTGGCCGTCCCATGACGCTCTCACAAAAATATATACAAATACACTGCGCACTCTTGGTACAAGAAGTGAACTACATAACTCGTCTTCGTTTTATAACTTTAACTAAGACGAATGTCTCAAATTTTTATTAACGAAAGAAGATACGCGCTAACCAGATACTATCGTTGCATCTCCTTTATAATTTATATACGGTGGATCGTTTGCCGATCTCCAGCTTAGGTCCCTCCATCTTGATCAGGCTGGGGCCGGGGTTTGAACCCAAGAACGGCTGGACATAATATCGATAAGGCAGTGACGTCTCAGTCCCAATTTCGTGGTCGACATGATATATATATATATATATATATATATATAATGTAAGTAACCATCTGTCCTGAACAAAACGTTTCATATGAATGTTCCAATATTTCTCGTAATGTTATGAAATTACGGTTTACTGAGACATAAAACAATAACAATTTCAAATCTACAGCCTCTGATGCGACGGACAGATTGGTGTTTTATTGATTAAGCAAACTTCGATGCAATAAATAATGTTAGATTCCAATTTCACAGCCTATAAATTAATAAGCGCAATATGAAATTATCTTTATTAAATACAGTGGACCAGGACGACTACATGTTTCGGCTATCAGACATTACGAAGTAAACGCCATATATTTCTCCTCATTCACCACAGAACACGAATACTTTTAAATTTTCGGATATTTCTGTTTCCAACATATTGACCATAACTCACTGCAGTGTCCAATCCAACCTACAACTGGTTTGAATCAAAACATAATATTTGTGCCTTCGTCCAAATTTCTTAGTCGCGTGACCCACTTAAGTGCTCACGTAGGTGGTGGTGGTGGTGGTGGTGATGGTGATGATAATGATAATGATAATAATAATAATAATAATAATAATAATGCTCAATCACCGCCCTGTTATATACATTCTCATGCACTAATTAGTACTACTCTACACATGCCTTATAGTTTGAACGCTTTTTGCAGAACAAAAAATAAGAACTTCTTGGTCAGTGAACGGTACTCTTTTACGTCAGCTAAACCGCTGTGACTTCAGAATAAGTAATAATAACAAAGAAAATAATGTTACAGGAATTTAACATAAACTGTGTAAAGTATGTAATATAAACTGGTGAAAAGATTAAGCCCACAAAATGGTATTCGATTAAATTAAGCTACATTAAATTTTGTGAAATACTGCATAATTATAATGTGAAGCTGTAAGCCTTCATGCAATTGACAACTGACTTATCATATCAATAAGCAACACAGTTATTCTCTGTTGTCGCAATGTTGTGTGCATGTGTAATGACTTATGTTGCGCCTATCTGGAAATTGTTTTCTTCGTATAATTATTGCTCAGAAATAATTAGTATCTTTAAAACAACAATTTCCCTTTGATGATTCAACGGGCTTTGTGCTAGTTATTAATAAGTACACAAGCCCCAGAACTTGATCTGATATTAATAAGACGTTGTTGTTCATAAAATAAGCAAATTACAACGCAAACGTCATTTTAATTTTTCACTTACAACTGTAAACGTCATACCGGATACAAAATTTTACTCAGAACGAAATTCACTTCCGCAGGCATCAACTCTCTTCAACCTGCAATCACTAAAACCCGGCACATTTAACCTTGACTGTTGTATCACCCACACAAATATGGACGACTTTCATGGCTACTCAGACGTCAGACTACGCAACCACTGTAACCGGTGACTCCAACATATAAAATTATCCGATATTAGGAATAATTGAAAATACATATCGAACTTACCTTTTTCTAAGAGCTGTCAGATAGAGGAGCACTTCCTTCGAAGTATGATTCAGTGCCTGCGACGAAGGGTTTGTCGTCATCGCTAAAGGTTCCGTTCACTACTGATGTTAGCAACCGTGTAACTGACAATCATATTCCAGCATCCTCAGTTCCCTTGCGACATGTCCTACTGCAATTTGCATCACTCAAACGTGGCCACAGATAATGGTGTGTCACCTATATGAAACAACTCACGCAAGTTCAAAGTTCTGCTGTCTTGCCACAAACTCCACTATGATCGAAGTCACTACAGCACATTGTCTTGTAAATCTACCAGATTCTTTCGTTTTCGCCCACTACATCACTTAACATGTAAACAAGATTAAATTCCGAGACCAATTTCTTTCTTCCCTTCACTGATAACACCAAAATACTCAACCAGGTTTTTATTTGAAACGCTCAGAATGATTCATCATTCACCACTATCTGTCAGCCATTTTTGTGCTTCACTACCACAGCAGTGCCTGCTGGTGCTTGATACACTGTCCATTGCTAATGTAAATCTTCAATCAAACCGCGCACACACTGGTGTTTTGTGACGAATGTTATAATATATTGCTGGTATGTGCTTCAAACCTGCACAGTTACGACAGCGAATGTTATTTAGTTACATGTACCTGACTTTTCACATGTCTTAGAGCTTTTATAAAAGACAAACGCATCTTAAATTACGAACTATTTCATGGCTCGCAGTATTGTTCTTCGGCCGGGATCCACCTGGACTACTCGTGCAGCAACTGTTTTTTTTTTATATCCAGTTGTAAGGGAGGGCTAACTGAATATACTTGCTGATGACAGCTCCCTCTACATATACATAACTTAGGTAATTCTGAATGGCGATATAGCTGAGGAACAGGTCTGTTACTCTCCTCCGCTACAAGATGGCTGTGCTGATAGCTGTCAACAGCAGAAACCCCAACTCCCTCGCTTATACAGAATGTCACAGACATCGTGGCTATCTATACTGATAAACCTGGCCACGTTAGTATTGGGCATAGAGATTATGCGCACATGGAATTATCTTATCCCGTGGCATAGCACCCATACACATATCCGATACTAATCTTCACGTGTTGATGGTCAGGAAAGACACACAGTATACAAATTACAAATCTGAATGACCTAACGGGTGTTGCGCACCGCATTGGGTACAAAGACTAAATCAAGAGAAAAAAATATATGTTAGACACATTTAAATGATACCTATATTTTTTACTTATTTATCATTAATGACAATATCCCGTGGTCAATAGGCCGATAAGGGTGAACTTTCTTGAGATGCCACAAAGTTTTCGAAAATTAATCTTTAAAAATTGGAATTAATCGTAAAGAGATTGAAATTCATCTTACGTTATATGTCCTTCCTTGTGTCTCTTTTGTAACAAATCGTGAGTAAAATAAACTAAAGATGAATAATTTTATTTGCGTTTTATTTGCCCTTTCTATTACACATCTTTAACACTGTTCGCCACTATTCAAGAATAAAGAATTCCAGTTACAAAGCAGGAAATTTAAAACTGGCACTCTTTTTGGCCACTAAATGTTAAAATTTGGAGGTACTTTAGTAGCTGCAACACGAAGACAGCTCTCTAACTTTCCATCGTCCAGTCGATTTCTGCATAGATTCTTTAAAGTATTCATCTGTGACAAAGCTGTTCACAAATGCAATTGCTTTCCAAAAGGCTTGTGATATGTTGCGCATGGTTATCGAGCACTGGACGCTTATCACAAGATAAACAGAGCTTATACAAGCGAAGAAGCGTAAAATCACGAAACGTACATTTTTGGTGAAAAAGTAAAAGCTATACCAGACTCGGCACAACTATATTTACTAAACGAGAAATCTGTCTAATAGGAAAACATATTTCGCCCTTAGATTAGATCATCTGCAGGCTCTTTTTCTTTAAAACCACACTGAGGAAGACAATAAGTAATATAAATTAATCGTTGCTCTGTCAGAAAGTACAATAAAATACAAAACTGTAAAATGAAATTGCTTTCTGAGTTACTCGCACAGTACAACCAACAAGATGCAACGTTTCACAATTAATTATTTCTGTAAGACGCTCTACTTGTTTCAGACGGTTTTTCCGTCCACCATCAGGAGCTCAAAACTGCATCAGGTATTTGTCAGACCAATACTGCTACCCGCTGCTAACCGGCTGGCTAGCAGCAGGTAGCATTATCGGTCTGACAAATACCTTACGCTGTATGTACAGTTTTGAGCTCCTGATGGACGGAAAACCCTCTGAAACATGTAGAGCGTCTTACAGAAATAAATAAATTGTGAAACGTCGCATCTTTTTTGTTGTAATCTGGGAATATAATAGCGACGCACGGACCTATGGACGTTAAATTTGCTTTTAAAGTATTTATAGCATCGTTAATCTGCATCTTCCATTTGAAATTCATCTGGTACATTTTCGACAGTTCACATCAGAAGGGAATAAGAAAAATCCGGAACTGTTTTCATGCTTTTTAAAGTCTTAGAATCGAGAGACAAATCCTTGGCGGAAAATCTTAATATTATCAGCGTGCTTCTTAGTGTCAGTTGGCTTGTTTCGTAGTCAGTTATCAAAATATGCGTCCAAATGGTATTTTGTATGACAGCGGATACAACAATTATTCTTCAAATTTAATAGCTTTTCGGTTCATGTTTCAGCAATTACACTGGCTGCCTCACTGAAAAGCGGAAAGGCCGCATGGTACTCATTGTTAGTCGAAACGATCCAGCTGCTAGGCAGACACTGACACAAATATAAATTGTAAATATGGTAAGATGGTATATCTATACACCAAAATTAACATCACGTATTGATCAAAAACTTAAATTCAGAATATTGAATTAAATAATTTTGTTCACAGCACAACTGAACTAGCCGTCTTTCCATACATTTCCCTAAACAGAACCAATAACGAATTCCAAACAGCAATTAATAAGTCCTCTTGGTCTTCCGCTTTATGACCTTGAGTCTCTTGGCCGGTGGTTTCCCGACGTTTCGAAGGATTATGTTGCTGTCATCTACAGAGTCGCTCAGCATTTGTGTGGACAGCTTCACCCTAAAGATGAAGGCAAAACAAACTTCCGAAACGTCGGAAACTACTCGCCCAACGACAAAAAAGGATCACTTCTCAGAAGACCTGCGACTTCAGCCACTCGGCTGTATTTCATATCTCTAATACTCTGCGTGTCAGCACACCGGATGCTGTCAACCGTTCTAAGAATAAACTTTCTTGAGATGTCACAAAGTTTTCGAAAATTCACTTGGATCTGTGTTTAAATTCTTGACCTCTCTTCCTTGTTGCTATTGGTTGTGTCCTCGCGGTTTGAACTGTTTCAGAAGCAACAGGCTTTTCAACCTCCTGTGACCTCTCCAACCTCCCCCCCCCCCTCCCCAATTACTGTATAACTGATTTCGGAAGGCTATTTCAGTCCTTTTGCAACCGTTCTTTGTGTTCTGCTGCTATACTGTATCCTGTACACTAGAAGCACCAGACTTACCGATCTAAGATTCTCTTGGTAGTGAAATTGCGTAATTTCAAAAGTGTTTCTTAAACAACGACTTTAGTTGTCTTTTTGGCCTCTGAACTGGCAACGTGAAAGTTTCTACACAAAATATAACATCCCCGCTGTACCACCCGCAATGTTTCTATGTCACAAAAATCAGAGTTTTTCAGGATTTTATATTTTATTTTCAATCGTTCCTGAAAATTCGTGTTGGTTTTGCACCACAGAATATCATACATTTTACGTGCAACATTTTCATTATAAAAGTAGGGGGTAAATGCGGGATTGCAATGCAGCAGCAATGATAGGGGGGGGGGGTTGCAGTGGTCTACTGCAATAACCGTTTGGAACCGCAGTTCTTCCAAAACTAATGATTACATAAATCGACTTCTAATCCTTTAATAACCTTTACATCAGTAGCCAACCACCGGACGGAGTACAGCTACAATTCCATCAGACCTACCTGCTGTTTTATTATCTGTAGGCCTATTTATTATCTGTTTGCGCATAACTGCGGTTTGTGTTTCAACAAGAAGGCTCGCATGTCGTCCACATGTGAATTTGATTATCAAACTCTACGTCCTTCGTATTGAATTCGACCTGCTTTGCGCAGTGACCATAAGCCAGTGCGGCTCATCTTCGCAATCAGAATCCACGCAACAGAAGAGCTTCCTTAAATGCAAGGATTCCGTATGTCAATACGTCTATCGCAACGCAGAAAACCCCTTGTTAAAAAATTATATCTGTCAACACTTAATCCAGAAATTAAATTTTCAAACCGTATCAACAAAAGTCCGTCACTGAACCAGTTACGAGTCATTTTAATCAGTCCACCCCGCTATGGTGCCACTGTCACCGCAGTTGGTGGGGGTATATTGGGGGTGGCGGTATATACAGAGTGGTGGTACATTGAGAGTGGCGTTATATTGAGAGTGGCGGTATAATGAGCGTGGCCGTATATTGAGGGTGGCGGTATACGGAGAGTGGCGGTATATTGATAGTGGCGTTATATTGAGAGTGGCGGTATATTGAGAGTGGCGGTATATTGAGGGTGAGGGTATATTGAGGGTGAGGGTATATTGAAGGTGGCGGTATATTGAGGGTGGTGGTATAGTGAGAGTGGCCGTATATTGAGGGTGGCAGTATATTCAGGGCGGCGGTATATTGAGGGAGGCGGTATATTGAGGGAGGCGGTATATTGAGAGTGGCGGTATATTGAGAGTGGCTGTACATTGAGGGTGGTGGTATAGTGAGAGTGGCGATATATTGAGGGTGGCGGTATATTCAGAGTGGCGGTATATTGAGGGTGGTGGTATAGTGAGAGTGGCCTACGTTGAGGGTGGCGGTATATTCAGGGCGGCGGTGTATTGAGAGTGGCGGTACATTGAGAGTGGCTGTATATTGAGTGTGGTGGTATAGTGAAAGTGGCCATATATTGAGGGTGGCGGTATACTGAGAGTGGCGATATATTGATGGTGGCGGTATATTGAGAGTGGCGATATATTGAGAGTGGCGATATATTGAGAGTGGCTGTATATTTTGACGGTGGTATGGTGAGAGTGGCCGTACATTGAGGGTGGTGGTATATTCCGGGCGGCGGTGTATTGAGAGTGGCGGTATATTGAGAGTGGCCGTATATTGAGAGTGGCGATATACTGAGAGTGGCTGTATATTCAGGGTCGCGGTATATTGAGAGTGGCCGTATATTCAGGGTGGCGGTATATTGAGGGTGGTGGTATAGTGAGCGTGGCCGTATATTGAGGGTGGCGGTATACTGAGAGTGGCGGTATATTGACAGTGGCCGTATACTGAGGGCGACGGTCTATTGAGAGTGGCGGTATACCGAAAGTGAACGTATATTGAGGGTGGCGGTATATTGAGAGTGGCCTATATTGAGAACGACGGTATACTGAGAGTGGCGGTATATTGTGAGTGGCGGTATATTGAGGGTGGCGGCATATTGAGATGGGCGGTATATTGAGAGTGGCCTATATTGAGGACGACGGTCTATTGAGAGTGGTGGTACACCGAGAGTGAACGTATATTGAGGGTGGCGGTTTATTGATGGTGGCTGTGTTTCGAAATCCTGCATAATAGTGAATTTCCATTTTGAGCTGTCCATGTACGCTATGCGATGACGCCATATCGGGTGACGCAGGATCGGCGATTGACTGTATCAGAATGTTTATGCTTAGGTTACGCTTCCGGGTAGACTTTTGCGTCAGGTTTCCTGGCTGACATTTTATATGCCTTTCTAATTTCTCACATGTATAGTGTATTAGTTCACCTGGTTTTTCTTCCGAGCCTTCATTATTTCCAAAATTCTGGGGAAAGCTGCTCGTCCTGCATTAAGAGGAAGAAAATTTCCAGCAGATAACTGCCACAGTTTGTAGTCTTAGACTACGACTTGTACCTAAAAGGTAAAGGTAAAGGTAAAGTGATCCAGTTACAGGCCCGGTGTGACCCAGAGGGTGGGTAGAGGTATAGCTCTACTGTTCCATGACCGCGGCACTAGAAGGGGGTGAATGTTCAGCAGCACGCCCCGGCCGCACTTTACCCCATGGGAAAGACCCGATACCCATTTTGCAGGAGGCTGCGTGGGCCCCAGGGCCGGTCTGGACGGGCGGAAAATCTCGCCTCCACCGGGATTCGATCCCGGACCGTCCAGCCCGTAGTCAGTCGCTATACCGACTGAGCTACCGGGCCCACACGACTTGTACCTAGGATGAAAAAATTAGGTAGGAAAATAAGGGAGCGGATTGTACAACGTACGGAAGATACGACAAACGTACGGAAATATCTGTCAGGAGATTTTGCAGGGAAGAAGCCTATCATAAGACTAGGAGTAATGGGGGATAATATTTAAAAGAGGTTAAAGAAACGCCGTGGGGTGTGAACAGTATTTATTTTGCCCAGGACAGGAATTTGTGGTGAATTATACTTAACGTGCACATCAACCTGTATTTCATAAGGGCGGAACATTTCTTTTTTAGCTTGGAAACTATAAGCTTCTCGAGATGTATCAATTTCAAGACTTGGTAGTTTGATTGTTCGGTTGGTTAGTTGGTCCCCTCCTTCGTTCTTTCGTTACTTAATTGGAAGTTGGTTGGTTAATTAGTTACTTAGCTAGTCAGTTATTCAGTTACACAGTCAGTCACTCATTTATTTAGTTAGTTAGTTTGTTTGTTTGTTTGTTGGTCGGGCGGTCAGTCAGTCAATTAGCCATTTAGTTAATTATCTAGTTAGTCTGTCAGACAGTCGATCGGTCGGTCGGTCGTTCAGTCTGTTGGTTACTTGACTGGCTGGTTGGTTGGTTGGTTGATTAGTTAATTAGTTGGTTGGTTAGTCAGTCAGTCAGTTAAACTACAAGCATTCTTCCATTGTAATAATATTGATATTTTCTATTTACATGCTTGAGAGTGATCTCTACTACTCGCCATTGCACTTATTGCACTCTCTAATTTCAATTTCCACTATCACCATTTAAATCAGCATTGTGTGCTGTAAACGTGCAGGCTCAGTCCTCAGATATATTACAACACAAAACCCCTAAACTGGTGCCCACGTATCGTCTATGTAGCTACACTTACCCTTACAACGAACTGTAACTTCTGGCCTTTTATACTCAATGTTAATTTATTTCATTTTTCAACCTAAATTTTAATCAAAACTACGCGATTGTTAAACTTTGGAGTGATTTAGACAAATTTAAATTATATCCGTATCCTTGTATTTTACCATCCTGAAGATGACCACATGAGTCGCCGAAACATGTCGGTGACCAACACACAGTTCAACTACATTCACAAAACCCAAGTGCATCTGTTGGTCGTTTAATATATTTTATTCATATAAGCTGTGGGCTTCAAAATGATTTAACGTGGTGAGAATTTAATGAGTCAGACCATCGCACCGTAACTGCAAGAGCCGCTGTACAGTTTCACTGACTTCGGTCCCCGTGTTGCCTGTAGCTGCATCAGAGTCTGAACGCCAGACTCGACAACACCTCGCAACTCAAATACGGTATAGGATGATGCTAAGGGGCTGCTGTACATTTTGCAACTTTGCAAGGCCCTTAAGAAGTCCTCAACTGTTTCCCGAAGTTCTGAAGTGATTCCTACGGCTATAGCAAACAGAACATCGCATTTATGGAACTGCGCTGCTCTTTAGAGTATTACATTCGGAAGTCTCTCGAGCTTCTGTAATCGCATCAGCCGTATGCAGCCAAAGTGTTCACACAGCTACACTTGTGTAGAAAGAGAGCTGAAATATGACACTCCATTCCATAGGTTCCAAATGCGTTTCCCCCCCCCCCCCTTTACTTTACCTTCCTGACTTGGGTCCCGCTTTTAACAAACACAAAAGTCCTTTGTTAAAAAAGCGGACACACACAACCAAACCAA
>Ga0136643_10013111_pt1 | contig 12380 bp, 12 predicted proteins | sample TergutLab28metaG_FD_96883 | JGI IMG/M metagenome (GOLD analysis project Ga0136643, IMG submission 96883) | Labiotermes labralis P1 segment gut microbial communities from Petit-Saut dam, French Guiana - Lab288 P1 (version 3) (version 3) | ecosystem: Host-associated > Arthropoda: Insects >...
CAAAGAAATAGAGCTAGATGTTGCTCCGTTTTTGGTTGATGACAGAACTCTTGTTCCTGCTCGTGCAGTTGCAGAAGGGTTAGATGCCGATGTTTTTTGGGATGAAATAACTAGAATAGTAACAATAGAATCGAAAGAGGAAGCCCCACAAACAACAACGCCTCCTACAACGCCTGTTCCATCTTCAAGACCTGTAAGAGATCCTTCTCGTGGTGCCTTATACGGATACGGGAATGATGGCATTGCAGAGCTTCAATATAATGCGAGATACGGGTTTGAACAAATTTTACTGCCTCAATCTGTTTTTGAAGAAGAAGAATACGTTATTGATTTAATGCTTAGTTTAGACGCTGAATTCATCAAAGAAGCTATTTTTTCAATTTGGTATGAGGCCGCTGATATAACTGTTTTGAACGAATTTGAACTTTTAGGCATCGAAGAACCTGAAGAGGATGAAGAATTTTTTGCCTTGCTAGATGAGGCAATTGCAAATTGGGGTCTTGATAGCCCTATTATAAGCGTTGACATTGAAGATTTAGGTGGTGACACATTAGCTATAATAATAAATCTTAAAAGCACAAACTGGACATTAATTAGTGAATACATAGGCATTGCATACAACGAAAACATGGGACTTAGATACTTCACTCTTGAAAGAAGCTTTAACTTTTTTGATGATGGTGATGGTTTATTTATGTTCTGCACCATAACACCAGAAAGAAGAAGCAGTATTGCTGCAATCGAAAATAGCAGACAAGCATTTATTAATGCAATAAGAGTAGCAATGACACAATAAAAGTTGAAAGGGGAATTATTGATTTTGACTACAAAATTAAATTTGAATAAAGAAAAAATAGTTCTTGCTAGAAAATTAGCAAAAAGTATTGCGGAAGATACTCAAAATTTTATAAACCAGCACACAACAGTTGCCATAGAGCGTACTGTGTGTCGCCTTTTAGGGATTGACGGGGTAGATGAGGTAGGTGTGCCACTTCCAAACATTGTTGTAGAGCATTTAACAAAAAATGGACTTTTAGGCAGTGGTGTGACATTAATTCTTGGCAATGCTATGGTATCTACAGGTTTTACGCCTCAAGAGATTGCTGAAAAAATTAGTATAGGCGAAATTAACCTTAAAGACTTACCTATCGGCGATATAGATCAAATCTATTTAGAAATAAATAAAGTGGCAAAAGCTTCGGTTGAAAAAATCCGTCTAAATCGCCAAAAACGCTCAGAATTTCTAGATAAATTTGGAGATAAAACAGAGCCATATCTATATGTTATAGTTGCGACAGGAAATATTTATGAGGATATTACGCAAGCAGTTGCCTGCGTTAAACAAGGGGCAGATATTATTGCTGTTATCCGCACAACAGGGCAGAGTTTACTTGATTATGTGCCATATGGTGCAACAACTGAGGGCTTTGGCGGAACTTACGCCACGCAAGAAAACTTTAGGCTTATGCGTGAGGCTTTAGATAAAGCAGGCGAAGAAGTTGGCAGGTACATACGCCTTTGCAACTATGCTTCAGGGCTTTGTATGCCTGAAATTGCCGCAATGGGAGCAATGGAAAGGCTAGATGTTATGCTTAACGATGCCCTTTACGGCATATTATTTAGAGATATTAACATGAAACGCACAATTGTTGACCAATATTTTTCAAGAGTTATCAATGGTTTTGCAGGCATTATTATAAACACGGGCGAAGATAATTATTTAACTACGGCCGATGCGGTTGAAGAAGCACACACAGTTCTAACTAGCCAGTTTTTAAACGAGCAATTTGCTCTTATAGCAGGCCTTCCAGAAGAGCAGATGGGCTTAGGGCATGCTTTTGAAATTTCGCCAGATGTTAAAAATGGCTTTTTGTACGAGCTTGCACAGGCACAAATGGCTAGAGAAATTTTCCCAAATGCTCCTTTAAAATATATGCCACCAACAAAGTTTATGACGGGCGATATTTTTAAAGGAACCGTTCAAAATGCCTTGTTTAACTCGGTTAGTATTATGACGGGTCAAAAAATACACTTGCTTGGTATGCTTACAGAGGCTATTCATACGCCGTTTATGTCGGACAGAGCATTGGGTATTGATAGTGCAAGATATATCTTCAACACAATGGCAGATTTGGGTGATGAAATTGAATTTAAAGAAGACGGCATAATTCAAAAGCGTGCACAAGAAGTTTTAGAAAAAGCATGCGATTTACTTAAAGAAATTGAAGAAAATAAGCTATTTAAAACTTTAGAACAAGGCATTTTTGCAGGAATTAAACGTGGTCGAGATGCAGGCAAAGGGCTTAATGGTGTTGTATTAAAATCGGCAGGCTATTTTAATCCGTTTATAGATATGATGAAGGGCGGTGCGTGATTGTGACTGACTTAAAGAATATTAGACCATATGGAGATACTGCGAATGATGGCAAGGTGCAAATATCATTCACACTGCCTGTACAAAACGACGATAAGGGCAGAGAAGCCGCTAAAATTCTAGCAAAAAAAATGGGTATTCTTGATCCAAATGTTGCACATAGTGGCACTTTGGATAAGGAATTTACGTTTTATGTTGTGTATGGCAGTGTAATACATGATGTTGATTATGATTCGATTGAGGTGCAAACTGTTGAAGGTGATGTTATGGATATGGAAGAAGTTTCTGAGTATATCCGTGAAAATATCGGCCGTAAAGTGGTTATTGTTGGTGCTTCAACTGGGACTGACGCCCACACTGTTGGAATTGATGCTATAATGAATATGAAAGGCTTTGCAGGGCATTACGGGCTTGAAAGGTATGAGATGATAGAAGCTTACAACATGGGTAGCCAAGTTTCTAACGACGACTTTATTAAAAAGGCGAAGGAACTTAATGCCGATGTGCTTTTAGTTAGCCAAACTGTTACGCAAAAAGATGTGCATGTGCAGAATTTAACCGAATTAGTTGAAATGCTAGAAGCCGAAGGGATTAGGCAAGATGTAGTTTTAATTTGCGGCGGGCCTCGTATTTCTAACGAATTGGCGAAAGAGCTTGGTTATGATGCAGGCTTTGGGCAAGGTAAGTATGCGAATGATGTGGCTAGTTTTGCGGTGAGAGAGATGGTTTTGCGTGGAGAAAGCAAAAACTAAGATGTCATCTGTGAAAGGAGTAAATAACGAACGACTTGCTGAGTGAATCATTACTAAGGCAATAGAACAAAGAGTGCACTTATGTACCATACTCAAGCATGGTACGTGCGAAAACTTATGTGAGGTAGTGGATGAAGTGAAAATTATTGATATTACTCAAGAATTATTTTCTTGCCGTGTGTACCCCGGTGATATGTCTCCAAGATATGAGCAAGCTAAAACCATACAACACGATAATTATAATCTCACAAACATTTCAATGAGTGTTCACAGCGGAACTCATATAGATGCACCTAATCATTTTATCGCAAACGGAAAAGCAGTTCACGAATTAGATTTATCCGTGTTTTATGGTGTGTGTACCGTCGTTGAACTTTACGGTATTATCGGTGATAATGAAATAATGGAAATACTAGCAAATTGCCATGAGCGATTGCTTTTCAAAGGCCAGAACGAATTATCGGATAATGCGGCAACTTTGATTGCAAAATCACATGTAAAATTAATTGGCGTAGAGAGCCAAAGTGTTGGAAATATGAGCCACCCATTAAATGTTCATGTGGCGTTACTTGAAAAGGGGATTATTCCGTTAGAGGGGTTAATTTTATCAAATGTCAATCCAGGTGAATATATCCTTTCTGCATTTCCGCTTCATATGCGTGGTTCAGACGGTTCACCTGTTAGAGCCGTGTTAATTGATGGGACAAATCAGTAGTTATTCAAGATAAAACAATAACAGCGTTATTTCCACCCTCAACAGCTTACATCATAATAGTTTCTTGTAAATTTTTTTCGTCATGCCATCCTGAACTTGATTCAGGACCTCACACAACATCTCATCTGTAAAGTAAGGGATGTGGGATTGCGGATCAAGTCCGCAATGACATTATGAAAAAAAGCCAGAAGAGGGGAAGAATAGTGAGCATACACAACGCAAAATAGGAGTATGGGCGAAATGCCCAGATAAAATTATTCAATACTTTCTAAAGAAAAAGTTATAATAGGAGGCGTTTAAAATGGTAAGGCATATTATTGCAAGAAATTTTAAAGACGAGTTTACCAATGCAGAAAATTTAGAAAATGCAAAAAAGATAAAACTTATGCTAGAGTCTTTAAAAGATAAAATTGGCGGAATTGTTGAAATGAAAGTGCATATAAACTTGCTTCAAACAAGCAACAGAGCTATTGTTCTTGATAGCTTATTTGTGGATGAAGATGCACTTAAAGCTTACCAAATCCACCCAGAACACGTAAAAGTGGTAGAGTTTTTGCAATTAACAACAACAGACAAAATTTGCTTAGATTATTTAGAAAATTAATTTTACAGGAGGAACTATTATGAGATTTCAAAACAAAGTAGCAGTAATAACAGGAGCAGCAGCTGGAATTGGACGTATCAGTGCAGAAATGCTTATTGGGGAAGGGGCAACGGTTATAGCTTGCGATATAGCTGAGGTAGCATATCCAATTGAAAAAGGCGAAGGCTACAAGCTAAATGTTGCAGATGCTGAGGCTTGTCGTGAGTTTTTTGCACATGCAACCGAAAAGTATGGCAAAATTGATATTTTAGTGAATAATGCAGGAATTACAAGAGATGTAATGACGGCAAAAATGACCGACGAGCAATGGGACATGGTTATGGATGTTAACCTTAGGGGCGTTTTTAATCTTACTCGCCTTATCGGCCCGCATATGGAAACTGGTGGTAGCGGCTCGATTATTAATATTTCATCTGTTGTTGGCGAGTTTGGAAATATCGGCCAAGCGAACTATGCAGCAACAAAATCGGCTATTTATGGGCTTACTAAAACATGGGCGAAAGAATTTGCAAGAAAAGGTGCAGCAGTTCGCGTTAACTCGGTTTCACCAGGTTATACAATGACGGATATTTTAAAAACCGTTCCACAAGAACTTTTAGACAAGTTTGCAAAGCAAACAATGCTTGGTAGACTTGGCCAACCTGAAGAAATTGCGAAAACAATATTATTTTTAGCAAGTGATGATGCTTCTTATATCACGGGGCATAATTTAAGTGTTAACGGCGGAATGAGGCTTTAACGCTGCGGGCGAACGTAGTTCGCCCCTACAAAATTAGGAGGTAATATAGATGAAAGGTTTTACTATAAATCAATTAGAAATAGGTCAATCGGCATCTTTCGCTAAGACTATCACAGAAACAGATGTATACATGTTTGCGGGCATATCAGGCGATTTGAATCCAGCTCATGTAAATGAAGAATATGCAAAAAACACCATGTTTGGTGGACGTATTGTACACGGAATGTTAGCGGCAAGCCTTATATCATCAGTTTTGGCAATGCAACTACCTGGCCCAGGAACAATATACTTAAAGCAAGATTTAAAATTTTTAGCACCAGTTAGATTTAACGACACTATTACAGCAACTTGCACCATTAAAGAAAAAATAGAAGCGAAAGGTTTTGTTGTGATAGACTGTGTTGTTACAAATCAAGACGGTAAGCAAGTTATAAGTGGAGAGGCTTTGGTTATGCCTCCGAAATAACGCAAAAAAGGAAGCGTGAATAAATGAAAGAAAAAACTTATATAGCTCTTAGCAAAATGCTAGGTAAAAGCGTTGTTGATGCTGATTATGACAAAGCAAAGCTACAAGGTGGAACACTAGGAGATGTGCAGCTTTTAGAGGGTATTGCTGAAACTAAGAGGGGCGATAAACTGCCATTTAAAATGGTTTTTAAAACTCAAGAAAAGTGGGAACGAGCGGGCGATAAAGATTCATGGCGTAGAGAGCATGACCTTTATGTTTCGGATTTAGGTAAAGTTTTAACCGAGTCTTTTGGCTGGCCAAAATGCTACTATACTGAGGCTGAAAGCGATAAAATTAGGATATGGATGGAGTATGTAGATGGCGTTTCGGGCAGAAATTTAACCATTAAAATGCTTGAAAAAGCAGCGGTTGAACTGGGACGTTTTCAAGGCAAAATATTTACAACCCCTAGCTTAGTTAAAGACTTACCTAATTTTAGTGATACTGGTTTTTTGAAAAGAGATTATGAAAAGTGGCACCACCAACAATATAGTTACGAGCGGTTAATTCATGAAAATTGCCCTTTAGACGACTTGCAAAAACAAGCAATTAAAGACGGAAAAATTAAAATAATTGAAGGAAAGTCTTATGAATATAGTTTTTTGCGTTCAGAGGAGTGCAAAATTCCAGAGCATCTAAAGCAAATGATTTTTAAAATAGATGATGAGATGGATTGTTTGTTTAACGAAATTGCAAAACTCCCCGTGGTATTATGCCATAGAGATTTTTGGGTTGAAAATATTATCTACAATGATAATAAGATTTCATTAATCGACTGGGACACAGCTGGCTTTGGATACCTTGGCGAAGATTTGGCAAGCCTAATTGCAGATGATTATGATTTTGATAGCTTTGAAGAGTGTTGCCAAAAATTAATACCTGCGTATTATAACGGAATTGCGGAGTTTATGGATATTTCTAATATAGATAAGAAATTTATTAAAGAGATGATTCTTATCAAATTCGGATACAGAGCGGTGCAAAATTTTATGTTTTCAGATGATGACGAAGAAAGAGAAGAAGCACTAACTGCACTACAGAAAATATTTGAAATGGAAACTATTTAATTATAAAGGAGGGAGAAGGTTATGAAAGTTACGGAGCTGACAAAGCGTAACATTTTATTCACTGTGCCAGAAAATGCAAAGGGCGGATTTGTTCATATGGGCCTAATTCTAGGCAAAAAGTATAACTTTATCATTGATACAGGCATGGGCGAGAGCAATATTAAGGCTATACTTGAGTATATAGGCGAAGATAAAAAACCTATAATTGCAATTATTACCCATGCTCATTGGGACCATATTTTTGGGAATTCGGCGTTAAAAGATGAAATTATAGTATCTCACGCACTATGCCGTGAAATAATGGATAAAGAGTGGGATATAGAAACCAAGGCATTTATGATAAAGAATCGTGATTTTATTGATTCAGAGATACATAAATGCTTGCCTAATTTGGTATTTGAAGGAAGTATGTGCTTTAAAGAAGAGGGAATAACCTTATTCCACACGCCAGGACATTCAGACGATAGTATAAGCGTATACGATTCTTTGGGGAAAGTTTTGTATACGGCTGATAATTTTGGTGTGGAGAGCGGTGAAGCCTATCTTTGGATGGGCGACGAAGCGGCTAAGCATATGATAGAGCTATACAAACAACTAGACTTCAATATTTGTGTTCCTAGCCATAGCGAGCCACAAACCAAAGAAGTTATCACATTTTTGGAGGCTCTAGCAGATGATATGGACGAATAAGCTTCTGCATATACGAATTTATAAAAATGGCGAACGGTGTTAAAACCGCTCGCTATTTTTATTGCAAAATTTCTTGTATTATCTTTTCGGTCATAGCGTTTAATTTTTTAAAATCTATAGTGTTTTTGTAGATTTCCTCAATTTTAAGGTGGTGCGACCTTGATTCTTTCATAGAAGTAACGGTTGTGTTTAATATTTTTTCAAACAGTTCGCTCTTGTTTTGCTCCTTGCTAGTAAATACAATTTTTGCCTCAGGCAAGTATAAGTGTTGAAGCTTATTTGGTGCAAAAGGGCTATAGAAGCTTTCTGTATTTATGCCGCAAAAATTGGCTTCACTTCTAAGCTCTGCTAAAAATAGGTCTATATTTTTTTGGGGCACATTGTAAACCTCACAATCTGAGAAGTATCTATCAGAAAAACTCACAAAACCATCTGGAGTAAGTGCATTTAAAAATAGTTTTCTGTCTATTCCAAGCTCGTTAAGGTTTAAATTAAGTTGGCTTACCAATTCTTTTGCCTCTTTCTTTAAATCTTGTTTTTTTTCTGGCGTTTCATAAACCGAATTTTCCGCTTTGTAAATGCTTCCAAGTGCTTTGAAATACTCTGTTGCTGTTTCGGTTGCAGCTTTTTTTGCATTTAGTAGTGTTCTTAATTCATCTTTATATTTGGCAATTTTACTCTCGTCTATAAATTCGGCAAAATCAATAATTTTATCTATTGCTATAGGAATTTCGGGGTCTTTTGCATGTGGTGCGGTTGCATCTATTATACACAAGCCACGGCTAGGAATCGCCAAAGCATCTAGGCTTTTAACATCATTTGAGCAATGAAATTTTTCTATATATTCGCCCATAACTTCAAACTCTTTAGCAACTTTTTTAATAAATGTGCTTTTGCCAGAACCCGAAGAACCTTTTAAAAGATACCTTTTTTGAGCCTTTTCTAAAGGCATTATAAATTCAAAAAAATTTACAAAACCCAAAGGTGTACTTGCACCTGCAAACATACGCTTTTCCATTGATTACACTCCCTCTACAAGATTCTTGTGTAGTGCTTTAATTGCCCGTTTTGTATCATCTTTCTTAACAAGCACAGAAATTTTTATTGTCGATAACGATAATAAGCTAATTTCTACTCCTTCTTTGAGGAGTGTTTCGTAAAATAATGCTAAAATCTCTGTGTCGTAGGCCACTCCAGTGCCAACTAGAGATATTTTCACAAGATTTTTTTCTACAAGTATTTCTTCGCTAAAGTAGGCATTTATTATCTCCAGCGTTTTTGATAAATCACTTTTATGAACCACAAAAGATAAATTATTAGCTACGCACGAAGCCATATCTACAGAAATTTTGTGCATAGCTAAGAGTTGCAAAATTAGGAGCATTTTTTCGCCAGAAATATTTGTTATTGATAGCTTGCAAATCTTTTTCTCCGAAGCTATGCCACTTATAATTTTTTCTTCTAGGTTGCATGCCTTTATTAAGGTTGGCTCAGATTCTATAGTGCTTGATTTTACAAAAAAATCTATACCAAATTTTTGGGCAAGCTCAACCGAACGACTGTGCAAAACACTTGCTCCCATTTGAGCCAGCTCTAAAGTTTCGTTATAGCAAAGTTCTTTGTGTTTTATGGCGTTTTCAACCTGTTTTGGGTCGGCTGTATATATGCCTTCTACATCGGTGTATATTTCGCACAGGTCGGCAACAAGAGCCGAGGCTAACGCAATTGCTGTTGTGTCAGAAGCTCCACGCCCTAAGGTAGTTATATTTCCATGTTCATCAATTCCTTGAAAACCCGTGATTATAACTATTTTTTTAGCTTTAAGCTCGTTTTTAATTCTAGTTGGATTTATAGAAACAATTTTTGCCAAGCCATGCTCTGAAGTAGAAAATATACCAGCTTGCAAAGCATTTAACGATACAGCAGAAAAGCCCCTATCTTCAAGAGCCATTGCCATTAAAGCAGCAGATTGAACTTCGCCCGTTGAGAGAAGCACATCAAGCTCACGTTTTGATGGGTTTTTACTTATTTCTTTAGCTTTTTCTAGCAAAATATCGGTCATATCGCCCTGAGCCGACAATACAACAACCATGTCATTACCCTTTAGGTAATTTTCTTTAATTTTATTTGCAACATATAATATTTTTTCGGCGGTGGCTAATGAGCTTCCGCCGTATTTTTGAACAATAAGCATGTAACGCATCTCCTACATTATAATAATAAATAATTGCCTTGTCTTATAATATTCTAGAATGATGTTTATTGACACAGTAACCTTATATTGTCCTATTTGCATATTATAAATTATAAGATATGGCAGGAGGCATTATTTTGCAAGGCATTATTCTAGGAAACGAAATACGTTACCACCATGCAAAAAATTATTTAGAAATGCAGGGGCACACTTTTCAAGAAAATAAGGAAGCAGATTTTATTATATTTCCGTTTATGGGCGAAATCGACCCAAATATATACAACGATAGCTATTTTGCCGCTCTAAGAAAAGATGCTTTAATTTTTTCGGGCGTTAGGAGCGAATATTTAACGAATAGATGCAAAGAGTATGGGCTTAAGTATTACCCTATGATGGAAGAGCGTGGCATTACAATAAAAAATGCTATTCCAACAAGCGAAGGCGTAATATCATACCTTATTAAAAATCGAATAGATACAATTGCGAACAGTAAAATTCTTGTAATAGGCTACGGTGTTTGCGGAAGTGACTTATCTAAAAAGCTTAAAGCACTTGGAGCAAATGTTTATGCACTTGTAAGAAACAGAGAAAAAGAGGCCACCGCCTATGCAGATTCTATTACGCCAATTTATGCAGAAAGAGCTTTTTACAAACCAAATTTTGATGTGATAATAAATACTGTTCCTGAATGTGTTATGACAAACGAAGTACTACAAAAATGCAAAGGAACGCTTTTTATAGATATAGCTTCAAAACCATATGGGTTTGATATGGAATTTGCGAAAAAACTTAACGAAAAATCTGCTCTTCTTCCGGGTATTCCTGGGAAATATGCCGTTAGAACTGCAGGTGAAATTTTGGGCGAATATATTAATCAAGTTTTGAAGAATAGAGGTGAAAGTAGTGACATTAAAAGGTAAAAAAATAGGTTTTGGTATATGTGCATCTTTTTGCACGGTTATGGAAGTGCTTGAGCCGCTTAAAAAATTAAAAGAATTGGGTGCAGATGTTTACCCTGTTGTATCTGAAAATGTGTTTAACAATAGCTCTCGTTTTCATGATAAAGATGAGTTTTTGGATACAATACGAGAAATATCCGGAAACGAAATAATTAGTACTATAGCCGAGGCAGAAACTTTTGGGCCTGATAATCAAATGGATATTATGATTATTGTGCCTGCAACGGGCAATACAATTGCTAAGCTTGCAAACGGAATATCTGACGGAACAGTTACTATGGCATCAAAGGCTACACTTCGTAATGGAAAACCTGTTTTGCTTGCACTATTTACTAACGACGCACTTGGTGCAAGTGGAGTTAATATTATGAAGTTATTTAATACAAAAAATATATTTTTTGTGCCTTTTGGGCAAGACGACCCAATAAAAAAGCCAACGAGTATGACGGCGGATTTAGGGCTTTTAAATGAGTCTTTGATTTGTGCTTTAGAGGGTAGGCAGATACAGCCAGCAATAATATCTTACTAAATAAGCAGGCAAGCTATAAGTGGTGTGTGAACGGTGTTCATACACCATTTTTTATAACAAGAAATGCAAGCCGAAGTTACTAATAGTACTAAAAACTATTGACTTTTTTAACTATTAGTAGTATAATATAAATACTATATCTGCACGGTAAAAAAAGGTTGACATACTTTACAATCACAAAACTTCCATTTTTTTCATAAAATTAATGATAGACACAAAGATGACGGAGTCACATTGGGTCATTTCTTGGTACATATAAACTTTTTTCGGCAACTCATGTGTGTACAATACTTGTAAAAATACAAGATTTCAGGAGCAATGTTAAGAGCTTCCTATTGTGTTACGCATTTGTTATTTTATACAATAAATTATAAAGAAGGAGGGAGAGTAAAGTAACAAAAAAATAGGTCAGATACGTACCTATACAAAACAAGGAGGAATTAATTTTGAAATTTTTGAAACAAAGAAAAACAAGATTTTTGGCTCTATTATTATCAGGAACTATGCTTGCAACAGCGTTTACAGCAATGCCGGTTTCTGCAAGCAACACCTCTGCCACTGCTTCTAGCGTAGTTGAACATTTTGAATTTTTAGGAGATAATCAAGTATCATTTGCTAATGAGTTCTTACAAAACTTTTACCAAGAAATAGGGGCAGTAAATGCATCTGACATAGTAAGAAGAGATGCTTTATCAAGACACGAATTTTCAAACGATGACAGAGATGCTCTTCTTACAACATTAGCAGCACCTATGGGTGCTATAGGCTTTGAAGGCGAGTTTTCGTTAGATAACCCAGATGAAATGATACTAGTTTGGGTATCGTTTAGAACGCCATCTTCTTTAGCTTTACGTTTATTAGCAGAAGATGACTTCCCTCGTGCTCGTTTTAGCGATGAAGTTTTTGAAGCGACTGCTCTTGAAGCACACGATGCTTTCGATGAGCAACTAGCTACATTAATGCCAGATACGGGTATAATGGCACTTTCTTCAAATACATTTGAAATTTGGGGAAGATACAGCCTAGTATTTAACGGCGTACTTATGAACGTTCCTATGGGAATGGTAGAAGCTATTGCATCACTTCCAGAAGTTTTTGCTGTTACGCCAGAAGTTGAGGCAGTTTTAATTGGCGAAGTGGAAGATGCAGAAGACAATGCAGATATGATTATGGCTGCAATTGAAAGCTTAACTCCCAGCAATGAGCAAGAACTTACAGATGAGTATGAGCTTATTGACGACGAACTTAC